>Ga0302320_10015713_pt1 | contig 15522 bp, 9 predicted proteins | sample Bog_T0_3_FD_202130 | JGI IMG/M metagenome (GOLD analysis project Ga0302320, IMG submission 202130) | Peat permafrost microbial communities from Stordalen Mire near Abisko, Sweden - Bog_T0_3 | ecosystem: Environmental > Terrestrial > Soil > Wetlands > Peat | place: Sweden: Abisko, Stordalen Mire... | reverse complement strand
TTGCTGTTGAGCGCGTTTACCGCTGGAATTGAAATGTCGCAACCACAAACGACCTCGGCGTCCGGCATTTTGTCGCCGAGCGAGGAAGCAACTCAAGCTCTGGGCCAGCAGTTTGGGCAGTTGGGCGTTGAGGTGACGCGGAAGAATCTGAATATCCAACCAACAGTGAAGATTCGTCCAGGCTATCGGTTCAATGTGCGCGTGAATCGCGACATTGCATTCTCTGAACCGTATCCGGATACAGAAGCTGGTGAATAGGGGCCCATCATGAAGATCGTGTATCGCAACGTCCGGTTCAATGAAAAAGTCGACCGATGCCTGAGGCGACGCTGGAAAAGGCACGGCGATCTGTCGATTCGCGTCCGTGAGGCTCTGGATAAGGTGAATCTTCACGATGTGGAATTGCTCGATGTGGATTGCAGCCGGGTCCATGCAATGCAGGTTGGCGTATTCGAATCTGTGTGGGTTGCGGCCCATGAGGCGGCCCGCGCCCGCTGGTGCTCTTTGAACACGTTGGTGAATAGCGCGGTTTGGGCAGCTTTCGGCGCGCGGCATTCGAGTTTGCGTGGCCGGCCTCGCGGCCGAAATCTGCCGGAGGTGCCCGTTTCCGAAGCGTTTTGGGAATCGGCGAATATGGCAACGTCCGAGTATCTGGATAAGGCGGGCCCCGAAAGTTGACCGGCCATTAGCCGACTTGCGGGACGAATCAGCGCTCCAGAATGTCCCTTTGTGGGTTCTGCACCTATTCCTTTGGTCTGGACGAGCAGTAAGACGTATGCTTGTACCAGTACCCGCTGAGAAAAGTCGATGGCGCTAATCGTCAACACCTTTAAGGCTAACCTCAATCCGATTGAGTTCACGCTTCCCTTCGTCGATTACCCCTCCTGGGAGGAGTCCACGAGTGCGAAGGCCCAGAAGTTTCCAGGGCAAATAACTTGCAGATACGCACTCAAGGACCAACCGCGGGGAACAGGTCCAGACAAAGCGCGGATGGTGTTTCTCGGCGACACCCCCCCGTCGGATTTGCCGACCGAGGTCTTTGACGTCAGCTTCCAATGGAGGATCGGAACGCTCCTGATTGAGATAGCCTTGGAGGAACATTTTAGACAGAGGGGCTTCAGAATCGAGAGGACGCGGTTTCAGGTATTTGCCCTGCGTCCGGTCACGGACTCGGGCAGCAGCGCCGTCGAACTGGCGACTGGAATATCATTCGACGCGAAGCATCCATTCAAGGACGAGCCGAATGACTTCGCGGTTACTTTTAACTGGGAGGTCAGGGCACAGTTCCGTGCCTCGCTCGCGGAGAAGACGATGGCGCAGGCTGCCATTGGGATGCCCGTGCTCTATCGGCCGCGGGGCCAGGTAACGGGCAAGCTCGCACCTTTCGAAAACCGATATTTGGGTAAGGTGAGGGACATCGACCGCGGCTACGCCGTGGTGATTTGCCGGGATGACTCCGAGCCTCAGAAGGTCCCGCTGGCTGACCTCCGACTAGAGGCAACTCCCGCCGTGATCAAGCAATTTGAGCAAAGCTCCCAAAGCCGCTTAGGTCCGTCGCCTGTGCTTCGACGTATTCAACAACTCAAGCACAGCTACACTGCGGAAAATCGGCGCAACGTGAACGCCTTTCGGGATCGGCTGGAGGAAATCCGTTCAGTTCTGGGAGTAGCTGGCACATCCCCTAACCAAATCGTCCTACCTCTCGCAACTTCGCAAGAAGGCTCAGTCTCGATCTCCACACAGCCCAGCGAGGCGGCCATGGGAGGGCTCTGGTGAAAGCGCAGATTCTTCCAGCAGTTCAATTTGCTTTCAAAGATGAGCAGAGTCGTGCTGACAAGCTGCGAGGACTAGTTGAGTTCGGGCCGTACAAAGACCTCCCGCGTGCGCCGGTTCTGGGCTTCGTCTTTCCCGATGAGTACCGAGACCAAGCCAACCGCCTCTACCTGTCGCTCAAGAATGGAATCGGATCCTTCAAGGGCGTTGAGACAACCTTCCGTTTCCCACTCTCAAAAGAGCAAGTCTTTAATATCAGTGGATTCTCCATACGCGGGCGAAATCACTCCGAAGCAGCGAAACTGTACGAAGACGCCATTTTGAAGTGGATAGCCTCTGGAAAAGGCCCACGCCCCGACCTGTTTTTCGTACTTCACCCCCAAACACCGCATTCGGAAGCCGACACGCCCTACTACGCTTGCAAGGCGAGGCTTCTAACCGAGGGCATCCTCTCACAAAATGCGACCATAGACCTGATTCGCGATGAGAGCCGTCTCCGCTGGTCCGTCGCAAACATTGCGCTCGGAGCGTTCGTCAAGCTGGGCGGAGTTCCGTGGATCATTTACGGGGAAGAGTTGAGCCAAGAGCTGATCGTCGGGATCGGAAAATCGTACCTATACGATCCTCAGACGCGCCAGACTGTTGGCTTTGTGGGCTTCACCGCATGCTTCTCCGCAAGGGGCCGCTTCGAATTCCTTACACTGGCTGAACTTGCCAGTAATCGGGAGGAATTCCTCCGTTTGTTGGGTGAGGTTATCTCCGCGTCCCTACAGAAGGCAGAGGCTCTAGGGAGAAATGTCTCTTCGCTCACGCTTCATGTTCCCAAGGAGATGGGGCGTCAAGAGATGGAGGCGATCAACCGGGCTGTTGACGCACACAAGAGGCAGAACATAGTTCAGATCTTCGTCACGAAGGTCTCAGAGGAGGAGACCTATTTTGCGTTGGATACGGATCACAAAGACGGGGTTCCGAAGCGCGGCACAGTGATTCGGCTCAGCGATAGGGACTACCTGCTATACACGGAGGGGCGCGAAGAGAAAGAGCCCTGGCTCAATTTCCGCTCTCCCGTCGCCTTGCGTGTCACGCCTTTGTTTCGGACAAACCAATCCGTGACGGTTCAGTCTGTTCTGCGTCAGCTGCATGATCTCAGCCAAGTTAACTGGCGGGGATTCAACGCGCGGTCCAAGCCAATCTCCACCTATTACGGAAGGCTGATAGCGGGGATCCTCTGCCACGTGCCAGCCTCCCGCATGAGAAATCTGAGCACAGAAGCTAAGGACCTCCTCGAAAAGAGGATGTGGTTCATATGAGAGACGACGGCCGGATCGCCCTTCTTGCAGGAGCCGGTTTGAGCTTTGACGCCGATCTTCCTATGTCAGTACAGCTTGCCGCAAATCTGCGCTCCGCGTTGACGGAAATGGCCCAGAATCCAGGAGGAACGACAGAGGCCGTCATCAAGCGAGAAACCGCTAAGAGGTGGCTGTCTCTGTTCAATTTCCTGAACGGCGGGGTCCATTTCCAGGAAGGAGTAATAGGGCGGAATCCCGATGCTCCAGTGAATATCGAGCAGATCGCCATCGCTGCTGAGGAACTCATTGCGCGAACAAGGAATCCACTTGCGCCTTACGCAGCCGGCTGGCACCGCCGGATTGACGAGCTTGAGGCGGAAGACAGGAACATCCTCCGATCATTTGTTGATTTCACATACTCGCGCCTCCGCGAGGAACTCGCCCTGCACGATTCACAGAAGGCGACATATATGGAGCGGCTCAAAGACCTATGTGAAGATAAGCGAGGGCTGGACATTTTCACGCTGAACTATGATCTGTGCATCGAAACGGCTCTGAAAGCCGGGGAGGTCCGGTTCGCCAACGGCTTTAGCAAAGAAGGGCGCTGGTCACCTTCTACATTCGCAGGCCGGACGCGAATCAAACTCTTCAAACTTCATGGGTCACTAGATTGGGTCGATGATCAGGTATATGGACTCTGTTCGCTCCAGTTTCCGAAGCATGAGATCGCCGAGACCATCGAGACAGAACAAACTCGACCGACCCTGATATTTGGCACCGCTCACAAGCTGTCGGCACGAGAGCCATTCCTCACACTCGCATACCATTTCGCTCAGCGAGTCCTCAAGACCGAGATTCTAGCGATTGTCGGATACAGCTTCGGTGATGAACACGTCAATCAGATCATCGAGCAAGGATTAAAGAAGAACGGCCGACTGAGAATCATCGTTGTCTCGCCACACGCTCAGGACAGCATTAGCAAGGAGAAATTCTTGGATAGGAATCCGCGAGTCTTTCCAGTCGACACAGGCGCGAAAATAGCGTTCAACGATTGCCTATTGCGGGACCAGATTAGAAAATGCCTGCAGGACGCAGCCGAAGAGGCTCCGTTTCAGTGAGTTGCTTCTTTGGATCTAGATCCAACCTTGAAATTGCATTTGTGGCGCCAAATTACTCCCCAAACAATATCACCATGCATATTCGGGCAAATAGATCGGACGCTGGTACGAGGGGCGGTGCAGACGTGAACGATTGTAGAATCGAGCGTCGCAGTGCGCTACACGCTGAGGGCCATCTGTTGGACCCCAAATATCAGCTTCCAGAGTCAAAATGAAATTGTGCTTTCCAGCCGGTTTCTTCGCCCAAACGCAAGCACGCCTCGAAGCGCTTGCCCTGTTTAGAAACGAAGCCTTTGAGTACTCCGGTTTTGCCCTTCGTACACAGTGCCTCGATCTGTTTCGGGGTGAGGGTCTTCTTCGCAATGGTCTCGTTGATGCTGAAGTTGCAGCCTTCGCGATAGCGGCTGCAACCGTAGAAGTTCTGACCATTAGGCTTTTTGACGACACCTTGCTTGCATTTGGGGCACACGAGCGATCCGGGCAGCGGGGCAACGGCTGTCCTGGCTGGCGCTGGCCCATTTGACGCCGGGGCAGGTTGCGGAGCGATGTGCAACTGCGCGAGTTCCTGCTTGAGCTTGCCGTCGATGCGGGAAACGACATTCAAATACTGGGCTTTTCCTTCGGCAATATCGTCGAGCTGTTGCTCAAGGGAGCGCGTGTAGTCGTACTCGAGAAAGGCGAAGTGGCCTTTGAGCGCGTCGATGAGCAGGATGCCGAGTTCTGTCGCCCTCAATATCTTCTTTGAATCGTCGATATAGTTGCGGGTGATGATGTTCTTAAGGATGGCCGAGTAGGTGGAGGGCCGGCCGATTCCTTCATGCTCCAGCTTCTTTATGAGACTTGCCTGGGTGTAGCCGTTCGGCGGTCGCGTCTGTTTGTTCAACACACGGGCACTGTCGGCGCGGAGCTGGACGCCCCGCGCAAGGGAAGGGACCTGCCCATTCTCCTCAAATTGGCTCTCCGGGTCCTCTGTGTCGTTCGCATCGGGTTCTTCGGCGGCGTCTTTGGTAGTCAGAGTGCGCCAGCCCGGCTTGATGAGGGTTCGGCCCATCGCCTTGAAGACGAAAGGCTGCGAACCGTCCTGGGCGGCGAGCGTCAGAGTGTTCACGTTGTATTCGGCATCCGCAAGCTGGGAAGCTACAGCTCGGGTCCAGATGAGGTCGTAGAGGCGCTTCTGGTCGTTGTCTGCGCCGGCATGAAGTTGCTCCAAGTGGGTAGGGCGGATTGCTTCGTGTGCCTCTTGGGCGCTCTCCTTGGATTTCCAAGTACGCGGTTTGGACGGTAAGGGCAGGTTGTTGCTGGCCGCGTAGGCACGAATCTCGGCTAGCGCTTCCGCAGAGAAATTCTGGCTGTCGGTGCGGTGGTAGGTTATCAGCCCCTCTTCGAATAGCCTCTGAGCGATTTGGGATGTCTGTTCCGGCTTGTATCCGAGCGTCACGCTCGCTGCCTGAAGCAAAGTAGCGGTTGTAAAGGGTGGCGGCGGGGCTTTGGCCGCTGGCTTCGTCGCCGCGGCAGTGACGGCAAAGAGTCTGCACTTCGCGGCTTCTTCGGTAAGGGAAGCGTTCAGAATGTATTCTTCGCCTTCCTTCAGAAAAGGGGCGGTGTCCCACTGGGCGCGCCATTTTCCATTGTCGAAGATTGCTTCAGCGCCGAAGTGTTTTGTTTCTTTGAATGTGTCGATCTCGCGCTGGCGATCGACAACGAGCCGGAGAGCGACACTTTGGACGCGCCCGGCACTGAGCCGGGCAATGCCCGTTTGATCGGAGAGAGCAGGCGATACCTGATAGCCGACGAGGCGATCGGCGCCTCGCCGGGCCTCTTGTGCGTGGATCAGGTTCATGTTGAGCTGCCGCGGCACCTTGATGGCGGCTCGAATCACGCTTTCGGTGATGGCGTCGAATGTGACGCGCGCGTATCGGTGAAGCTTTAGGACCTGCTGCAGGTGCCAGGCAATGGCCTCTCCCTCGCGGTCGGGGTCCGTAGCGAGATAAACCTGTTCGGAACGTGCGACGCGCTGCCGCAATTGCGCAACAACAGGTTTGCTCCGTTCGAGGATTTGGTATTCGAGCTTGTAGGTATTCGGCTCGATCCCGAAGTCGTTTGCAGGAAGATCCCGAATGTGTCCAACGCTTGCGGCTACGTCCCAGCCACTGCCTAGAATTGCCTTGATCTTCTTGATCTTGTTCGGGCTCTCCACAATCATCAGATTCATGCAGTTGCCTTCTGCCTACGCATGTTCCGAATGGATTACGCGTTCGTGATTCTAGTTGGACTCTTCAGCTTGTAGATGGAGGCAAAATAGGCCACCATCACCCGAAATGTCTTGGAGGAATTCACTCCCCCGAGAACCTCGCCTCCAATTCTCTCCAGTTCGTCGGCGATCTCGTAGGTCAATGGGAAAACGAAAGAGGTGTCGATACTTTGAAAGGGAATGTCCAGCCACGGTCCGTTGTAGAACGTACGAATCTGAGCCTGGGCGGTTTTGCTCCTGAAGTTCATGATGATGTGCTCCGCGAGAGCGTTCTTTTTGCGAATTCCAAGCACGGCAAAGAGCTGATTGAAGTGTGTCTTCGTAAACTTGGAGTCTACCGTGAGCCGGAGCTGTGTCCGTTTTTCAAGCGGCGCGACGATTCTTCTCTTGGCCCGGGTTCCAATTCTTTTCGTTGCGGTCATACCGCCTCCTTTGTGGGAAGTCCTTTAAGATGTATATTACATTAGAAATATACTATCATGCAAAGGAAAGCGCTAAGAAATACTGATCAAAGGAGTTCCGAAAGTCACCATAGTGGGTTTGTTGCTACGGGGGAAACGTCGCTGGCGCTTCCCCCTTGTTGTATTTACCGTAAGCTTTCTGCCGCGGCACATGTATTGATTGAATGCGCCCTCTCGGAACGAGCTTTAGCGCCCAAACTACGCCGTTTCCTGGCCCGGCACGCGGCGTATATCTCCTTGAGTCGATTCAACATGTTGCTCGATTCCAAACCGCCCGAAAGAGCCTGGCCGCACCGCAATGAATGATGGATCTGTGACCTCCCGGCGATATTCATCAGATGAAGAGCAGTATGAATGGCGGTCCGTTCGTCGAATGGGAGACGCGGACTGTCCAAGTTCAGGAGGGAGCGGACAATGGCGGAGCATTCGGGGAATTTGTTCGGTTTGTGCGGCGTGTCTTCCGTTGAGGACTCATGTATTGCGGCAGGTAGCGCTACAGCGAGCTGTTCGGTCGTGGCGCACCGGATAAGGTGAACTGCTGCGATGATTGCAGCCGCCTGCTGCTCATTCAGAACGGAATTGTCGCTTATCTCAAGGAGAGCTGTCGAGACGGAGGCGAGCGACTGATGCGCCCGCTGCTGTGCTTTTTGGATAACCCGATAGCACCGAGCCATCTTCACTTCAACGGCTGCACGTTGTTTGGGCAAATTGGCGCAGGACGCAAGGGTCATTGTCAACGATTCGAGTCGTTCCTGCGCTTCCGGTACGGTCATTCTTTCCTCCTTAAATTGTTGGCTGTTGATGAGCACACTTATACAACAGCCGTTTTTTATGTCACATTAACATTTGTCAGTACCTAGATAAAGAGTACAAAAGTTTTCTCCCTGCGTATTTCGGAGCGCGCCTTGTACTGCCCCGCATTTGTCATGTTATAGTTAATACAGAAAAGATGTAATATATAGTGTGAACAGCAAGGCGGACAGGGGCATGCTTGTCAGGAAAAGTCACCAATCGGCGCTTCCCGCGCCACCCGCATGGGCTTTGAGAGCGTTTCGATGTTCGCTGCATCAGCTGTTTCTTCGTGTGCTGGCTGGCTCGATAGTGCACAGGGGCATTCGGAGCAAAGGCATTGCCCTATCCGCGCGCGCAATAGCCGTGTGCGCCTCATCACAATGGCAGTCTTTCACGATTTATGACGGCTGATATGTCCAAGATTCGGACGGTAGTTCACCCAAGGAAATGATGTTCGGAGAGAGCGAATGAGCAAGGCGTTGAGTAGTTGGGAATGGATTGTCGTGGTCGTGATGATGGCTGGAAGGATGATTCTGTGGAGCCCATTTTCGGCTGCTCGCGCGAAGAGCCCGAGGGGTGCTAGTGGATTTCGGGTTCTCCGCTTCCTCGTTGGAATGCTGCTCATCGCAGCGGATGCGGCAAGTGGCCAGATTTCTCTACCCGCGCCAGGGAACATCGACACAGTGGCTGGCTATGGGACAGCGGCCTATTCTGGCGACAATGGATTGGCCACAGCAGCGGATCTATACTGTCCGCGTAACGTGGCGATCAATGCGGTTGGCGATATCTACATCGCGGATACATGCAACGAGCGCATCCGCAAGGTGACAGTTTCCACCGGAATCATCACAACTGTAGCCGGGAATGGCATTGCAGGCTACTCTGGCGACGGTGGTCCGGCCACAAGCGCTGAATTGTTTTCGCCATCGGGCGTGGCTGTAGACGCGGCGGGAAATATTTACATCGCGGATTTGGGAAATAACCTCGTTCGCAAAGTAACAGCCTCGACGGGTGTCATCTCTACGGTCGCAGGCAACGGAACTGCGGGCAACTCCGGCGACGGTGGTCCGGCCACAAGCGCAGAGATGAATAGTCCCTATGACGTGGCAGTGGATACGTCCGGGAACATCTATATCTCGGATGGAGGCAACTATCGCATCCGCAAAGTGACGGCTTCCACCGGAATTATCACAACTGTAGCCGGCACAGGTGCCTGGGGCTATTCAGGTGATGGAGGACCGGCGACCAGCGCAAAGATAACTCAGCCCATGAGCATAGTGCTGGATGCAGCAGGTGACATCTATTTTGCGGACTGGGGAAGCGTACGCATCCGCATGGTCACTGCCTCAACGGGCGATATCTCCACCGTGGCCGGAAACGGGTCCTGGGGCTATTCAGGCGACGGTGGGCCGGCAACGGCTGCTGAGCTCAATTCCCCCTTTGGCGTGGTGGTGGACACGGCAGGCAACATATACATTGCGGATTCTGCCAATAATCGCATCCGCAAGGTAACAGCTTCTACGGGCGACATCAGCACTGTGGCCGGAAATGGCGCCGCGGGCTACTCCGGCGATGGCGGAGCTGCAACAAGCGCGGAACTAAATTACCCCTATGGCGTGGCACTCGACACCGCCAACAATATCTATATTGCGGACAACGGGAATAATCGCATTCGCGCGGTGGCCCAAGTCAAGGCGACCCCGAGCATCACCGTCGCGTGCTTCCCCAATCCGATCACCTATGGATCGGAGACCACAGCCTGCACGACAACCGTTAGTGCCGGAGCCACCGGCACAACAACCTGGACGATCAACGGTAGCGCGTGGACGACACAGACATTGAGTGGCGGCACGGCATCGGCGGAAGGCTTCAACGGGTACGCAGCTGGTTCATACACGATAACCGTTACCTATAACGGCGACAGCAACTACAACCCTGCGAGTAGCTCGACAACACTCACGATCGGCAAAGCAACACCGAGCATTTACGATACGTGCTCGCCGAATCCAATTACCTATGAAGGCAGCAATTCGATCTGCGCTGGCTACGTAAGTGATAGTGGCGCGGTAACCGGAACGCTATCGTTCACGATCAACGGCTCGGCTTGGGCAACGGAAACGCTCTCTTCGGGTTCGGCCACAGCGCCTCAGTTTAGTTCGACCTACGGAATAGCTACATACACTGTTGGGGTAGCCTACAGCGGCGATAGCAACAACAATCCGGCTAGCGGCTCGACGACGCTGACAATCAGCAAGGCCATTCAAACAATCGCTTTTACGGCCCCGATAAGCCCTGTGACCTATGGGGTATCGCCGATCGCTTTGAGTGCGACGGCCAGCTCCGGGCTGGTGGTCACCTTCAGCGTTTCTTCCGGGCCTTGCACCGTTTCCGGCAGCACGCTGACGGTCACCGGGGCGGGCACCTGCGTGGTGGCCGCAAATCAGGCAGGTAACGCCGACTACTCGGCGGCTGCTCAAGTGACACAAAGCGTCACCGCGAACGCTGCTGTGCTGACGGTGACTGCGAACAGCGCCTCGCGGGTCTACGGCGTTGCGAATCCGACGTTTGGTTACACGATCACTGGCTACGTGAATGGGGACACGTCGAGCGTGGTTGGCGGCTCGGCCGCGGAGACGACGAGTGCAACCAGCAGTTCTGCTCCTGGCTCTTACTCGATCACCTTCTCTTCAGAGGCATTGACAGCAACCAACTACACCTTCAGCTATGTGAGTGGAATGCTGACTGTGACCCAAGCGTCTCAAACGATCACCTTCAATGCCCCGGCGAGTCCTGTGACCTACGGGGTTTCACCAATCTCTTTAAGTGCGACTGCCAGCTCCGCGCTGGCGGTGACCTTCAGCGTCTCCTCCGGTCCCTGCACGGTTTCGGGCAGCACGTTGACGGTGACTGGAGCGGGCACCTGTGTGGTGGCCGCAAAGCAGGCAGGCAACACCGACTACTTGGGTGCGTCTCAAGTCACACAAAGCGTGACGGTCAATCAGGCCGCTCTAACAGTGACGGCGAGCAACGCCTCGCGAGCCTACGGCGCGGGGAACCCGACGCTGACCTACTCGATCACCGGCTATGTGAACGGTGATACGTCGAGCGTCGTTGGCGGCTCGGCTGCGGAGACAACAGGTGCAACAACTTCGTCAGTTCCTGGAACCTATGCGATCACATTTTCCTCCGAGGCGTTGACGGCCGCCAATTACACCTTCAGCTATTTCAATGGAACGCTGACGGTGAACCGAGCTTCTCAGACGATCACCTTCGCGACTCCGGCGAGCCCGGTGACGTATGGGGTATCTCCGATCTCGCTCTCCGCCGCGGTCCCTTCTGGGCTGGCGGTAACTTTCAGCGTATCGTCCGGATCGTGCTCGATCTCCGGCAGCACGCTGACGGTGACCGGCGCGGGCACTTGTGTGGTGGCAGCAAATCAGGCGGGCAGCACAAATTACTTGGCAGCGCCAACGGTCTCTCATAGTATCGTCGTCATCGCGGCGGTCCTAGCGGTGACCGCCAATAACGCTTCGCGCTCTTACGGCGTGGCGAATCCGGCATTTACCCAGAGCTATTCGGGGTTCGTGAACGGTGACACGTCGAGTCTGTTGAGTGGCGCTCCCAGCTTAAGCACAACGGCTACGAGTGCCTCCGCGCCTGGCACCTATTCGATCACGGCTGCAGTTGGAACGCTGACGGCGAGCAACTACACCTTCAGTTTTGTCAACGGAACCCTAACCGTGACAGCGGCCACGCAGACGATCAGCTTCACGGCTCCCGCAAGCCCGGTGACCTATGGGGTTTCGCCGATCTCTTTGAGTGCGACGGCCAGTTCCGGACTTGCGGTCGCCTTCAATGTCTCTTCCGGCCCTTGCACCGTTTCCGGCAGTACGCTGACGGTCACCGGGCCGGGCACCTGCGTGGTGGCCGCGAATCAGGCCGGCAACAGTGATTATTCGGCCGCGGCACAGGTCACGCAAAGCGTGGTCGTGAACGACGCGACCACAACCAGTTACGTATGGTCTGGCCCAACAAGTTTGGCATTGCCTCAAGTCGGTCAGCCACTTACGCTCACAACGCAGGTTTTTGGCGATTCTCCTACTGGGTTGGTGACATTCTTGAGCGATGGTGTCTCGCAAGGCTCAGCATCCTTGAAACCCATCTCGGCAACAAACCTCATTCCGGATTCCACATGGGGGGCGGCCGGGGGGAACTGGGCAGTCTGGGATTGGCCCTCAACGACGCACAGCGTCGCAAATGCGACCGCACCGGATGGTTCAAACACGGCACTTGCTGTGGCAGCGGCAGGTTCAGAGCATACCGTGGTTCAACAATCGCCTCCGACGTACTTTAGCCCGTACTCAACAGTGTTCAATCACACATATACATTCTCGATTTGGGCTAAAACGACGAACGGTTGCAGCGGTCTTGGATTGGGAATGGAGAACGAGACAAATTGGGAAGGTCCAGATCGTTCGATCCCTGTTACGTCAACTTGGCAAAGGTTTTCGCTAAGTTATACGTTCCGGCTCTCCAGCGACAACAATGAGGCTGATTCCTTCGTTACAGTCCCTGCCGGTTGCGCGGTTGAGCTCTGGGGCTGGCAGTTCGAGGAAGCGAACGTGCCGGGGCCATACATTCCCACCAACGGCGCATCTGCCTCGGCCACGGGGTACTTGGCCAGCCTGGATGTTTTTGGCCTGGCTGTTGGATCGCACAGCATCACGGCTTCGTATAGCGGCGACGGATCAAATAGCCCGTCGGCTGCAAGCGCGTTTGCTGAACAAGTGCAGCAGGCACAGAGCATATTATCGATAAACGCAAATCCGAGCAACACCACTTATGGGCAGGCCGTGGGGTTGACCAGCTCTGTTGCTACTGGGGGCGAAGCGCCAACAGGTACAGTTACATTCCTATCAAATGGACTGAGTGTTGGTTCTGCCTCTGTCGCCCAAACGTCTGCTACAAACCTGCTCCAATATTCGTCACAATTTACTGCATGGAGCAACGCCGGGGTCTCCATTGATCCGGCGATCACGCCAGCACCCGATGGGACTTACTCAGCCACGCTGTTGCTGGTCAACTCGTCGTACTACGTCGGTCAAACCGTGCCCTGTTCGCCTGGTTCGGTAACGCATTCTGCATGGGCAATGCAGTATGCGGAAAACCCATCAGCGAGCTTGGTGCTGTCGGTACAGTATCTCGATAGTGGAAAGAATGTTCTCGCAACGTATTCTCCAGACTTTGTTCCGACATCCAGTTGGCAACGGTTCAGCTTCACGCAAACGGCCCCGGCCAATACGGCTTCATGCTGGATAGGGATCGAGCAGGTGGGCGCCAGCGGATCAGGCGGTAGCGCTTCGGCGGGCCAGGGAATGTACGTGTGGGGCGCGCAGGTCGAGAATTCTGCTTCGGCTGGGCCATTGGTACAAACAGCGTCTACGTCCCGGTCAGGGTCGGGAGGGAGCGCGACATTCTCAGTAAATTCCTTGACCGCTGGAACAGACACCATAACGACGGCTTACGGCGGTGATGCAAATGACGCGACAGCAGTTTCGACGGGCGTGACCGAAACCGTGAGCAAAGCCACACCGAGCATCTCGGTCTCTTGCTCGCCCAACCCATCTGTGTATGGCAGTACTGGAGCGGCAAGCTGCACGGTGAGCGTTGGTGGAGGGGCAACAGGGACTGCGCATTGGACTCTCAACGGCGGCGCGTGGTTGACCGGCCAAACTCTAAATGGCGGATCAGACAGCGTAAGCGCCATGAGTGGCTGGCCCGTGGGAACCTACGCTATCGGCGCCACATACTCGGGCGACAGCAACAATGATTCGGTCAGCTCGTCCACCCCCTTCACGATCTCTCAGATATCGCAAAGCATCAGCTTCACCGCTCCTGCTTCGCCCGTGACCTATGGCGTGTCGCCGATCTCTTTGAGTGCAACGGCAAGTTCTGGCCTGGCGGTGATTTTCAGTGTGTCTTCCGGTCCTTGCACGGTCTCCGCTAACACGCTGATGGTGAAGGGGGCGGGCACCTGTGTCGTGGCTGCAAATCAGCCTGGCAATACCGATTACACCGCGGCTTCGGCGGTCCTGCGGAGCCTGGTCATTAACAAAGAGTCCGTGATTGTCAACAGCGCGTCTTCGCTGTCTCCCTCTATTTATGGCGACAACGTTGCGTTGACGTTCACCTTAACAGGCAGCGGCGTTACTCCTACGGGGACGGTAACCGTCAACGATGGAGCAAACACGCTTGCCACGATCTCGCTCGGTGCGGGTATCGCAACCTTTAACACATCCGCCCTGATCGCGGGGAAGCACACTCTAACAGCGGTCTACAGCGGAGACAACAACTATCAGTGAGCGCACCTACGGCAACTGCCGGGGGCCCTCGATTGACCCGGCTGCCATTCCGTCAATCGCAACTCAACCGAAAGAGGACAACAGCCGACCATGAAACTCAGTCAGAGAATTGCGAGCTTTGCACTTCTATTGGCCGGTGGCGCTGCGATGGTTTTCGCGCAGTCGACCGGCACGATCACACAAACCGTGAACCAAAGGAACACTCTCGGGATGCTTTCCGCAACCCCTAACGGCACCATCACCGCTGGCAATCCTATCGCTTTTACTTACATTCTGAACACTGCGGGAGCTCCGGCCCCAACGACGGAGACGGTGCAGTTCTACGACGGCACTACGGCATTGGGCACTCCTCAAACCATTGGGTTGAGCGCGGCAACCAACTTGCTGCCCTACTCGCAAGTCAACACCGGGAAAGGATGGACTACATCCGGGACCGCTCCGACAGTGGCTCCTCTGACCGCCAATGGCCCGGACGGCGGTACCAATACAGCGACCGCCTCGACATTTGTGAATGCGACCTCGACGGTCCTCTATGCGGTGCCGGGAACAACCAACTATGCCAATCAGCAAGTGACTTTCTCGATCTGGGCCCAGTCGGCAACTCCGACGACACTTAATCTGATCGTTCAGGACAGCCCTTTTGTGGCCGCGAATAAATCCGCGCCTTGCTCGGTTACCTCTACGTGGCAACGATGCACGCTGACCTACACCTTTCCGGCAAATGCCGGCACCGGCTTTGCCGTTTCACTCACCTCATCGAATTTTGGCGTGCCCATCAATGTCTGGGGCGCGCAGTTCGAACAAGCCGGCCAGGCAGGACCCTACGTTTCCACCATTGGGACAGCGCGGCCGACCGGCGCACAAGCCGGGACCGTCGCGCTTTCCTGGAGCCAATTCCAGACCGGGGTTCATACGGTCACGGTGCAGTATCCGGGGGATGCGAACTTCGTGGGATCGACCTCGAACGCAGTGGTCCTCACGGCTCAGCAGGAGATCCCGAAAATTTTCTTGACCGATTCGCCAGCGGGTACGAGTGTCTATGGCCAAGCTGTGACGCTGACTGCGCAGTTGTCGGATCAGGATAACAATGACGACTGGATTCCGACCGGGACGGTAACCTTCTACGACGGCACAACGGTGATCGGTTCCGGGACGTTGAATGCGTCCGGACAAGCCTCGATCACGCTCGTTGGACCGACGTCGCTGGTTGTGGGCTCCCACTCGCTGACGGTTCAGTATAGCGGCGATGAGGATTTCAGCGCCCTCACCTCCGGACCCATTGTCCACGTAGTAACGAAGGCCAATTCCAGCGGCGTGGTGACAACGACGGTTACCAGCTCGCTGAACCCATCCGTCTATGGCGATTCCGTCACGCTGAGCATCAATGTTTCGTCCTCTGTCGGCATCCAGCCCACCGGCTCGGTGACGGTCGTCGATGGAAGCACCACGCTCGGCACATTGACGCTCAACGCCTCC
>Ga0302320_10015712_pt1 | contig 15522 bp, 10 predicted proteins | sample Bog_T0_3_FD_202130 | JGI IMG/M metagenome (GOLD analysis project Ga0302320, IMG submission 202130) | Peat permafrost microbial communities from Stordalen Mire near Abisko, Sweden - Bog_T0_3 | ecosystem: Environmental > Terrestrial > Soil > Wetlands > Peat | place: Sweden: Abisko, Stordalen Mire... | reverse complement strand
CCAAAGCCATTTCGATGGACCAAATCGGCAGACCAGATACTGGCATCCATCGCCCGCTTTGCCAGTGCAACCCTCGCTGCACATGCACCTGAAACTTATGCAAGAAATCAATGACTCAGGAGACTAGTACTACAGTTGTAGATCGGAGATTCCGGAGGGAGCAGGGGGTTTCAACCCCCGGAACGAGAGCAAGATTGCGCAGCCTTTAGGCGCGGGCCATTGCCCTTTTTCTGCAACAAGGAACAAGTTCAACTGTAGTACTAAAGCCCAGGTTCGTTTTTGTCTACTTGCCACACAGCTGAAGCCGTGCCCTTTCAAGGCGCCGAGCCACTCGGAGGCTCCCTACAGCTTCTGCGTCCTCTGCACCGCGCGCACCCCTGCCACGCGGCGAATCCCCAGCACCATGCGGTTCAGGTGGTGCAGGTCCTCGGCTTCCACCACAAAGTCGATGATGGCTTCGCCGTTTTCGGCTTGGTGAATCTCCACGCCGCGGATATTCGTGTTGTCGTTGGAGATGACGGCGGTCAGTTCCTTCAACATGCCGGTGCGGTCGTCGCAGAAGATCGTAATCTTGACCGGGTAGCGCTGGGGACGGCCGGCACTCTGGTCGCCCACCCGCGACCACTCCACCGCAATCCGCCGGTCGCTCTCGTAAAGCAGATTCTGCACGTTGGGACAGCTGCGCGCATGGACGGCGACGCCCTTGCCGCGGGTGACGTAGCCAATAATCTCTTCGCCGCGAATGGGGTTGCAACAGCGCGCGCGATAGACCAGCAGGTCGTTCTGGCCCTCCACCTGCAGCGAGTCCGAGCCGGTCAGGTGCAGCTTTCTCACCGCGTCCGACATGCCCGCCTCGCCGCTGCCAGGCTTGGCCTCCGGCGTGTCGGCCTCGGCGGGGTTGGCAATGCCCGGCGCCAGCTTGCTGAGAATCTGGTGCGCGGTGTGCTTGCCCTGGCCCAGCGTGGCCAGCAGGTCGGCGGCCGTGGCCACGCCATACTCGCCGGCAATGCGGCCCAGGTCCTGGTCGTCGATCTGGGTCATGGGCACCTTGAACTTGCGTGCTTCCTTCTCCAGCAGCTTTCGGCCGATCTCGACGGCGCGGCGGCGCTGGTCCTCGTTGAGCCAGTGCTTGATCTTGTTGCGGGCGCGCGGGCTTTTGACGAAGGTGAGCCAGTCGCGGCTGGGCTTGTGGTCCTTCTGGGTAACAATCTCCACAATGTCGCCGGTGCGCAGCTTGGTGCGCAGCGGCACCATGCGGCTGTTGACCTTGGCGCCGACGCAGGTGTGGCCGACCTCGGTGTGGACGGTGTAGGCGAAGTCAACCGGCGTGCCGTCGGACGGCACAACTACCACCTTGCCCTTGGGCGTGAAGGTGTAGACCTCGTCCGGGTAGAGGTCCATCTTGAGGCTGGAGAGGAACTCGTTGGGGTCGGTCATCTCCTTCTGCCACTCGACCAGCTGCCGGATCCAGTTGAGCCGCTCCTCGTCGCGAGCGGTGACCGAGCCGTCGCCGGCCTTGTACTTCCAGTGCGCGGCAATGCCTTCCTCGGCGATGCGGTGCATCTCCTCAGTGCGGATCTGCACCTCGAACTGGTGGCCGCTGGCGCCCATCACCGTGGTGTGCAGCGACTGGTAGCGGTTGGCGCGGGGAATGGCGATAAAGTCCTTGATGCGGCCGGGGACGGGCCGCCAGAGCGTGTGAATGAGCCCGAAGACGGCGTAGCAGGAGGCCACATCCTGGGTAATGACGCGCAGCGCGAGGAGGTCGTAGACCTGGTCGAAGGAGACCTTGGAGCGCTCGATTTTTTGAAAGATGGAGTAGAGGCGCTTGATGCGCCACTCCACGCGCGCCTCGATGTTGTTCTCGCGCAACTGCTCAACCAGCGTATCTTCAACGCCGTGCAGAAACTGCTCGCCCTCGCTGCGCCGCGCCTCCACCGCCGCTGCCACCTTCTCGTAGCTCACGGGATCGGTATAGCGGAAGGCCAGGTCCTCAAGCTCGCCGCGCACCTTGCCCATGCCCAGCCGATGCGCCAGCGGCGCGTAGATATCCTGGGTCTCGCGGGCGATGGCCTCCTGGCGATCGGGCTTGAGGTGCTCGAGCGTGCGCATGTTGTGCAGCCGGTCGGCCAGTTTGATGAGGACAACGCGCACGTCCGAGACCATGGCCAGCAGCATCTTGCGGACGTTTTCCGCCTGCCGGTCTTCGCGATTGGCGAACTGGATCTTGTCGATCTTGGTGACGCCTTCGACGATGTGCGCCACCTGGTCGCCGAACTCGGCCTCGATCTCGACGTTGGTGGCCGGCGTGTCCTCAACTGCATCGTGCAACAAGCCGGCCGCGATGGCGGTCGCGTCCATTTTCATCTCCGCGAGGACCTCGGCCACTTCCAGCGGGTGAATGATGTAAGGCTCGCCGGAGGCGCGCATCTGGCCGTCGTGGTGCTGGACGCAAAACTCCCAGGCCTTGCGGATGAGAGAAACATCTTCGCTGGGACGATTGGCCTGAACCTGCTTGAGCAGGCGCTCGAAACGCAGGTCGATGGGGCGTTGCACAGCCGCGGTTTCCGCATCGCGCGCGGCCAGAGTCAGTTCTCCGCTGGGAGACTGGGGCGCGGAGGGGACATCTGCCGGAATCGCCTGCCGGGCACTCGCCATACTTCATTATAGGCCGCAAGCGCTCCCGGTGCACCTTTGCGTGGCCCTGTGCCGCGGATGCGGCAAATTCTCCCGGTGCGGCGATTCTGCGACAGTCCATCGGGTCCATTGGTTGGTTGCATTGAAATGCTAAGTCGAGTTCTTATGGCACTTCTAATATCCGGGCTGCGGACTATGAGTTGAAATCGGGGTTTTCCGATGTCCGATAGAGCCGGAATCTTACTCCTTACCTACACTTCGAAATCAATTGATAGAAAGCGATTGTTACCTGAGGATCGCAGGCATTCCTTCCTAACTCGATCGATAGCTCAGGAAGCTGAGAATCTATAGGATATGCAATGAAATTTTACACTTCCCAGTGTTGGTACGTCGGTGCTGAGGGCAAGCCTGTAGTGTGCTTGCCGTCACATCGCATCTACCCTGCGAGAGGAGTAAAGTCCCCTTCGGACTGTGGCGGTTCCACACTTGCATGATGCAGGAACCGCACCTCCCGCGTATCTCTTTCCCGAGGGAAGAGACACCTTTTGCGGCACCGCAGAGAGTACCTGAATTGTGGCGCCGCTCTCGAGGTCCAGAACCGAGGAACTTATGTTGAAACGCCTCTTAGTTACAGCCTTGACCGCAACGCTTGCGGTAGGCATGAGCTATGCAGATCAGTCGACTGGAAAAATTACCATTCCAGTTACAAAAACTTCGCCCACCAGCGGCAAGCAAATGTACTCCAATTACTGCGCACCGTGTCATGGTTTGAACGGCAAGGGGCAAGGCCCCGTTTCCGCCGCTTTAAAGGCATCGCCCACAGACCTGACCCTGCTGAGCAATACCAACCACGGGAAATTCCCGGACACGCATATTGTCAGCGTGCTCGAGAACGGCCTGCAGATCCCCGCGCACGGCTCGGTGGAGATGCCCGTATGGGGACCGATCCTTGGTAAGATGAACATGTCGAACCCCCAGGACAAGCTGCTCAGAGTGAGCAATTTGAGCCGTTATCTGGAGACGATGCAAACGAAGTAGGGGCCGGCGGCCCATTTTGCTCCCGGCAAAGGGAGTGTATGACCAAGCCGCGCAAGCCTAATCCTGTTTCGAACCAAGAGGCGCCCAAGGCCGCGAAGCCGAGGGCGCCTTTTGACCGGATTCACAAGGAGCCTGTCCAGGGCAAACACCCGAAGGGCCGCAATCCCAGGCAAAACCTGTATCCCATAGGCCGCTCCCCTGCATCCGATCGCCCGCAAACAAAACCCGGCAGTCCCGGCCCCACGGCTGGCAGGGGCGCCCTGGTCAATCGCCGCGCGGCCGACAGGCTGCGCGCCGGACACTTGTGGATCTACGCTTCCGACATCGAGTCGATCGAGCTGCCGGAGACAGCATCCGGGTTGGCTCCGGCGCTGCTGCCCGTGGCCGACTCGCGCGGACTTCTACTGGGAACTGCGCTTTATAGCCCGTCGTCGCAGATCGCGCTTCGCCTGGTGTCGCGGGAGGCGGTCGACGAGCCGGCCTGGCTTGAGCTACTGGCTGCGCGCCTGCGCCAGTCCATTCAACGGCGCAAGCGCCTGCTCACGGCAGAGACTGACTCCTGCCGGCTGTGTTTCAGCGAGGCCGACCAGCTGCCCGGCCTGGTGGTGGATAAGTACGCCAGCCTGGTGATTCTGCAGTTGCTGACCAAAGGGCTCCACTCGGCTGGGGTGCGGGAGGTCTGCGTGCGCGTTCTCCGCGAGGAGCTGTCCCCGGCCGCGATTCTGGAACGGCCCGACCCCCGCGTGCGCGAGTTGGAGGGCCTGGACGCACCCAGTTCGGAGCCGCTCTACGCCGCAGAAGGTGCACCGGAGATCGGCGGGACCAACTTTCGCACCAACTTTCACCTCAGTGGACTGCAGTTCGAATACGATGCCGGCGCCGGGCAGAAGACCGGAGCCTTTCTCGACCAGCGGGACAACTATGCGGCAACCCAACGCTGGGCCCAGGCGCTGGGCACGACCGGCCGGGCGCTCGACGTCTGCTGCTACCAGGGCGGTTTTGCCCTTCACCTGGCACAGGTCTCCGCCCAGGTCATGGGGATTGACGCCTCGCGCGCCTCGCTGGAGGTAGCCGAGAGGAACTTTGCCGCCAATCGTGCCAGGATGAAGTCCGACGTGGAGTGGGTGGAGGGCGATGCCTTTCAGATTCTCCGTGACTGGTCCCACGCAGGTGAGAGCTTCGACACCATCGTTCTCGATCCGCCCGCCTTCGCCAAAACCCATCGCGCCGTCGAGGGCGCCCTGCGCGGCTACAAGGAACTGAACCTGCGCGCTCTCAAGATGCTGCGCCCCGGCGGCCTGCTGGTGACCTGCTCCTGCTCGCACCACGTCGGCTGGGCGGAGCTCGAAGCAGCCGTGGCCTCGGCTGCCCTGGACGCCGGCCGCCGCGTGCGGCTGCTGGAGCGGCGCGGCGCTGCTATCGACCATCCCGTAGTGCTTAACCTGCCGGAGACTGAATACCTGAAGTGCCTGGTACTGCAGGTAGAGTGATCAGGCCTGGGCGGCCGAATGACGCTGGTGCGGATGGGGCCATAGCCTGCCCAGCCATTGCCACCAGTTGCGGCGGTCCCCGACCGCAGATGCCGTGCCTGTCATGACCGGCTCGTTTCTCAACTGCGCCAGCGCATCCTTGACCATGGCCCGCAGCGATTCCGCCTCAAACGTGCAGGAACGCAGATAGGCTGAGACGGTGAGACCGGCCTCGGCGGCCCGCTTGCGCAGTTGATCGCACTCCGCCTTGCTCAGCCGGATGGTAATACTGGCGCTCTTCAGGTTGCGATCCGCAGCTATGGCTGTCTCTTCCGCGGCGACCGCGTGTGTGCCCGGGGCACAAGTTGCGTCCGCGCCAAAGCTTGCGACGGCGGTTTCGGCCTCGATCGGAGCCGGTTCCAGGATGGGAGCCGGCAACGCTTCCACAGGCCGCGCAAAAGGTGGGTCGGCCAGGTCAGACGCTCGATAGCGCCCATGGGCGCGCAGGGCCCGCTCATAGCTTAGGGTGGCCACGTCGTCGGCAAGATCGCTGTCGTTCCAGACCGGGGTGCGGTTTGCCGCAGCAGAGGGGCGCGATGCCAGACCGGCGAGCAGCCCGGCAAAGGTGGGCGAAGCGGGTTGGGGCGCTGCTGAAGCTGGCTGGTGCATGGCTTGCAGCATACCTGCGGCGGAGTCGCAGGTGCGAGCCGATTCCCTCCGCCGCAGGCAGACTCTTTCCGGTTGAGGAACGCGGAGGCGAGGTTCCCGAATTGGAACTGGCTAGCTGGCGACTGCTTCCAGGGCTTCGGGGTCAGGAAGGACCCGGCCGGGCAGACGGAGCAAGCGGCTCACCGCATCGGTGGTCATGGGGCGCGCAAACAGATAACCCTGGCCGAAACGGCATCCCAGCTGGCGCAGAAGCCGATACTGCTCAACGGTTTCAATGCCCTCCGCCACCACGTCCATGCCCAGCACGCGGGCCAGTTCAATGATGGTGCGCACAATCTGCATGGGCTGGTCGCCCTCCGTCATGCGGCCCACAAAGGATCGGTCGATTTTGAGCGCGTCGAAGGGAAACGAGTGCAGGTGGTTGAGCGAGCTGTAGCCGGTGCCGAAGTCATCCATGAACAGGGTCACGCCCAGCCGGCGCAGGGTGCCCAGCACCTCCAGCGCGATGCGCATGTTGGGGATCAGGCTGGACTCGGTCATTTCCAGTCCCAACTGGCGGCTGGAGAGGCCGAATTGAACCAGCAAGGAATCCACGTGGTCGGCCAGACCATGACGCGAGAACTGCCGCGCAGACAGGTTGACGGAGACCCGCAGCGAGCTATGGTGCGGATCCTCTCGGGTCCAATTCTGAATCTGCATGCAGGTCTCCGAGAGCCCCCAGTCGCCGATGGGAAGAATGAGCCCACTCTCTTCGGCAAGGGGGATGAAGTCCATGGGCGGAATCAGGCCGCGTTCGGGATGCTGCCAGCGAATGAGCGCTTCGAGGCCGACGATTTTGCGGGTGCTAAGCTCGACTTCGGGCTGATAGTAAAGGACAAACTGGCGCTGATCGAGGGCGCGGCGCAGATCCTGCGGCTGCGGCCAGTTCTGCTCTGCGGCAGCAGGCATCGGCGAAACGCGCCGCCGGCGCGCGCCCTGGGCGGCAAATGCGTTGCGCAGGCGGCGGAGTTCGAGCTGGCTGGCCACCATGTCGGCCAGATTTTCCAGCATATGCAGTTCGCCGGCTTCCATTTGCTCCCGGGGCTGGGGGAAAAAAATGGTGAGCGCTCCAAGTATCTGGTTATCGAACGATCGCACCGGCGCACTGGCAAGAGAGGCCAGTCCCAGGCGCTTCATGGTGGGAAGCGAACTTTCCAGCTGGGGGTGTCTTGCAATGTCGGCGATGACAACAGGACCGTCCGCGGCCAGCACCATTTCAAAGACGGAGCTCTTGCGTGGCAGTTCGCGCACCGATTGGCCGGCGAAAGATTTGATCCAAACCCGGCTCTCGTCGGCAAATCCCAGCAGCACCGTATCCGCCAGAAAGAACTCCGCGCACAGGCGGGTAATTGCATCGTACGGAGCTTCCGGATCGCTATCGAGAATCCGTGTCTCCGCCAGGGCGGCGAGCCGTGCGGCTTCCTGCTCCGGCGCGATTCGGCTGAACTCAAGTTCTACTTCTGGCATGTCGACTCCGGCCCTGTAATTCCGCAAGCTTGATCCCAACCGGAGACGGCCCGCTTTCCCTTTTCTTACCGGGTATGCAAGGGGCCGTGTGCGGTTCCTCGGTCTGTCCGCGCTTGATCTTCACGGTCTTGCCAGGGTGATCGCCCCAAGAGAGCGCTGTTCCTGTTCCGTATCTCTCTTATCGGAGCCATGAATTAGGGCATGAGGTTACGGCGGAACGGTTTGGGTGAGTACCCGGCTTGCGGGCGATGACCACGGCCGTTCGCGTGTTGCCTGAGTGTGCGCACCCGCGCCAATGCAGCCGTTCACGCGGATTGCCGGCGCAGGGGGCAGGGAGGCCGGTCGGGGTCAGCGGGGAACGGGTAGCCCGGCGGCTTGTCCTGTTTCAGTCCAAAGGAAGGTAAGCTGGTCGGTGTCGTCCTCGACCTGCTGGTCTACGCCGACTCCGGCAGAGTGGCCGCCGGCAAGGCTATCGTGCAGCAGGATGGGCCGGCCGCTGGAGGAGGCTGACTGCACGAGCGGCGTCATCTTGCGGGCATGCAAGGGGTCCACGCGGGTGTCGCTGCCGCCGGTGAAGAACATAACCGCCGGGTAGGCCGTGCCCGTCTTCACGTTCTGGTAGGGCGAGTACTTCAGCAGATAAGGAAACTGCTTTTCGTCCTCCGCTGAGCCATATTCGGTGGTCCAGTAAGCGCCGACTTTGAACTTCTGGTAGCGCAGCATGTCGAGCAGCGGATAGCCGCACCAGACGGCCGAGAACAGCTCCGGCCGCTGGGTGATGGAGACGCCCATGAGCAAGCCGCCATTGGACCGGCCGCTGATGGCAAAATGCTCCGCCGAAGTGTACTTCTGGGCGATCAGAAACTCCGCTGCCGCAAACCAGTCGTCGAAGACGTTCTGTTTCTTTTCAAACATCCCAGCCTCGTGCCAGGCTTCGCCGTATTCGCCGCCGCCGCGCAGGTTGGGCACGGCCAACCAGCCGCCCTGCTGCAGCCACCAGGCCCAGGCCGGGCTCCAGTGCGGGATCATGCTCTGCTCAAAGCCTCCGTAGCCGGTCATCAGCAGGCGCTCGCTGCCGTCCATCTTCAGCCCCTTCTTGCCGGCAATGAACATGGGAACCCGCGTTCCATCCTTCGACTTGAAAAACACCTGCTTCAGCTCGTACTGGCTGGAATCGAATTGCACCTTGGAATTGAAAAACACGTCGCGTTTGCCGGTAACCGTGTCGAACCGGTAGAGGGTCCGCGGCACAATGTACGAGTCAAAGCTGAAGTAGCCATAACGGTCCGTGGTCCGGCCGCCGACTATCGATGCCGAGCCGATTCCGTCGTAGTCCACTGTCCCGGCCGGCTTGCCGTCCAGCGTGTCGATGCCGATCTCCGTCCTTACCTCCTTCAGACGCTTGACGAAGATCCTTCCACCCACAATCGACCAATCGTCAATCGCATCCGGCCCTTCCGGCACAATCGTCTTCCATGCCTCGGGCATGATTCCCGGATCGGCCCGCAGTATCCGGCCCCTGGGCGACTGGTAGTCGGTCTTGATATACCACGCGCCCTTGGCGTAGATGGCGTGAAAGCGCGAGTCCAGCCCCCAGACCAGCACTTCGAATGGCGCACCGGGTTTGGTCAGGTCGCGGAAGACGATGTCCTCGCGGCGGGCTGGTACGCCCCTTTGGATATCGATCACCAGGTAGCGGGCATCGTCGCTAATGGCTGCGGAGAACAGGTCGCTGCCGTCGAGCAGCTCCCCGCGAAACTCGTGGCCGAAGACCAGCGTGTCGCGGGAGTTGCGCGTGCCCAGAACGTGCTGGTAGAGCAGCGTGCCTTGCCTGTCGTTGCGCGCGTAGTAGAGGCTGGCGCCATCCGGGGCGAAGATCACGCTGGAGTAGCGGGCGGCCGGCAACTCATCCTCAAGCGTTTTCGCAGTCTCCACATGGAACACGTGGATTGCGACCTCGTCCGCCCCACCTTGCCGCACAGAATAGGCCAACAGCTTGCCATCGCGGGAGACGTCGTAGAGCGTAACCGATGTGTTCGGGCCCCGGCTCAGCCTGGCTGGGTCGACGAGCCGCTCATCCTTCCCCGCCCAGCCGTGGCGCACGTAAATTGAGAATTGCTGCTCGCCCTCTAGCCGCTTGCTGAAGAAGTAGCTGCCCGAGCGCTCGCGGGGCGTCCCCGTCTCCGATACATTCTCCAGCTCGTCCAGATCGTCCAGCGCCTGCGCGTGGATGCGCACCTGCTTCATGTAGCGCGTGGTGTAGGCGTTCTCGGCGTCGATGAATGCGTGGGTCTCGGTGCTCTGCGCGTCTTCCAGCCAGCGGTAGTTGTCGACGATTTTGGTCCCGAAGTAGTCGTCGGTCGCCGGCACGGCCTCGACCGCCGGCGGCGCGGGCAGCGTAATGCCGTCGCGGCCATGGATGGTCTGAGCCGGGATGCTGACCGCAATCCCGAGCCCCATTCCCAGACAGAAACTCCAATGCGTGCAATGCCTCATGCGGACAGGATACGCGGGAAGGCGAGGCGATTGCACCGGGTCTGCAAGTGACACAGGCGTCTTAATTCGGCAGACGGACCTCGCTAAATCTCCATTCCTTGGTATTACCTTGAGCTTCTAAGCGGCCATCGCGAACCAAAGCCTCAATACGGCCGGCCATCAAGGGATGGGCGTCGTTTGCGCCCGGAAGCTTCTCGCCGAGCCTCTCGGCGGTCTCAACGATGATCATCGCCACCTTCTTCCACAATAGTTTAGCCACCGCCAAAACAGTGTCGTCAATCTGCAGGTCATTCATATGTCATTCCATTTTTGCTTATCGAGCGTCTTTGACGACTTGAACCCGCAGGCCTGCCATCGTCAAATTTGGAAGTTACCCGAGGGACCGGGCGGTGGACGGAGGAGATACCCGTCTCAGGCGACACCTCACAATCCCCGCGTCCCGCCCAGCCCTCCCCGATAGAATCAACTCCAGTGGCCGGCACGCTCCCAACCCAGCCTTCCCCGCCCGCGCCGCCGCGTTGGGCGCGCGCTCTCAGGCTGCTGCGCCCGTCGCACGCCCACAGCGCCTTCTCGGCAACCATCGTTCTCATGGCCTCGACCTTCCTGTCGCGCATCATCGGCCTGGTGCGGGTGCAGTACATTGTGTGGCTGTTCGGCCGCGGCATGGAAGCCGACGCGCTGAACGCCGCCTTTGTGTTGCCCGACATGATCTCCTACTTCCTGGTGGGCGGCGCGGCCTCCATCACCTTTGTCACCATCCTCACCCGCTATCGCGACACCGGGCGCGAGGCGGAGGGCGAGCGCTCGCTCTCGGTGATTTTGACCACCATGTATCTGGTGCTTGGCAGCGCGATTGCGCTGGCCGAGATCTTTGCGCCCTGGTGCATCCACCGTTGGTTCAACGGTTTCACGGCAGAGAAAGCCGCACTTTGCGTGCACCTGACGCGCATTCTGCTGCCCGCGCAGCTTTTCTTCTTTGCCGGCGGCGTCTTTGGCGCGGTCTTGCTGGTGCGCAAGCAATTCAGCGTGCAGGCTGTTGCGCCCTTGATTTACGGGTTGGGCACCATCGTCGGCGGCCTGCTGCTGTCGCGGCAGATCGGCGTTTCCTCCCTGGCGATTGGCACGGTGGCCGGCGCCTTCCTGGGGCCGTTCTTCCTGAACTGGCTTTTCGCGCGGCGGGCCGGCACGCGCTACCGGCCCATCCTCGACCGCCGCGACGAAGGCCTGCGCGAGTGGGTGCGGCTGTCGCTGCCGCTGATGGTGGGCGTCTCGCTGGTCACCGCCGATGGCTGGATCATTGCTCACTTCGCCTCCACCACCAGCGGCGCGGTCTCTCTGATGAGCTACGCCAAGCAGCTCTTCACGGCGCCCATGGCGGTGCTGGCCCAGGCGGCGGGGGCGGCCTCCATGCCCTTCTTCGCCAGCCTGTGGTCGCAGGAAAAGCGCTACGAGTTCGCCACCGGTGTGGCCGATTCAGTCTCGCGCGTGGCCGCCCTCGGCCTGCTCGTCGCCTCCGGCATGGTAGCCCTGGCCGGCCCGCTGGTAGAGCTGCTGTTCGTGGGCCGGCGCTTTTCTTCCGTTGATGCGCGCGAGTGCGCCGGCTACTTCGCCGTCTTCTCCGTGTCGATGTTTCTGTGGTCGGCGCAGGCGATCTATGCGCGGGCCTTTTATGCCGCCGGGAACACCTTTGTCCCCATGGCGGCGGGAACGGCCGTGACCCTGGTGTCATGGCCCATCTACGCGGCGCTCTACCACTGGCACGGAGCCATGGGCCTGGCGGTCGCGTCCGACATCGGCATCGCGCTGCAAACCGGGATCATTGCCCTGCTGCTGCACCAGCGGCGCATGGTCTCGCTGGCCAGCCTGGACTACGCGGAGCTGGGCCGCTGCCTGGCCGCCGGAGTGGCTGGCGGTGGAGTGGTTTGGGCAGCGCTCTGGTCCCTGAGCAACGTGCCGGGACATCTGCTTCACCCGCACCTGCCCTCGCAGATCCGCTGGACGGACCTGGCCGTGCTGGTGATGGGCAGCGCGTTGTGGATCGTAGTCGCCAAATGGACGCTGGAAAAGACCGGCTCGGCGCTGCCCAAGGTGGCCATGAAGCGGTTGGGACTGGGATAGGAATCAATCGGTCCATTTCCAACTCATTTCTAACTATCGATACTCGTTTATTGCACTTAAGAGGACATGAGCGCATTTCATTTTCAGGCCATTTTCCTTTCGGAGTAGCCCGGCGAACGCAGACCAGCTTCCCCAAACACTGCTGCAGGATGCAGGCCACAAAAGCACAAACGCCCCTGCCGAAGCAGAGGCGCCTATGCCGGGTAGTTCGTTTATTGAGAAACAGTTAAGCCGGTTTGACCGCCTCGGTGATGGCCGGCGCGGGGCCGCTGGGCTTGGCGTCGGGCTTCTTGATGTCGATTCCCCCCTTGAAGAATGCGCCATCTTCGATGCTGATCCGCGCCGCACTCACATCGCCGCTCAGCGAGCCCTCGGCTCGAATGTCCACGCGGTCGGTGGCGAAGACGTTGCCGCGCACCTTGCCCAGCACCACAATCTCGCGGGCGGTGATGTTGGCCGCCACCTGGCCGTTGCGGCCAATGGTCACACGGTTGCCGGGCAGGTTGACGCTGCCTTCGACCTTGCCGTCGATGAACAGCGACTCGGAGCCGTTGATCTCGCCCTTGATGAACAGGCCTTTGCCGATGGTGGCTTGCTCGCCGGTGATCGCGGCGGCCGGGGTACGGCTGGGAGAGGGCTCATAGGCCGGAGACGGGGGCGCGGGGCGCGCGGGCTCCGGGGTGGGGGTGGGGGTCAGAGAACCGGACTGGTTGGGTTTCCACATAGCGCTCAAGGTATTTCCTTTTCTGTCCTGACGGGACGGGGGCTGCCAAGGCAGGGGCCACTGCCACGGGCCCAAAAAAACTGAAGGTTCGAATCGCCGCTCAAGCCGGCTGCGGCGACCCCGCCGGCGGCCATGGATAGGATCGTAGTCCTTCCCGGTCCGCCGCAACGTTGCCGTGCGCTTATTTTAAGACCGAGAGGCCCAAATCGACCAATTCCCCGCCGGGCAATTCAAGCCGGTAGCCAACAAGGTCAACAGCGGCAAGGCTCCCAGGGCAGTTGCATTTGAATCGTAGAAGGGTACCGGCTGCGGAAAGGCTCGTCTGGAAAGGCAGGAAGCGCCAGGGCACGATTTCAATTGCCTGCCCTGAGCACAGTCGAAGGGTGCCGCAAACGCAATAGAATCGCCTTGGGCTTTGGTCCCTTGGGTTGCCGTACCCACGCAAAAATCATTTTCACAAGCCGTACTCACCCTGCGCTATGATGAAGAGTTTTTTGAAGCAAGGAGAAACACGTCATGGAATCAACAGCCGTTGATCCGATCCTCAAGTACGGATGGGTTCTCATCTTCATCCTGATCATCCTGCTGCACAAGGCGATTCTTCGAGCGTTCTTTGGAACCGTCATCGTGTCCAAAGATGAGATCGGCATCGTCAACAAGAAGTGGGTGCTGGTGGGCAAAAACAAGACCCTGCCCGACGGCGCCATCGTCGCCCTCAACGGCGAGGCCGGCCTGCAAGCCGACACCCTCGCCCCGGGCATTCACTTTGGCTTGTGGGCATGGCAGTTCGCCGTCACCAAAGTTCCCTTCACCACCATCGACAAGGGCCATATCGGGATTGTCGAGGCGCGCGACGGTCATCCGCTCTCCGGCGGCCGCGTCCTGGCCCGCACCGTCGAGTGCACCTCCTACCAGGACGCGCGCGGCTTCCTCACCCGCGGCGGCGAGCGCGGCCCGCAGATCTCCATCATCCCTCCCGGCACCTACCGCATCAACACGGGCCTGTTCCAGGTAGCCTTGGCCGACGTGCTCGAAATTCCCGACAACATGGTCGGCGTGGTCACCACCAAGGACGGCAAGCCGCTGGCCACCGGTGAAATTGCCGGCAAGGAAGTTGCCGGCCACAACATGTACCAGGATGCCGAGGCCTTTATCACCAATGGCGGCCACAAGGGGCTTCAGGAGCAAGTGGTTCTTGCCGGCCGTTACTTCATCAATCCCCGTTTCGCGACCGTCGAAACCAGACCCATGACGGATGTTCCCATTGCCAATGTGGGCGTGGTGATTGCCTATGTGGGCGATGAGGGCAAGGATGTGACCGGCGACAGCTTCAAGCACGGCAATCTGGTCAGCCGTGGGCAAAAGGGCGTGTGGTTCGATCCGCTCGATCCCGGCAAATACCCCGTCAACACATTCACGCACAAGGTGGAGATTGTACCCACGGCCAACATTGTCCTCAACTGGGCGACCGGCAAGAGCGAAGCGCACAAGCTGGACGAGAAGCTTTCGACCATCACGGTGCGTTCGTCGGACGGATTCACATTCAATCTCGACGTCAGCCAGATTATTCACATCCCGCGCAACGACGCACCCAGAGTCATTGCCCGCTTCGGCACCATGGCCAATCTAGTGACGCAGGTGCTGGAGCCGACGATCGGCAACTATTTCCGCAATGCGGCGCAGACCTCCGACGTAATCGAGTTCCTGAAGAAGCGCAGTGATCGCCAGTTGGAAGCAAAACTGGCCATCGGCGCAGCGCTCACCGAGTACAACGTGAACGCCATCGATACCCTGATCGGCGACATTGCCCCGCCGGAAGCGCTGATGAAGACGCTCACCGACCGCAAGATCGCCGAGCAGGAGCAGGTGACCTACAAGACCCAGCAGCTCGCCGAAGAAACCCGCAAGGATCTCCAGCAGGCCCGCGCCATGGCCGACACGCAGGCCAGGGTGGTCGACTCAGAGCGCAGCGTGACCATCGCCAAGTTCGGCGCCGAAGCGGCCATCGAAGGGGCTCGGGGCCAGGCGCAATCGAAGAAGATCAATGCGGAAGCGGACGCCAATGTGATTACGATTGTTGGCAACGCCGAGGCTTCAAAGACCCTGGCCGTCGGAACCTCAGAGGCGGACGTAATCAAGCTGAAGATCGATTCGATGGAGTCCGGCAACTACGCGCTGGTGCAGGTGGTGCAGGCGCTGGCGTCGAACAAGGTGCAGTTGGTTCCGCAGATTGTTGCAGGTGGCGGTGGGAGCGGCCAGGGTGGCACGCTGGTGGATGTGCTGCTGGCCAACCTGATTCGCGATCAGTTGAAGGTGGATGGCAATGCGCCTGCCGAACCTAAATAGGCCGTTGGCTCGGCAGGCGGGTCTCCCGTAGGGAGATCGCGAAAGTAGCCCCGGGTGAGCACTGAGCTGGGTGCCCCATCCATTCGCCGGCATTTTGGCGAATGGGTGGGAAACCACGAACCCAACCCGCACTACTTCGCCTTCTCAAACATCGCAATATGCTGCAGCGGCAGCGTCTCCACCGTGCGCACCCGCTTGAGCCCCACCGCGCTCATCTCCTTATCCAGCTGCGCCACCGTCATCTCGTGCACGGCCTTGATGCGCACCGCCGGGTCTTCCTTGCGATACTCCACAAACACCACCCGCCCACCCGGCTTCAGCGACTCGCGAACCTTGGTCATCACCTCATACGGATACGCCAGCTCGTGATACACATCCACAAACAGCACCAGGTCCACGCCGCCCGCCGGCAGGTGCGGATCGGTCTCCGTCCCCTGCACCACTTCCACATTCGTCGCCTTCAGCGCCACCGCGCGCGTACGCAGAGCATCGAGCATCGCCTCCTGAATCTCGACAGCC
>Ga0302320_10015709_pt1 | contig 15524 bp, 12 predicted proteins | sample Bog_T0_3_FD_202130 | JGI IMG/M metagenome (GOLD analysis project Ga0302320, IMG submission 202130) | Peat permafrost microbial communities from Stordalen Mire near Abisko, Sweden - Bog_T0_3 | ecosystem: Environmental > Terrestrial > Soil > Wetlands > Peat | place: Sweden: Abisko, Stordalen Mire... | reverse complement strand
GCCACGCTTTCGGAGCATGTATCTGGAACGGGCCTACCGTTTCCACAAACACGTAATGCGTCTCGGGCCATTCGACAATTTTCGGTTCTTCGTTGAGGCTCATGCAAACTCCTTGAAAACTCTGAGAGGATTTATCGGGAATCGAAACTCTTCGGAATTCTACGCTTCGCTCTAACGTGCACCCGCCTATTCGAGCGCGGGCCGTTCGGGCGAGGCCGCCTGCCCGACGATCTGATCGATGAACGTCTGGCTGTACGCCGCGATCAGTTGCGCAACCCGCTTGTGGCTGTCGGAGCGAACAATTAGCCCGGCTTGATACGGGCTCTGGATGCGCCCCACAATCTCCGCATCGGCAAATACGCTCGCGTCCGGCTCGCCATTCATTGACAGGCACTGCACCAGCCCGGCATAGCCTCCGGCATGACTCGGGAGTGCCTGCGGAAGCGCATAAGGCTCGCCGCGAAGATCCGCAACCTCAAGCCGCGCCCATTCACGCATCAGGTTGATGCCGGTAGCCGCCTTCACCACTTCCACAACCAGGGCATTGTCGATGCTTGCCGCAACATCGAGGAAGTAATAACGCCCATCCGCATGCGAACGGACGAACTCCGCATGGGTAAGGCCGCGCACCATGCCCAGCATCGGCGCAACGCCGGCATTCAGCTTCGTCAGTTCCCTGCCGTCTTCGCTGGCCCGGTCAACCGTCTGCGTTGTAAAAATGCCACCCGCCTGCATCGCTTGCATCTGCGGTCGTCCGTACTCATGCACCGCGGAAAATTTCACTTCACGCCCGCTCACCAGTGAGTCGACATGAAAAAGGTCACCGGTGACAAACTGATCCAAAATGTGATGGCTCTGCAAATCACCCAAATCTTCTAGAACCCGCCAGAGCTGGTCTGCGTCGTCGATCCTGCGAATACCCGCCGCAGACGCTTCCCCACGCGGCCTCAGCAGCCACGGAGGCCGAACCCGCTCCATGTAGTCGCGCAACTCGTCGTAGTTCAGAACGCGGCAAAACTCCGGCACCGGGTAGCCGAACGCCCGAGCGATTACGCGCATGGCCAGTTTGTCACGATAGCAGCCCGCCGTCGTCGTACCCATACCAGGAACCCGCATGTGCTCGCGTATCTCTGCTGCGGTTTCCAGGCTGTACCCATCCAGCGCCACCACGCGATCGTAATTCCGGCTGCGCGCCATCCACGAAACCGTGTTCAGAATCTGCTCGCGCGTCAGGCCTGAAGGCATCGTCGAGATCTGTTCGAGCGCATCCCGAGGCCAGTCCGCTTCGCGAAGGCTGTCCAGGGTGAGCAGGTTCGGCCGTACCCCCATTTCCGCGCACTGACGCAAAAAGTCGTGGCCTTTTTCATCGCTCGCGATGCAAAGAATGCGTTCCGGCATCCGTCCCTCGTTCTACTTTTGATGCACCCGGTTAGCCCGCCCGGTTTCCCGACGCATCCAATTCCTGGATTGGGGGCTTGGACGACCGGGCGAGATTAGTTCTACCATGTAACTTTAGCCCCATCGGCCCTGCTTCCCCAACCGGCCCAAATCCATACCAAGGAATCTTAGTATGCTGTCCGCTGATGCAATCGTAGAGTTGCAGGACGAAAGAACCCGCGATTGGCACAAGCTCACGCCGACGCCGGAAGAACAACTCCATAACGAGTCCGCCACCGGTGTACCGGCGGACTTGGCCGAGTGCTGGCTTCCGGCCGTCGTGCGTCAGCATCGCGCCAACTTCGAGCTTTGGCACATCGAAGACGAAGCCCGCGCCCCCGGCATTGCGGACGCCGAACTGGCCGACGTAAAGCGCCGCATCGATTGGACCAACCAGCGCCGCAACGACCTGGCAGAGGAGCTGGACCGCATGCTGCTTGACTGGCTTGAGTCCCGGGGCCTGCCCAACGCCGGCGCTCCCCTCAATTCCGAGTCGCCCGGCCTCATCGTCGATCGGCTCTCGATTCTTTCGCTCAAGATCTTCCACACCCGCGAGGAGGCCGACCGCGAATACGCCCCCCCCGAGCACGCGTCCCGCAACCGGTCGAGGCTCACCATTCTGGAAAGCCAGCGAGCCGATCTGGCCGGCTGTCTTGACGACTTGTGGCACGAAACGCTCAATTGTTCCCGCCAATTCAAGATTTACCGCCAGCTCAAGATGTACAACGACCCCACCCTGAACCCGGCAATCTACAGCAAAATGCTCAGCGAACCCAAACGCTGAAAATATCCTTATCTGCTTCCCCATTGACGTATCACGGGGTTATGCGTATAAAAAGGGCCTGAGCAGCGTTCACTCCCAAGCGCGGGCTTAAAACCGGAGTTGATCCGGCGGCCGAGCTTAGGAAAGCGCCCACCAGGCAAAACCATGACGCAAGAGGCCCGATCCGCGGCACTCAGCCGCAAGAAAACTCCCCCCGTTTCCGCCAAACCGGACGGCCAATCCAACGCGGCAACAGGTCCCGCCTTCACCCAATATCAGGCTGCGGTGCAACTCGTGCAGCAGGGTAAGTTCGACCGTGCGCTTGCAGCCTTTGAAAAATTGCTGCCCATGGCGCCCTTCGAAATCAAGGAACGCTGCAAGATGTACATCGCCACTTGCCAGCGCCAGCTTGAGCGCCCCAACCTCACCTTCGCCACACCCGAGGAGCACTTCGATTATGCCGTGTCGCAACTGAACACCGGCTACTACGAAGAGGCTCGCGAGCAATTCAACAACATTCTCAGCGGCCATCCTGAAGCAGATTACGCCTTCTATGGCCTGGCTGTGCTGGAGGCCATGACCGGCCAGTCGCAGGAATGCCTCACCAGCCTGTCGCGGGCCATCCAACTCAATCCCCGCAACCGGCTCCAGGCCCGCGTGGACAACGATTTCCAGAACATGGCTGATGACCCTCGCTTTACCGAATTGCTGTATCCTGAAATTCCGTAAGGCAGGAGCCTGCCTTGGGATTACGGCGAAGTCGGGCCGTACGTCGCGCCTTTGATGGTGATCGCGGCCGTAGCTTTCAAACTTGGCTTCGTCTCCAACCCACAGACATCGGCCTGTCCGTGGATGCCCCGGTCTGGCCGCACTTTCTTTCAAAACCCATACAAACTTTTATTCCTGACGGGCCCTGACTTTGACTCCTGGCACCAACGAAAACGGAAGATCCCCCTCAGTGCCCTATCCCGGTTCTGACGCTGCGGTCTCCATCCAGCCCTTGCGCGTGGTCGCGATTGGCGGAGGCACCGGCCTCTCCACGCTTCTGCGCGGACTGCGGCGGCACGTCGTGGCGCCCGGCCAACCTGCCAAACCCCAGGAGTTGATCACGGACCTGGCTGCTGTCGTCACCGTCACCGATGATGGCGGTTCTTCCGGCAGGCTGCGCAAGGGATTCAACATGCTGCCCCCCGGTGACCTGCGCAACTGCATGGTGGCCCTCAGCGAGGAAGAAGCGCTTCTGGCCCGGCTCTTCAACCATCGCTTCAAGGCAGGCGATACCCTTGCCGGACACAACTTCGGCAATCTGTTCGTCGCCGCACTTACCGAGATCACGGGCGATTTTGCCCAGGCAGTGCAACTGTCGTCAAAGATTCTCGCCACTCGCGGCCGCATCTACCCGGCCACCACTGCCAACACCACGCTGGTGGCGGAGATGGACGACGGCTCCTTCGTCCGCGGTGAGACCAACATTACTGCCAGCCGCCGCCGCATCGTGGAGCTCACCCTCGATCCGCCCAATCCGTCCCCGTTGCCGGAGACCATGGAAGCCATCGAACGAGCCAACCTGATCACCGTGGGCCCCGGCTCCCTTTACACGTCGCTAATCACCAATCTTCTAGTCGATGGAATTCCGTCAGCGCTGGCCCACGCGCGCGGTCTCCGCGTCTTCATCTGCAACTTGATGACGCAGGCCAATGAGAGCCTCGGCCTTACGGCTTCAGAGCACATTGAGCGCATCTACGAGCACACACGCGCTCCCATCTTTGATTGCGCACTCGTGAACACGACTCCGTTTTCGGCCGAAACCCTGGCGCGTTACGAAGCGGAAGGCGCTTCGCCGATTGCAGCGGATATTGAGCGGGTTCAGGCCCTCGGCGTTCGCTGCATTGCCGGCAACTTTGCCAGTGAAGGCAGCGTGGTGCGCCACGACTCCGACCTGGTTACCAGCGCACTCCTGTCCCTGGGCCGCACAGCTCATTCCAGCAGCGCCTGAGCATTTCGCATTCGCGCCAATTTCTTGCTCCCCAATTCCTTGCTAAGGTAAAGTGAAATCTCGCGCAGTCATCTCGCTGCGCAATCAAGGAGAACTCCTCATGCGCAAGACGCAATTTTGGATTCGAATGGGCTGTTGTCTGCTGATGACTTCGCTCGTCGCCAATGCCCAGTCCCAGCGGAAACCCGGTCTCTATGAAGTGACTTCGACGATGAGCATGGGCGGTGCCGCTGCGCCTCAGTTGCCTCCCGGCGTCCAGCTTCCTCCCGGAATGCAAATGCCCGGTGGCGGCATGATGGCTCCCCGCACCACCCAGGTTTGCGTCACCCAGGCCATGATTGACAAGTTCGGTGGACCTTCACCCGCTCCGCAGCGTGGCAACTGCCAGGTCACGAACGTTTCCTTCAAGCCCGACGGCATGACCGCCGACATCAAGTGCACCGGCCAGATGACGGGAACAGGCACCGTACAGGCCACCTATGTGGACGCCAACACGACCCAGTCCAAGGTCCATATTAGCGGCGTCATGCAGATGGGCCAGAACTCCCGACCCATCGACATGTCGGTCAATTCGACTTCGATCTACAAGGGCTCTGATTGCGGCGACGTGAAACCTTTCACCATGCCCGCCAACTAGCTCCCTTTTCTCACCCGTCGAAAATGCTGTCGCGCCGATCTCCCGATCAGCTGTCCTGAGGGCCTCCAGGCCCTCGGGCAGACCGTCAATCTGGGTTGGAGCACAGCGTAGGAACGATTCGGTCCAGTTTGATGTCTCTCGATCCCAAACCAAGAATTGCCGGACACCCTGGGTAGAAGTTGGCGTGTCATTTGCGCCGATCGAAATCGGGAACCTGCGGTTGCATATCACTCATCTCAGTTAGCTGCCCCATGCCTCATCCATGCGACTTCCTTGCAGAGAAAACGAACCGATAGCGACAGGCTTTTCGTTCAAGTTGTCCCAAACTCGTCGTCACCCGTCGTGGTGCGGAAGAGTGATTTCGTGGGATCACCCTGCTAACCTGAATCCATTCCTATGGCTTTGTTCTCCCGCAATTCGTCGTTTGCCAGGGTGACGGCGCTTGCCTCGCAGAGACCCGTGCATGCTGCGTTTGCGTGGCTTCATGGCAATCCGAAAAAGCTGATGGACTGGCAGACAGAGCTGGTGAAGATTCCTGCGCCGCCGTTTGGCGAAGAGGCGCGCGGGAAGTGGATGGCGCAGCGGTTTGAGGAAGCGGGGCTGAAGGACGTTGAGATTGACGTCGCGGGCAATGTGTTCGGGTGGATGCCGGCAACGATGCTTCCGCCTGAGAGCACAGGGCCGGTCGTGTTGCTGTCTGCGCATCTGGACACGGTGTTCCCTGCCGAGACGCCGCTGCATCCTGTGGTGGATGCAGAGAGGCTTGCTGGTCCCGGAGCGTGCGACAACGGGGCGGGTGTGGTGGGATTGCTGGCTTTGGCGCATGCGCTGGTGGAGGCGAAGGTTCCGCTTGCGGCGACGCTTGGTTTTGTGGGCAACGTGGGCGAAGAAGGCGAAGGCGACCTGCGCGGGATGCGGCAGTTGTATAACGGCGGAGCGCTGGCGGGACGGATTGCGGCGCACATTGTGCTGGACGGAGCGGGCGCCGATAGCGCTGTAACGCAGGCGCTGGGGAGCCGACGTTACCTGGTGACGATTAAGGGGCCGGGCGGGCACAGTTTCACGGATGCCGGGACTGCGAATCCGATTGTGGCTCTGGCTGCAGCGCTGACGACACTGGCGGATGTCCCGCTGCCGGAGGAGCCGCGCACGACGCTGAATGTAGGCACGATTCGCGGCGGCACCAGTGTGAATTCGATTCCGGAAAGTGCACAGGCGGCTATCGATTTGCGGTCGACGGATGCGACGCAATTGTTGCGGTTGGAAGTGGCGCTGCACAGAGCCGTGGAAGACGCAGTAGCGGACTGGAACGAGAAAACGAAAATTGGCGCAGGTGGAAAGCAACTGAGCTTTACGATTGCGAAGATCGGCGACAGGCCTGCTGCAGGTCTGCCGAATGATTCGCCACTGCTCGAAGCATTGCGCGCGGTGGATCGGCATTTGCGGCTGCGATCGGATTTGAGGCTCGGGTCGACCGATGCAAACATTCCGCTGTCGCTGGGGGTTCCGGCGCTCTCTATGGGCGCGGGCGGTGAAGGTGGCGGAGCGCATACGCAGGCGGAATGGTACTCGGCGAAGGATCGCGAGACGGGTTTGCGCCGCGTGCTGCTGTTGACACTGGCCATGGTGGAGTGGGCGGCGGAGCAGTAAACATGCGGACTTTGCTGACATTGTTCATGGTGGTGATTGCGACGTTCCTATGCTGCGAGGCGGCGGTGGCCCAGAACGCGGCCACTGCGAGCCGTGTTCCGGAAATCATCTTTTACAACGGGGTTATCTACACCGGCGAGGGGCTGGCGCAGGACAAGCCGCGCGTGGTGGAGGCGATGGCCGTGGGCGGCGGAAAAGTGCTGGCTGCGGGAAGCAATGCCGAAGTGCGGCGGCTGGCGGGGCCGGGGACGCGCATCGTGGACTTGAAGGCCGGCGGGAAGCGCGTGTTTGTGTTTCCGGGATTCAACGACGCGCATACGCACCTGGGCATGGCTGCGCGCACGAAGCTCAATGTGGATTTGACGGGGGCGGGATCGCTTGCGGAGATGCTGCGGCTAATTTCTGCGTTTGCCGAAGGCGAGCCTCAAGGGCACTGGTTGAGCGGCGGAGGTTGGGACCACACGCTGTGGGCCGACAAACGGCTACCGATGCGTTGGGATCTGGACAAGGTGACGGGCGGCAGGCCGGCATTCTTTGTGCGTGTCGACGGACACATTGCGATAGCGAATTCCGCGGCGCTGAAGGCAGCGGGCATTACGGGGAAGACGACTCCGCCGGAGGGCGGAGCGATTGATCTAGATGCACATGGCGAGCCGACAGGGATTGTGCGCGAGGGGGCGCAGACGCTCGTCACGAAAGTGATTCCGCGACCGAGCCACGAGGAGCGTATGCGCGGCGATGAGCTGGCGATCGCGGATGCGGTGATGCACGGCGTGACGAGCGTGCAGGACTTCTGCGACTGGGAAGATTTCCTGGTATTTGAGGAACTGGAGAAAGCAGGCCGGCTGAACGTGCGGATCTCGGAGTGGCTGCCTTTCGTTGCGCCGCTTGAGGAGTTGAAGAAGATGCGCGCGCATCACAATGCGAACGACGAGATGCTGCATACGGGCATGCTGAAGGGATTCATGGATGGGTCGCTGGGATCGCGGACGGCGGCTCTGAAGGAGCCTTACTCCGACGATGCGGGCAACAGCGGATTGCCGCAATTTACTCAGAAAGAATTGAACGAAATGGCTGTGGCGCGAGCGCAGGTGGGGTTCCAGTTGGGGTTCCACGCTATTGGGGACAAGGCGGTGGAGATGGCGCTGGATGCACTGACGCATGCTGACAGTGAGAACCCTTCTTATTGCCGGCCGCCTGACAACGCACCCCGCCCGATGGACGAAAAGATGAGTTGCCCATGGTTGCGCTACCGTGGCCGAGATCGCATTGAGCACGCTCAGGTGGTGGATCCCAAGGACATTCCACGGTTCAAAGAACTGGGAGTGATCGCGTCGATGCAGCCAAGTCACCTGCTGACAGACATGAACTGGGCAGAGGCGCGACTGGGGCCGAAACGCGCGACAACCTCGTATGCCTGGAAGACCTTTCTGGATGCAGGTGTGCCGCTGGCGTTTGGGACCGATTACCCAGTGGAACCGATTACGCCGTTTCGGGGGCTGTATGCGGCCGTGACTCGGATGAATGAGGCGGGAACACAGAGCTACTTCCCGGAGAACAAAATCACGCGCGGGCAAGCGCTCTTTGCCTATACGCAGGGATCGGCTTATGCGGAGTTTGCCGAGGCGCGGAAGGGCAAACTTGAGCCAGGGTTCGATGCGGACTTTGTCGTGGTAGATCGAGACCTGGATACGGTAATCGCGGCGGAGCTTTTGAAGGCCAACGTGGTGGAAACATACGTCGGTGGGCGGCAGGTGTTTGCGGCGGGGATCAAGACCAAGTAGCGGCTGCCACAACTGTTTTGAGGGTTGAGGCGTCTAAGGCAGAGAACTTGTGTGCCGAATTGGCGTTGCGATTTTGGGTTCCGATGGGCTGGTATGAACCGGGCGGGAAGGCCCGCAACTGGCTATACTAAGAGTTGATGTCTCTAACATCCCAGCCGCGAGGTTGGCACCTTTACGAGGTCGAGAAAACTCATGAATTCGCTCTTTGAACGGCTGCGTACTCGCCGTCTTGCTTCGACGTTTGTCCTGCTTGCAACCCTTACCGCAGCGATTATGGGTGGTTCGTTTCTTGCGCACGGAGTGCGTGGCCAGGAGAAGCAAAATGACAGCGCTGACGCTACTCCCCTGAAGGTTGTCAGTTCGACGGTTCCCCCGAACGACTTCGTGCGAATTGCGAAAATGGTAGGTCCGGCGGTCGTAAACATCAACACGGAGACTTTGCCAAAGCAGTCCGAGGAGAAGGGACCGAAGCGGTTCCACATGCAGCGCCAGCCGAACCAGCAGGCGCCGGAAGGCGGTGACGGGGACGACGACCAGCAGCCGGGTCAGGGGTCCGGGCAGGGGCCGGATAACAATTTCCAGGACTTCTTCAATCGGTTTTTCGGTGGCCAGCAGGCTCCCGGGCAGGATGGCGGGGAGCAAGGTGGCGGCGTTCAAGAGTCGCTTGGATCGGGATTCATTGTGGACGCTAAGGGCTACATCATCACGAACAATCACGTGGTCGAGAAGGCGGACAAGATTTACGTGAAGCTTTCCACAGATCCTGACACGCAGGACCTTGGTCGTCCGGCGCGCGTGATTGGAACGGACAAGGCAACGGACCTGGCGGTGATCAAGATTGACACCAGCACGCCCCTGCCGACCGTCAAGCTCGGTAATTCTGACACGGCAGCGGTTGGAGACTGGGTGGAAGCGATCGGCAGCCCGTTTGCGCTTTCGCAGACGGTGACGGCGGGTATTATTTCCGCCAAGAACCGGACGATCGACCCAGGCGCCAGCGGGCAGTTCCAGCACTTCATCCAGACGGATGCCGCGATTAACCCAGGGAACTCGGGCGGACCACTGCTGAACATGAATGGCGAAGTGATAGGCGTGAACACGGCCATTTATACGCAATCTGCCGGGTACCAGGGCATTGGGTTCGCGATGCCATCGAATACGGTGGTGCAGGTGTACAACGACCTGATCAGCCCGAGCCACAAGGTGACGCGCGGCTCGATCGGGATCCAGTTCCGGGAAGGACTTTCAGGCGCGGTCAATCGCGTTTACGGGTTCAAAAACGGCGTGCTGGTGCAGGAAGTCACGCCGGGCGGGCCAGCGGACAAGGCGGGCCTGAAAGCGGGAGACATTATCGTGACGATCGACGGCCGCAACATCAAGGACGGCAACGACCTGGTGGACGAAATTGCGAGCCGCAGGCCGGGAAGTACGGTTCGGATCGGATATATGCGCGATGGCAAGCAAGGCGATACGACTGTGACGATTGGCGATCGCGACAAGGTGTTCGCAGACTTAGGCAATGCCGCGCCGCAGGTGGGGCCGGAGAGCGAAGGCGATCCCGGCGAGGCCAAGCTTGGGGTGGTGGTGCGCGAGGTACCCCCGGCGACGGCTGCGAAGCTGCATACCGGCGGCGTGGCCATTGAGTCGGTACGTTCGGGCTCGTTTGCCGACTTGCAAGGCCTCGCGCCCGGTTGGGTGATTACCCGGGTCAACAAGCAGGCGACGGCGACCAAGGACCAGTTCGATGCCGTGGTAAAGAAGCTGAAAGACGGCGATGACGTGGTGTTTGAGGTGTTGGACCCGCAGCATCCCAATCAGGGAATCAATTATGTGGGTGGAACACTTCAGTAAAGCAATGGGTGCGCCGGTTGCTAACCTGTAACCGGCGCGCCCCTTTTGGGCAAGATCCGTATTGACCCGGCTGGTATAGACTATAGATACAAAACCGATTTTGAGCTTGCCGTATTGTGATACTTTCCGCTAGACTTCACGCACTAGCCTTGGTTCATCCTGTGTTCCAACGAGGTAGCTTTCACTGTGTCAGTTTTTAAAACCAGTTTTGCACTGATTCTTACAGCGGCCGTGCTTTTGCCGTCCGCATTCGCATCTCGAGTCCACCGCGCACCCACCAGTGGACAAACCCGCGCAAACCACAAGCTGAACAGCCGCAAGGCCCGCAAAGTACGCGGCCAACAGTCGATTGATCCGGAGCGCGTGACCCAGATTCAGCAAGCGTTGATCCGTGAGCATTATATGACCGGAGAAGCCACCGGCAAATGGGACGCCCCGACGACGGCAGCGATGCAGAAGTTTCAAGGTGACCAGGGATGGCAGACGAAGCTGACACCGGATTCGCGAGCACTGGCGAAACTTGGACTGGGACCTGATTACTCGAGCGCGATCAACGCCAAGGATTCTTCCTTCGCGGCAGCACCGCCGGCAAGCCCGATTCCCCATGAGCAGGCATCGGGCTTTGTTGCAGGGTCGGGTGTAAATCAGTAGATTTTCCGGAATTGGAGCAAAAGCCGCTGCAGATGCAGCGGCTTTTTTGCATTTTGGGGCCCCGCTTCTGTGACTCCGCCACGGCGGACGAGGCGCTGGGGCACAGCTTGTTCGGATGGTGTGTCTCGATCTGCCCAGAGCCAGATGTCATCCGTGCCTAGGATAGGATGATGGGAACGGTACCGGCCGCCAGCCACCAAGCCGAGGACGTATCGGCAATTGCGTTCACGGTTTTCATTCGAAAGATTCTATGACCAGCGTTGCTGACAAGCTTCACAAAATCGCCGCAATCGCTCGCGGCGGCGGACGTTCCTTCAACACAAGAGTTGTGGACGATGTATGGATGAAATGGCCTGTCGAATTGTCTCGCAAATTCTGGCGCGGCGAGCATCCTGACTCTCGCCAGATGCGATTCTTGATCGACCATTTTCCGGAGCGAGGCTTGTTTTTCGATGTGGGCGCAAACCTGGGCCTGTATTCGATCGCCTTGGCCAACGCTCTTGGAACCCGCTTTCAGGGAATTGCCTTTGAACCTTGCCCGTCGACAGTGCAATGCTTAAGGAAGAATCTTGCGGTGAACGGAGTGAGTACCGTCGCGATCGCTCAAACGGCCCTCTCGTCTTCTGCCGGCACAATGATGCTTTCAAATTATCCAAACGGTCTCAATAATTTTGGCGTTTCCGGCTACAAAAACAACCATCCGACCATCGAAGTCCCCACGATCACATTGGACGAGTTTTGCGAGCGCGAGAATTTGACGCCCGATGTTTGCAAGATCGATGTGGAGGGCCATGAGTTGCACGTGTTGATGGGAGGACAGTCGATTCTCTGCCGACAACGACCTGTGCTGTTAATTGAGGTTCATGGCAATTCTCTGCCGGCTGAGGATCGAGCGAGCATCCTGAGTCACCTGAAGGAATTTGGTTACGGACATATCAGGGACGTCGATGGTCGGGCGGTCTCTGAGTTACCGGACCGCACTCTCCATATCCTGTGTACTACTACACCGTAGTCGTCGATTCAGGCATGCATGGCTCAGGGCCTGGGTGCTGGAGGCGCGGTCAGCAGGAACTCGTAGCGGGGTTCGACTTTGGACGGGCCGGAGGTGATGGGGTCGTCTAGATGGATGATCTCGTTCTCCGCGCCGAATTTGGGCCAGACGGGAAGGCCGGGGCCGTTGGGATCGCCTCTTTTGGCGAAGTTGGTCCAGTAGTCCATCATCCGCTCGCTTAGCTTGCGGTCTTCAGGAGTCCAGACGGCGCCGGGACGTGTGTCGAGCGCACCGAAGACATACTCGATATCGTCCGAGTGGAATGCGATGTGGTAGGGGTTGAACTTGCTGATTGGTGCTGGGCGCTCGAAGTGGTAGCGATAGGTCGGGGAATCCCCCGTTTTGCGGTGGGCTTCGATCCACTTCCAGGTTCCGAAGGCAATGAACTGGTCGCCCGCATAGTCGACTGCGGAGCGGGTGGCCTGCTCGTCGGTTTCGCCCTGGTAGACGGCGAGAAACTCGTTAGCGCGGGTGTCGAAGTGGGCGGCGGCGAAGGCTTTCCAGTCTTCGATGGTTGTGGGATGCGCGGGAGAGCCACCTTCGTCGCGATTCCATCCCGCGAGCAGCGGAATGTGGGATTGTCTTCCGGCGGCGTAGGTTGCGGCAACTGGCTCGGTGAGGAAATGCCCGTCGACCAGCGGCGAGAATTTTGGAGCGGTCTTTTGCTGGCCAGCTTCGATAAGCTCTTCGGCGGGCATGGCGCGGAGTTCGGCCAAGGTTGTGGCGCCGAGCGAGGCTACCCAGTCTGCGTCGCGGAGTTCGATGGTTTGAAGGGTGCCGGTGGGCAATGTGCCGGCGAAGGCTCCGCCGCTTTCGCCAATGGCTTTGTGAAAAAGCCCCTGCGCGGATGGCGCCGCCATGAGCGTGCTGACGGCAAAGGAGCCGGCGCTCTCGCCAAAGATGGTGACGTTGCCGGGATCGCCGCCGAACCCGGCGATGTTGGCCTTGACCCACCGCAGCGCGGCGATCATGTCGAGCATGCCGTAGTTCCCTGCCGCGCCATCGGCCTCTTTAGCGAGATCGGCCGTGGCGAGGAAGCCGAGTACGCCGAGACGATAGTTGATGGTGACGAGCACGACGCCTTTCGTCGGCAACGCGTCGCCGTTATGACGCGGCTCGGATGCGGAGCCACCGGTGTAACCGCCGCCGTGGATCCAGAACATGACGGGAAGCTTGCTACCGGGCTTTGCCATGGAGGGGGCGAAGACGTTCAGAAAGAGGCAATCCTCACTGGGGCCACGGTCCTGGAAGACCATGTCGTCATAGACGCGGGCCTGAAAGCAGTGGGCTCCGTAGCTGGTTGCGTCGCGCAGGCCTTTCCATGTCGCGGGCGGCTCGGGGGCTTTCCAGCGGAGATCGCCAACGGGCGGAGCGGCATAGGGCAGGCCCAGAAAGGCTCTGACCTTGCTGTCATTGATGTACTTGCCTTTCGCCTTGCCCTGAGCCGTTTTTGCTGTGAGCGGATCGGCATGGGCGGAGAAGGACAGTGCGAGGAAGGAGCCCACGATGACGAAAGCGAAGATTGCAGAAGAACGGAAGTGCATGGTGTTTTCTCCCGCGCAACAGGTTAGCAGGGTGAGGCGGCCGGTAGCACGATGTGCGCGTTGAGGATTAATCGACGGTGAGGTTCGCCTCGGGCGCCAGCAGGTCGGCGATGGTTTCGCGGCGGCGAATCAGACGCGCCTTTGATCCTTCGACGAGCACTTCGGCAGGGCGGAGGCGCGTGTTGTAGTTTGAGCTTTGAGCCATGCCGTAGGCGCCTGCATCGAGCAGGGCGACCAAGTCGCCGGGCTTGAGGGGCGCGAGTTTGCGATCGCGGGCGAAGAAGTCGCCGGATTCGCAGACCGGGCCAACGACGTCCACCGCGCGAGCGGCACCGGGACGCGGACTAACGGGAACTATATCGTGATGGGCCTGATAGAGCGCGGGGCGGATGAGGTCGTTCATGGCTGCGTCGGTGATGACGAACGTCTTTTTGCCGTTGCACTTGACGACGAGTACGCGAGCGAGAAGCGCTCCGGCCTGCGCAACTAGAAAGCGGCCGGGTTCGATGAGCAGACGGCCTTCGAAGCCGGCAAGAGAATGCTGAATGGCTGCTGCGTATTCTGCGACCTTAGCTGCCGGGTCAAAGGGACCGCCGTGATAGTCGATGCCCAGGCCACCGCCGGCGTCAACGGCTTTGAGAACAATGCCTTCGCGCTTCAGCTGGTTGACGAGTTTGGCAGCGCGCTGGATGGCTTGACCGAACGGCTCAGCGGTGCGGATCTGCGAGCCGATGTGGACACTGATTCCATAAGGCTCAAGCCACTTGTTGCGAGCGGCGGTTTTGTAGAGCGCTAGGGCGCGACGGATGTCGATGCCGAATTTGTGCTCGCGAAGGCCGGTGGAGATGTAGGGATGCGTGTCGGCGAAGACGTCTGGATTGACGCGAAGGGCGAAGCGCGCAGGGCGCTGGAGCTTGCGTGCGCGGGCTGCGAGAAGGGCGAGTTCGTCTTCGCTTTCAACATTGAACTGAAGGATGCCGGCGTTGAGTGCGAGGTCGATTTCCGGAGCAGTTTTCCCGACGCCGGAGAAGACGACGCGGCCAACGGCATCGGGTGCGGCGGCTAGGACGCGCTCGAGTTCGCCACCAGAGACGATGTCGAATCCTGCGCCGTGGCTGGCGAGGAGCTTGAGAATTGCCAGCGCGGAGTTGGCCTTGACCGCATAGCAAACGAGATTTTCGCGCGGGGCGAGGGCTTGCTGAAAAAGCGAGAGCCGATCAAGGATCTGGTCCGCGGAGTAGACGTAGAGCGGCGTTCCATAACGGCGCGCGAGGGTCTGGAGCGAGACTCGGCCGCAGTGGAGCGGGCTTCCTGGTGCGGGGTAATGGAACGGGCGCGGGGATGAGGATAAGGGCTTGGTCACGATTGGCTTCCGGGTGAAGATGCTCCTTTGAGGGTACAGCATGGGGGGAAGAATTCTGTTGCGCCTAAAGTGGGTTTAGGTCGAGGCTGGGGGCGAAGAAGATGAAGGATCTTGTTCTGGTTACGGGTGGGTCGGGGTTTATTGGTGCGCATTGCATCGCGAAACTGCTGGCGGATGGCTATCGTGTGAGAACGACCGTTCGCTCGCTGTCGCGCGAAGCCGACGTGCGCGCGATGCTGAAGAACGCAGGAGTTAAAGTAGGAGATGCACTTTCCTTCGCATCTGCTGATTTAATGTTGGATGCGGGATGGAAAGAGGCGGTGGCGGGATGCCGTTATGTGCTGCACCTGGCGTCGCCGCTGCCGCCGAATGTGCCCAGGCACGAAGACGAATTGATTGTTCCGGCGCGGGCGGGTGCCTTGCGGGTGCTGCGGGCCGCCCGGGATGCAGGGGTGGAACGGGTTGTGCAGACTTCATCCTTTGCAGCGATCGGATATGGCAGGGAGACGATGGACCGGCCATTTACGGAGGCGGACTGGACAGATCCGAACGCGAAGGAGCTGACGGCTTACACGAAGTCGAAGACCCTGGCGGAGCGCGCAGCCTGGGATTTCATGGCGCGGGAGGGCGGTGCGCTCGAGCTTGCCACGGTGAATCCGGTGGCGGTTTTCGGACCTGTGCTGGGATCAGACTATTCGGCTTCCATCCAGGTGGTGCAGAAGTTGATGGATGGGTCGATGCCGGGCTGTCCAAGGCTGACGCTTGGCGTGGTGGACGTTCGGGATGTGGCGGACCTG
>Ga0302320_10015708_pt1 | contig 15524 bp, 16 predicted proteins | sample Bog_T0_3_FD_202130 | JGI IMG/M metagenome (GOLD analysis project Ga0302320, IMG submission 202130) | Peat permafrost microbial communities from Stordalen Mire near Abisko, Sweden - Bog_T0_3 | ecosystem: Environmental > Terrestrial > Soil > Wetlands > Peat | place: Sweden: Abisko, Stordalen Mire... | reverse complement strand
TGCTCCACTCCCGCGACGGCTCTCACAAGGAATGGCTGCCGGGAAAGAAAGAGCGCTCCGCCGCCGATCCTACCTCCGCAATATCCCTCATCTCCCTTCGTTTATGATCTTAAAACAAAAAGCCCTGCCTTGGATCCCCCTTGGATGGTCCTCTGTGGTAAAAATTCCCCTTTCAGGTTTTTCTCCATTCCCGCTTGACCGAAGAGGAAGGCGCTGATTACTTAATGCCATTAATTAATCAACCATGAGCGACGAATCTCCTATCCTCAATCAATCTATCACCCCGAAGCCGCCGGAGGTGATTGACTTGGGCAATGACCCCACCCCGCCCAAACATCCCAAACTGATCATCGCGATCACAGTCGCCGGGATGATCCTGCTCATCCTGATTCTGGGCGCCGTCAAGGCTCTTCAGATCTCGCATGCCATAGCCAAGGGGAAAGCTTTCAAGATGCCTCCTGATGCCGTGACTTCGATTCTGGTCAAGGAGAGCAACGAGTCCCCTGTGCTCCAGGCAGTCGGTTCGCTTGCCTCTCCCCAGGGAGTGATGCTGAGCGCAGATCTGCCCGGCATCGTGGAGTCCATCTCGTTTCAATCGGGAAGTGCCGCAACGAATGGGCAGCTTCTCATGCAGCTCGACACCCGACAGGAGGAGGCTCAGCTCCGTACTGCCCGCGCCAAGCTCGATCTCGCTCGTCAGAATCTGGAACGAGCCCAGGATCTCAGCACAAAACATGTCATTGCCAAATCGGCCTTTGACGAGGTCAAAAGCATTTATGATACTGCCCTGGCCTCGGTGGATGAAACTCAGGCAACGATTGATCGTAAGACAATTCGCGCCCCATTCTCTGGCGCACTCGGCATCCGTCAGGTCAATGTCGGCCAATACCTCAAGAGCGGCGATCCGATCGTGCAACTTGAGTCGCTTGATCCCATCTATGTCAATTTCGCCCTTCCCCAGCAGCATCTCGGCAAACTGACTTCCGGCCAGGAAGTTCGTGTTCAGGCGGATGGCCTGCCGGACAAAGTCTTCACAGGTACGATCACCGCCATCAATTCCATCGTCGATACGGCCACACGCAATATCCAGGTGCAGGCCACTCTTCATAATCCCGATCATCTCCTGCGCTCGGGTATGTTTGCCGCCGTGGAAACGCTTCTCCCTGAGAGGGAAAAGGTGATCATGATTCCCTCAACTGCAGTTCAGTACGCCCCCTATGGCGATTCTGTTTTTGTGATCGAGCAGATGAATGACCCAGATGGCGTCTCCTACCTCGGAGCCCGCGAGCAGGTGGTCACTCTTGGAAAATCGCACGGAGATCAGATCGAGGTACTCAGTGGGCTCAAGGAGGGGGAGGAGATCATCACCTCCGGCATCTTCAAGATCCACCAGGGCAGCGCCGTAAAGATCAATAACAGCGTGCAGCCAGGGAACAACCCGAAGCCGAAGCCGGTGGAGAGCTAGAGGAAAAGCTGAAAGGCGAAAGGCTAAAACACCATCCGCCGTTTCCACCTTAGACATTCAGCTTTTAGCCTTTTTTTCCACCTTTATCCTTTAGCTTTTAGCCTTTCTTCCAGACCCAATGAAATTCACCGATCTCTTCATCAAGCGACCCGTGCTGGCGCTTGTCGTCAGCCTCATCATCCTACTGGCCGGCGTGGAGTCCATCCGCATGCTCAATGTCCGCCAGTATCCGCGCAGCGACATTTCGGTCATCCAGATCACGACGGCCTATATCGGCGCCAATGCCGACCTGGTGCGCGGCTACATCACCACCCCTCTGGAGCGCGTCATCGCGGCAGCGGAAGGCATTGATTACATCGAGAGCGCCAGCACCCAGGGCCTCAGCACGATCACCGCACATCTGAAGCTCAATTATGATCCGAATGCAGCCCTGACTCAGATCCAGGCCAAGCTCGCCCAGGTGCGCAATGACCTCCCGCCAGAGGCGGAAAATCCGATCATTGCCCTCCAGAATGCGGATGAACTCCGCGCGGCCATGTACCTCGGATTCACCGATCCAAACATGGCGGATAATCAGCTCACCGATTACCTCACCCGCGTCATCCAACCAAAACTCACGGCACTCGCCGGCATTCAGCGGGCCGATGTCCTCGGCGCTCGCGTGATCGCGATGCGCATCTGGCTGAAACCTGACCGACTGGCAGCCCTCGGCGTTTCGGCCTCCGATGTCCGCACGGCCCTTCAGGCCAATAACTACCTCGCCGCCATCGGGAAGACCAAGGGCTCCATGACGGCCATCAACCTCATCGCCAATACGAGTCTCAGTTCGCCCAAGGAATTTCAACAACTTGTCGTTAAACAAAAGAACGGTGTCCTGGTGCGCCTTGCCGATGTGGCCGATGTCGAGATGGGAGCCGAGGATTACGACTCAAGCGTTAAATTTGATGGAAAGAGTGCCAAATTCCTCGGCATCTGGTGCCTTCCCACCGCCAATACGCTTGATGTCACCAAGCTCGTCCGGGATCAGATCCCCGAGTTGCGCAAAATGCTTCCCCCGGGAATGACTCTCGATATTCCCTACGACTCCAGCGACTACATCCGCGATGCCATCGCCGATGTCTTCAAGACCATGTCGGAAACGCTCGCCATCGTCATCCTGATCATCTTCCTCTTCCTGGGTTCCTTCCGTTCCGTCCTCATCCCGGTCGTGACCATTCCAATTTCACTCATCGGCACCGCCTTTATCATGGTGGCCTTCGGATTCACGGTGAATCTTCTCACCCTACTGGCCGTCGTGCTTGCCGTCGGTCTTGTGGTCGATGATGCCATCGTGGTCGTGGAAAATGTCGAACGCCATCTCCACGAGGGCCTCCCTCCCTTTCAGGCCGCCATCGTCAGCGCCCGTGAACTCCTCGGCCCGATCATTGCCATGACGATCACGCTTGCCGCAGTCTATACCCCCATCGGACTCCAGGGAGGTCTCACCGGAGCGCTCTTCCGTGAATTTGCCCTCACCCTCGCCGGTGCGGTCTTCATCTCAGGAATCGTCGCCCTGACCCTCTCCCCGATGATGTCCTCGCAACTCCTGCGGCGCGGCGACGATCTCAAAGGCTACGCAGGCTGGGTCAACCGCCGATTCACCGGACTGCAAAAGGGATACATCAGCCTCCTCTCCACGATGCTCGCTCATCGAGGTGCTGTTCTGATCGTGGCGATCCTCTGGATTGCACTCATCCCGATCTTTTACATCTTCTCTCCCAAGGAACTCGCCCCCAAGGAAGATCAGGGCATCGTCTATTGCATCGTCCAGGGCTCACCCTTCTCCACAATTGATCAAGCATTGCTCTACTCGGACCTCATTCGCGATGCCTACAAATCGCTCCCGGAAACCTGGCATACCTTTCAGATCGACAATCCTAGCGGGGGATTCGGAGGCATCCGCACCCTTCCTGTCAGCCAGCGCAAAAGAAGCTGCGATCAACTCGCCGCCTATCTGAGTGGAAAGTTGGCCTCCATTCCCGGCGTGCGCGTCATTGCCACGACCCCTCCGGCGCTTCCTGGTGGCAGCAACTTCCCGATCGAATTTGTCATCTCCTCAACCCAGGAACCCAAGCAACTCCTCGAAGCAGCCAACGATCTCGTCAAGACAGCCATGGCAAGCGGCATCTTCATCTACGCCGACACCGACCTGAAATATGATCAACCGCAGGTTGAAATCGTCTTTGATCGCAACAAAGTCGCGGCCCTGGGACTCGATCTTCAAAAGGTCGGCGCTGATCTTGGCACTCTCCTGGGAGGCAATTATGTGAACCGCTTCAGCGTCCAAGGTCGAAGCTACAAAGTCATCCCCGAACTGACCAGATCGGCGCGTCTCGATCCCGATGCCCTTGGCAAACTCTATGTGACCGGCCCCGATGGACAACTCGTGCAGCTCTCCACCTTTGCCACGCTCAAGCGCACCACCGAGCCGCGCCAGATCAACCGCTTCCAGCAGCTCAACTCCGCCAAAATCTCCTGCCTCATTCCGCCGGGCATCACCGTTGATCAAGCCCTCAAAATCCTGGAAAAGCGGGCTGATGAAATTCTGCCTCACGGATTCCAGATTGATTACTCCGGCGAATCGCGTCAGCTCCGCCAGGAAGGCAATACCCTGGTGACCACGATGGTGATCTCCTTCATCCTGATCTTCCTAGTGCTTGCGGCTCAGTTCGAGAGCTTCCGTGATCCCTTCATCATCATCTTTGGCTCGGTGCCACTGGCGCTCTCCGGCGCTCTCATGTTCACCTTCCTGGGAGCAACCAGCATCAACATCTACAGCCAGGTGGGACTCATCACCCTCTTCGGACTCATTGCCAAGAACGGCATCCTGATCGTGGAATTTGCCAACAAGCTCCAGGCAGGAGGCCTGGACAAATGGCACGCCATCCTGACCGCTTCAGGCACGCGGCTGAGGCCAATTCTCATGACGACAGCCGCCACAGTCTTTGGCCACACACCGCTCATCTTTGCAACGGGTGCAGGAGCGGGAGCGCGTAACAGTATCGGTATCGTTCTGGTCTCCGGCATGATTATCGGCACCTTCTTCACCCTCTTTGTCGTCCCGGCCATTTACTTGCTAGTTTCCAAGACCAAGCTCAAAAACCCCAGCAAAGAGCTGCCATTCCTCAGTGGAGCGCCCAAGCAAATGGCAATCGCCTAAAAACTAGGGAGCCTACAGCCGGAATTTCACCACGACTTTCAGAATGGATTCGGGCTGATTGATCATCACGCCCGGCTGATGAGCGTCCTGGGGGAGAAAGACCGCAAAGCTGCCAGCTGGCAGAAGCAGATGTGGGGCAGGCGCTGAGGGAGGTTCATAAAACTCCGCATCCTTTTCAGGAAGGTAGGGCGTCATGATCGTCAGTTCATCGCGTCGGGCATAGCCGATGAATTCCTGGCCGGAGTAGATCACCTGAATATCGCCGTGAACGCGGTGAGTTTCCCATTTTTTGGATTCCTTCGGTGCCGTCTCGTAGCGCTGCACAATGGCCACGAGTCCCGGCCCATCGATTTCATATTTCCCATCGGCCATCGCAGGATCGAACGCCGTCAGCCAGGCAAAGGCCTTGGGAAAGGAGGGATGAAAGCCCTCATAGAGAGGAGTGTTGCTGAGGAGATCAAGAATCATGGGGAAAAATTAAACCTGAAAGCTGAGACCTGAGACCTGAAAAGTTTAGTGACCGCGATAGCTGCAGCGGGCCGAGGCGGTCTCGCAGATTACGATCTCGGTCAGACCGGGAAGAACAGGCTGGAGACGCTTCCAGATCCATCCGGCCAGCACCTCAAAGGTGGGATTCTCCAGCCCCGGAATATCGTTGAGGTAATTGTGATCCAACTCCTCAATGATTGGCTTCACCGCGAGGCTGATTTCTGAATGATCCATGAACCATCCCAGATGAGGATCGACCTCACCCTCGACCGTAATCTCGACCTTAAAGCTATGACCGTGCATCCGCCCGCACTTATGCCCCTCAGGAACATGAGGAAGCATGTGGGCGGATTCAAACGAGAAATCCTTGGTCAGTCGAACTTGCATAGGAGTATCTTTCTACAGGATCGGCGGCCTCATTGCAAATGCAGCGGATAGATGGGAAGGTTTGCCATAGAGCAGCCTGTCGGACTTAGTGGTTACAGGAGGAGCCCGATTGACATCCATTTTGGATTCATTATGGTTGCGTTATGTCAACACTGACACTCAAAGATGTTCCTGAGGAATTGCGGACTGCTCTGAAACAGCGTGCGTTGCGCCACCGTCGTTCGCTGAATCAGGAGCTTCTGTATTGTCTGGAGCGTGTTGTCGGGATGGTGCCAGCCTCGCAGAGCGAAAATAAAGCCTGGCTCAACGCCTCGGAGCAAAATCTGATGAAGGTTTGGGATAACGAAGAGGATGATGTCTACAACTCGGCGATAAGGACATCGAAACCCTCAATGGGAAGTTGAGAGGCTGGTTGCATCTGTAGAAAACAGAGTCTTAGCGACCAATCCAGCCGCCGCCTTGACAGGATAGAGTAACGGTGCTGTAGTTGACTAACACACCGTGTTCCAGCTCAACTCCAACAGCGGCATTCCCCTCTACCTGCAACTGCAACAGCAGCTTCAGCAGCGTATTCTCTCGGGCCAGCTTGCAGATGAGAGACAGCTCCCCTCCGTGCGCGAGCTCTCCGCGGAACTGCATGTCAATCCGCTGACCGTCGCCAAGGTTTACCAGATTCTGGAAAAGGAAGGCTTTGTCGAAACCAGACGCGGGATCGGCACCTTCGTCTCGCATCAGTCTCCCGGCCTGAAACTGGATGCACGCCGCCATCAGATCGCCCCCGCCCTGGAGCAACTCGTCGTGGAAGCTCTCCACCTCGGCCTTGGCGAAGCGGAGATCCAGTCCCTTCTCTCCGAGAAGTTCCGGCAGTTCCAGTCCCAAACAAAAAGGAAAACCCATGATGAATGACCATCCCCTCCAGCCCCCCATTCTCCTCCAGAATGTCAGCCGTTCGTATGGCAAGACTCCGGTGCTGCGTGACCTGAATCTCTCCGTCAGACAGGGGAGCATCTACGGCTTTCTGGGGCGAAACGGCTCTGGCAAGACCACGACGATGCGGATGCTCGCCGGACTGATCACTCCCGACGAGGGTGAAGTCCGCATGCTCGGCCACGATCCCTTCCTAGCCGGAGCCGAGGAGAAGCAATGGGTTGGCTACATGTCGGAAAAGGGCATCATCCCTCCCAATGTCAGCGTCAAACGAGTGCTCCAACTGGGCAGGGAACTCTATCCTCACTGGGACGGGGCTCTGACTGATGCACTGGTCGCCAAATACAACCTCGCACCCAAGAAAAAGATCAGCACCCTCTCACAGGGCAGACAGCGGCTCCTGGCCTTCATCATGGCCATCGCCCCGCGCCCCAAGGTGCTCCTGCTGGATGAACCAGCTGCCAATCTCGATGTCGTCGCGCGGCGTGAGATTCTCGACGAAGTGCTCGATCTGATCCGGGACTGCGGCAGCACCGTCCTCTTCTCGACCCACATCCTCAGCGATGTCGAGCGCGTGGCCGATGAGATCGGCATTCTGGCCAATGGAACCATCCGCGTCAGCGAATCACTCGACTCACTCAAGGAGAGCATCCGTCAGGTGCGTTTCTTCGGGTTTCAGGGCAATCTTCCAACCGAAAACCTACCCGAGAGTTTCCGAACAGTGCGCGGACGGGATGAACTCCTTGTCACTCTGAGAACCAATTCGGGCATCACTCCGGAAAGCCTCGCCCTGCGCTGGTCCTGCCAGCAAGAGACCCGCTCCCTCAGCCTCGAAGACATTTTCGTCGAACTCTCACTCGACTAACCAAGATTTCCCATGAGCACGATCAAACAACTCTGGGCACTTGCAAGGTTTCAATTGGCTATCAATCAAGCTTTACTGCTCTGCTTGGCTCTCGGCAGTGGATTTCCATGCATCATCGAGTGTCTCATATTCAGAGATACAAAATTCCCTCTTTCTCTCGACCTGTTGATAAGAAATCAGCTGATCTATTTTGTACTCATCTTCGGCCCGATGTTGTTAGCCCCTAATCTGGGCAACTCTAGGAAAAGGGATTCCATCAGAGCAGCAGGATCAGAATTTTTGATCACTCGCGCCGTAGATCGGCATCTTTTGTTCCGATCCCGCTCCCTTCTTTTCTTTTTCCTGCTTCTGGTCATCCCTCTCATTGGCATTGCTAGTTCCCTCCACCATCCCGAGCTCAAAGTTTACGCAGCAAATGGCGACTTGTTTCAGCGAATTCTCCATCAGTTTCCCGGCAGCATCCAAGGGCCACCGGATACGGACGGAAAACTGAAAGATATTTCCATCCCCACTGGAAATATCTTAGTCGGTTCTTGGCGTATCTGGCTACCGCTCTGCATTGGAGTGATCACTCTCATCTCCCTGACTCTTGCCAGGAAGGTCAAATATATCTGGTGGTTTCTTATGCCTCTCGGATTGGTTCTGCTCTATTATTTTTGTTTCCCAAGTGTGTTTTCTCATGGGGCATCAGGTTCACGCTACGATGGCCAAGACTTGAACACCGCCCTATTTTTCTTCTTTGCCACCCATCAGGCACTCTGCTGGCTCATCGCACTCCCCGCACTCTTTCTCAGCCTCTTCTGGTACGAGCAGGGTACCGAGCAGTTCGAATAACAGACACACCTCAATTCGTTCTACCATTCACTCCCCATGAACAAACTGCAACAATTCTGGACACTTCTAAGATTCCAGATCCGGGCTCTGACAATCGGCATTTTCATCGCATACCCTCTTCTGATCTCGATGACTTATTGGATCTTTTTGCATAATACACCAATAATTCTTGCTCATGACTTGGGATGGCTGCTTTCAGGAAACTCCTGGTTTTTCGTGCCGCTGATTGGAAGCGTATTGCTTGCTCCAGAGCTTTATTTATTCGGATCAGCTATATTCACACAAGATTCCGGAACAGAGTTTCTCCTGACCCGTGCCGTCGATCGTCCTCTTCTCCTGCGCGTCCGATCAATCCTGTTCTATGGATTGGTTCTGGTGATCCCCTGCATCCTCTTTCTGGGGACATTGAAATCCCCTCAACTCCAGCTCAAGGAGTTCGATCAGAGAATCTCCCATCAGATCCTCAGCCAGATACCGGGCAGCATTGCCGTTTTCAATAACCCGGAATCTACCCCAACGCAGACGAAAGCCGACCAGAGACCGGCAATGATCACCCTGCCTCATGGCTATGTCCAAATTGGAAGCTGGCGTCTCTGGTACTTCCTCTGCACGGCCATCGCCACACAGATATTCCTCTTTCTCATCTGCTCACTGAGGTATCAGAAGTTTCTATTCTGGGTAGGCTGCTTGGCCCTGATGTTCGGTCCGTTGCAAATTCTGAGCCCTACTCGGAACGAGATTCTTTGGTTTTATTTCTACCACAGCAACGAGATCCTCTTCATCCACTTCGCTTCTCATCAACTCCTCTGCTGGCTGATCGCCATCACCGCGCTGATTCTGGCCCAACTCTGGTGCGAGAGCCGCTTTTCCCGAATGGAGCAGTAAGTCCTGCGGGGAGGCACCCCTGTCCTATATTGAACCGCTTTTAGTCGTTTATGTTCACACAGACTCCTCAACTCTGAAATTTTCTGACTCAAACCGCGATTTCGAATTCGGGCTCTCCCGAGCCATTGAACAGTACCTTGCTCCCGTAAGGCAGTGCCGCCACTTCGTGCTCATTCCCTTCTCCATTGCCCTCACCGATTTTCAAGTGCCGCGCGATGAAGGAACCGAGACTCCCTCCGATTTTCAAGCCACCATCCTGTTCAAGGATGCCAAGGCTGGCACGGAAAAGGCCGGCCTCATTTCCCGGCGGATTCCTCGCCAACATGACTGGACTGAATTACAAGTTCTCCCAGGCACATTGGAATCCCAGCGATCTCAAGGAAACCACCCTCCAGGTACTCTACGATCATGGTTGGTTTTTCAGATGGATCGGCTAGCTTGCCATCATCCTCGGCATTGCCGTCATGTTCTACATCCAACCCAGAAGCAAGAGAGAGTGAAGCCTCCAAAAGCTCGCTAAAGCATCAAATTTCCAGAGCCTGCCAGCCACTCAGATCCCCCCCAATCCCCTCACCCCATTTTTAAAAAGCTATGCAATGGTATTACTCCCGAAACGACGCTCCCTGCGGTCCAGTTGACGACACTCAGCTCAAACGCCTCATCCGAGCAGGCGAAATCTCCGGAGAGACTCTGGTCTGGAACTCCACTATGGGAGAAGAGTGGAAGCCTGCGTCCTCCTTTGGCTTTCTTTTTTTCCATCCGGTTGATCTACAGCCTCCGAGCATTCCCAGTGAAGTAGAATCAGTCTCCGCAACTCCAAGCGATGGAACCACTCCCAATCACTATTTGGTAAGCCGGGCCCGCGCTTCCTTGAAAAGCCATTGGGGAATGGCGGTGGGGGCCATGATAATCTTCTTTGTCCCGACACTCCTAATCGTAGGAGCACTACTGGGACTTCAGTTACCAGCGATCGTTCATGACATACAGACCCAGGTAGCGGCAACAGAAGCAGCACAACAGAACCATCAAACAATTGCCCATCTAGCCCCTCCCCAGCTCATCCTTCCTCTAGGCACGAGAATAGTCAGTTATGGATTGCAGTTTCTCCAATACCTCATCGCAGCTCCTTTTGCCGTGGGACTTTGCTTCTTTTTCCTAAAAATTGCCAAGCATTCGGAGACTAAGATTTCCGACATTTTCCATGGCTTTACCCTCTTCTGGAAAGCTGTTGGGGCCTATTTTCTCGTCCTGCTCCTGATGCTTTTTTGGGGACTGCTCTTCATGCTCCCCGCAATAGCCTTCCTTATTTGGAATAAAATTGATGTTTTCCAAGGAGAGCATACCGACTCTCCCGTTTTTGTCCTGCTCTTCATTGCCGCGATCATCCTGATGATCGTCAAAATGCTCTCCTATGCGATGACCTTCTTTGTGCTCGCAGACGATCCGAGCGTTGGCCCTCTCCAGGCGATCAGAAAAAGCACGGCGATGATGGCTGGCAGAAAATGGAAATACATCGCTCTCCAGCTTCGCTTTATCGGCTGGGGAATACTTTCACTTCTTACCTGCTACATCGGTCTTCTCTGGTTGATTCCCTATATGACAACAGCCCAGACCCACTTCTATCTTGATGTGAAGGATCGGGCGGCATTGCCTAAAGTCTAATTTCCCATCGCATTTTCCTTGTCGCTTCGGCAGAGGACTGGCATTTCCATTTGGGTGATTCTTCAAGGTTTAAGCAAATACCGCGACACGGGACTTCTCCTGCTTCGCATTCTCATCGGACTCTCCTTTCTGGCGCACGGCCTTCCCAAGCTGATGGCAGGCCCCGATCACTGGGTCAAAATCGGCAGATCAATGGAGTTTATCGGCGTGAGTTCTTACCCCGTTTTCTGGGGACTGATGGCCTCTCTTGCTGAATCCGCAGGCGGCTTCCTCTTCCTTATCGGATTTGCCTTCAGACCAGCCTGCCTCTTCCTGCTCTTCACCATGAGCGTGGCAACGATCATGCATTTTCACACGGTTCCCGGGAGCTTCCTGGAGAAATGGGAAGTCGCCTCCCATGCCATTGAACTCGGCTCGCTTTTCCTCTCACTTCTACTGATCGGCCCCGGAAAATTCAGCGTCGATCGGGACTGATTACGCCCTCTTCAGCCGGAGCTTCCTAGCCACCATGCCGAGGAATTCGGAGAAGCCCTCAATCCGCAGCCACCAGCTCGAAAGCAGGAAGAGAAAGACCGCAACGGCGATCACGGCAAAGAGCGCTGCGGCACGCACGACGATCGGGGCATGACCCATTCCGGCCAACCAGGAATGGGTTGCCCATCCGATTTCAGCGATCGGAAGTGAGGCCACAAGACACTTAGCGAGAGTCAGCAGCATCTCCTTGGATTCCAGAGAACCGGACATCCTGCGCATAAAGAAGTAAAGCAGGCCAAAATTCACTGTGGCTGCCAGAGCCGTTGAAAGAGCGAGGCCGCAATGGCCCATCGCCAGATGAAAGGTGAAGAACCAGTTCAGCAGCAGATTCAGAGCGATAGAGCAAAAACTCACCGTCATCGGCGTCCATTTGCGATTGATGGCGTAAAATGCGGGTGCAAGAACCTTCACGCAGGAATAGCCGACCAGACCGATGGCGTAGTACTGAAGCGCCTCCGCCGTGTGAACCGTGTCGGCATCCAGAAATTTCCCGCGTTGATAGATCAGCGCAATGATCGGCTGAGCCAGGAAAAAGAGTCCGACTGCCGAGGGGAAGGTCAGGAAAACGGCAAGCCTCATCGCCCGCGCCAGTGTTGCGCTGAATCGGGACATGTCACCAAGGGCAGCAGCCCGGGAAATCACCGGAAGCGTGACCGTGGCCACCGCCACGCCAAATACCCCCAGAGGGAGCTGCATCAATCGGAAGGAATACGACAGCCAACTGATCGAACCATTCACCAGATACGAGGCAAACATGGTATTCACCATGACATTGATTTGAACCGCACTCGCGGCAATCACCGCCGGCAGCATTAGGAGAAGCACCTGACGCACGCCCGGATCATTCCAGTTGAAATCAAGGGCAAAACGAAAACCCGCTTTGATGAGACTCGGCATCTGAACTCCGAGCTGAAGCAGCCCTCCCAGCAGAGTGCCGATGGCAAGGCCGGTGAAGGAACTGACCCCAAAGTGAGGATCAAGCCACCATCCAAAGGCAACGCCTCCAGCGATGGAACCGATATTGAAAAAACTCGATGCCAGAGCGGCTGCAGTGAAACGGTTGGTCGAATTCAGCATGCCCATCACCAGAGCGGCCAGGGAGACCATCAGGATGAAGGGAAACATGATCTGTGTGAGATGAATCGTCAGTTCCTCCTTTCCGGGAATTTGCTGGAAGCCGGGAGCGATGATTTTCACAAACGGCCCGCAGAAAATAACTCCCAAGAGACAAATCAGGCTCATGAAAACTGTTGTCAATGTCGCCATTTTAGCCGCCAGTTTCCAAGCCGATCCCTCTCCCTCCTTGGCAATGCGTTGGGAAAAAACGGTGACAAAGGCGGTCGAAAGAGCTCCCTCCGCAAAGAGATCCCTCAATAAGTTAGGAACGCGAAATGCGGCGAGAAATGCATCCATTCCAAGTCCTGCCCCAAAGAGTCCGGCAAAGAGCACTTCGCGCACCAGACCAAGCACTCGGCTGAGCATGACGGCTCCGGCGACAACTCCGGCAGCTTTGGTATTGAGTCGATCTTCGCTCATGAAAGCAATGCAGTTGCCAAGATGTCCATTTTATTCCTTTGATCCATAAATTGATCCGTGCGCAGCCCTGCGCATCCGATCCATCACCGCAACTCCGATCCCCTCTTCAGGGAGCGGTTCCGCATAAATCATGACCGATTTACTCTTATCCAATCTCCGCAAGGCCCCGTAGAAATTGGCTGCGGCTTCCCGGAGATCACCCGAGGGACTCAGCACTTCCAGGGCAGCGCAGCTCTCGGCCACTTCGGGAGAAGGTTGCTTCAAGAGCAGGAGTCCAGCCTTCGCAAATTCAGGAGAGCCAAGAAGCCTCATGATATCCATTTTTAAGATACGAAGCTCCTTTTTAGGGGCGTAATGGCCGGGCAAACTCCCCGGTGTATTCACAATTTCATCCGGGGTCAGAACATGTCCATATTGACTCAGTTTCTCCCTGGTAATAGGGCCTGGACGCAGGACTTCTAAAGTATCGCCCTTCACTGCCACGATGGTTGATTCCATCCCATGCTCACATGCCCCTCCATCCAAGATGAGCAGAATCATGCTGCCCAGTTCAATTCGGACATCTTCTGCCGTGGTTGGGCTGATTCGGCCAAAGCAATTGGCGCTGGGTGCCGCAAGAGGGGCATCAAGGCGTCTGAGCACTTCCTGAAAGATCGGGTGAGCGGTCACCCTGACGGCCACGCTTTCCTTCCCTGCGGTGACCAGATCACAGAGATCAGGGTGCTTTTTGAGGATTAAAGTCAGTGGACCTGGCCAGAAGGCGGCGGAGAGTTGCTCGACTCTTTTTTGCTGCTCGGGAGAATCGAAGCTGGCCACCCTGTTGAGCCATTGGGCTTCTGGTAAATGGACAATGAGGGGGTCGGTCAGTGGTCGGCCCTTGGCCTCAAAGATCCGAGCCGCCGCCAGAGGATTGAAGGCATCTCCGGCGAGTCCATAGACTGTTTCAGTCGGCAGTCCAACCACCTCGCCTCGGCGCAGGGTCGCCACAGCCTCGCGAATCCCTTCCTCCCCACTGAGTACCCGTGCGATCACAATTAACGACGGAGTTTCTTAGGAGCTTCCAACTTACTTTCGGTAGCAACCTTTGTTTGAGCCTTGCGGAATTTAGCTAATTTAGCGGAGAGCTTTTCATCTTGGGCCGCCAGCAGGGCCACGGCAAAGAGGGCGGCATTTTTGGCCCCAGCTTCGCCGATGGCAAAGGTCGCCACGGGAATGCCAGCAGGCATCTGCACAATCGAAAGGAGTGAGTCAAAGCCCTCCATCGTCCGGCTCTTCACTGGGACACCTAGCACGGGTACCATTGTCTGGGCGGCAATCATGCCCGGCAAATGGGCTGCTCCTCCGGCTCCGGCAATGATGGCGCGCAATCCCCGTTCCTCGGCCTCCTTGGCATAGGTCGCCATGACATCGGGCATCCGATGAGCGGAAACGACGCGATATTCACACGACACTCCAAATTCCTCCAGAATGGCCACAGCATGACCCATCGTCTCCCAGTCACTCTTACTCCCCATGACGACTCCGACTAGCGGCAGCGTGGCGTTTTTTAATTTTTTCGCAGGCATGACGGAGAGAAACTAAAGGATGAAGGATGAATTATGAAGGATGAAAAAGCCGAAGTGTCGAAGAGTTCCAACCGACCTCTGAGCGAAAAAGCTGACACGCTGAAAAACTGAAAAACTGAAAAGCTAAAAAATTACTAATTGCTCATTGCTAATTCCGAACCCGAACCGAGAGCACTCCCTGCCAATCAGCAATCAACATTTTCCCCGATCCCTTCTGATTTCAGCTTTTTAGCGTTTCAGGTTTTCACAATTTTCCCTCCGCACCTTTCACCTTTGACGGCACTTTGCTCCCGCAAAGCCTTGCCGACCTTCCAGGGCATTTTCATCCTTCATAATTCATCCTTCTTTCTTCATCCTCTCCTCCATGGCTTCCAACATCATCTTCATCGGCTTCATGGGATGTGGAAAAAGCAGCATTGGCCGACGCGTCGCCCAGCGACTCGGACATCAGTTTCTCGACAGTGATGATCTGATCTCCGCGCGTTCCGAGATGAGCATTTCCGACATCTTTTCCTTGGAGGGAGAAACTGGATTTCGTGCACGCGAAACTGCCGAACTTCAAGCCCTCGCCGGAGCGTCAAAAATCGTTCTGGCCACTGGCGGCGGCGCCATCCTGAATCCCGCGAATCGGAATCTTTTCCATCAGTTCGGCCTCGTGATCTGGCTGCACGCCGATGCCGAGACGCTTTTTGAACGCGCCTCGCGCAGCGGCAAACGCCCCTTGCTGGAGGTTGAAAATCCACGCAGCACTTTCTTTCATCTTCTGGAATCCCGTCTTCCTCTCTATGAAGGGACGGCTGATCTGAAGATCGACGCCACGGGGCTTTCCCACGAGCAAACCGTGGAAAAAATCCTGCAACATGTCGATCTCACCGGGTACAGCCCGCCGATCATGCGGGGTGCATGACGGCAGAATTAATAAGATACAAGGAAAGGGAGATTTTTCTTTATAGCGTCTAGTGGCGAGACATATTCGTCTTATGAATGAAAAAATAGCGCAGCACCGCCGGGAGCTCCTTCGGGAGATGTCACTCATTGAACGCATGGAATATGGCTCATTGGCCGAAGAATGCCGGGAGGTGCGAGCCCGGTTGGAAAGCGGTGAGAAACTGGCGATGGACTTCCTTGAGAGAGCGTTGCGCGCTCCTCAAGGATGGGGCGCATCTGCTTGAAGAC
>Ga0302320_10015707_pt1 | contig 15525 bp, 9 predicted proteins | sample Bog_T0_3_FD_202130 | JGI IMG/M metagenome (GOLD analysis project Ga0302320, IMG submission 202130) | Peat permafrost microbial communities from Stordalen Mire near Abisko, Sweden - Bog_T0_3 | ecosystem: Environmental > Terrestrial > Soil > Wetlands > Peat | place: Sweden: Abisko, Stordalen Mire... | reverse complement strand
GAGGCGCCCGACGGCGAAAACGAGGCGCTCTTCATCGCCGACCGCATCCAGGCTTTTCTGCGCGAAGCCGGTTCTGGCGCGGATGCGGCCCACTGCGCGGTGCTCTATCGCACCAACGCCCAGTCGCGGCTGGTGGAGGAGGCGCTGCGCCGCTACAACATCCGCTACACCATGGTCGGCGGTTTCAGCTTTTACGAGCGCGCCGAGATCAAGGACCTGCTCGGCTATCTGCGGCTGGTCCGCAACCCGCACGATTCGATGGCTTTGCAGCGGGTAATCAACACGCCGGCGCGGGGCATCGGCAAAACCACGCTGGAGACGCTGGAGAGGCTGGCGCTGGAGACCGGCTTGTCTACCTGGGAGGCGCTCGGCGCAGCCCTCGCCAACCGGCTAATTCCGGCGCGCGCGCTGATGGCGTTGGAATCCTTTCGCCATCTCATTCTCGATGCCCAGGCGATGATGGACCCGGACTTTGCCGGCAAACTCGCCGCCGACGTTGCCGCCGGCGCGGAATCGCATGAGGAGGCCGACACCGGCTTCGAGTTTGGCGCTGCCAGCGACGCGCCGACGCAGATGACTTTTCACGCGGACGCCAGCTTTTCGCCTTTTACCGATCGGGTGCCCCAGGTCCCGTCTTTGGGAGCTGAAAATGGAAACACTCCCAACCCCGACTTTGAATCGGATGCGGCCGAGGTCGCGGAAGACGAAAGCGGCGCGAGAAAGGCCTTTCGTTCACCCGGCGACGCCGCAACCCTGCCCGAACTGATTAAATTCCTCATCGACCGCACCGGCTACATCAAGGCTCTGGAGACCGAAGGCTCGCCGGAGGCCTTCAGCCGCATTGAAAACCTGAAGGAGTTGGCCAACGCCGCGCACGACGCCGAGGCCCGCGGCGAAACGCTGGCCGAGTTCCTCGATCACGCCTCTCTGGCCTCTGACACCGACCAGTTCGACCCCGAAGCCCGCGTCACGCTGATGACCCTGCACGCCGCCAAGGGGCTGGAGTTTCCGCTGGTCTTTTTGGCCGGCCTGGAAGAGGGCCTCTTTCCCCACTCGCGCACATTGAACAATCCCGAAGAGCTGGAAGAAGAACGCCGCCTCTGCTACGTGGGGATGACGCGGGCGATGAACACGCTCATCCTCACCCGCGCCCACTATCGCCGGCGCTACGGCAACGATGCCCCGGAGATGAGCATTCCCTCGCGCTTCCTCGAAGAGGTTCCCAGCCAGTTGATTGAGAACCTGGGGGGACGGCCTCAGGCCGCTGCGTGGGCAACGCCGGGAAACCCGAAGAGCTACGGGCGGCGACCGGGCGCGGCCAGCGAATTCGCCGACAAGCACTTCAACTACGAAGATGAAAGCCAGGAGGACCTCCCGGCCGGAGAAGTGCGCTTCGCGCCGGGCAGGAAGACGAACAGTGCCTCCGCCAAGCCCTTCGTCGCTCCCTGGATGGACCGGGCGCCCCAGGTCTCGACTTTGAGAGCTGGGAATCAAGCCCCGGAAAGCGCGGAAGCGGCGCCGCACTCCATCGACAACATAGCCCGCTTCTTCTCAGGCAGGTCAGGCCACGGCACGCCCGGCGCGCTGCCCAAGCCGGCGATGAACCTGCCGTCATCCAGCGGCGCAACCGGCCTCAAAAAGGGCCAGCGCGTCCGTCACGCGAAGTACGGCGAAGGCACAGTTCTTTTGCGCGAGGGCGAGGGCGAAGACGCCAAGCTCACCGTGATGTTTACCCGTCACGGCATGAAGAAACTGATGGAAAAGTTTGCCAACCTGAAGAAAATATAGGTTTTTTAATCTCGCGATATTCCCCGGAAAACAAAAACGGAGAGTGCGAATGCACCCTCCGTTTTGCTGAATTTATATAGGACCGTGCAACTAGATCATCTTCTGCATCGCCTTGGCGCGGAAGAGGAAACCGGCCATGAGGAGCAGGCCCGTGCCCATTAGCAGCAGCGAAGACGGCTCGGGAGTTGTGCTAAAGGAGAGCGGGTCGCCGCCTTCATAGTTTGACCAGAGATTAACGCCCCCAGTAGTGCTCACATCCCAAAGATCCATATTATTGTAATTCGCGCTGCCGGTGTTGAACCAGATCCCAAGCTCCTCATTCGTCAGATTACCATTGCCTGAGACGACGCCTGTGAGCAAGAAGAGAAGTCCATTGGTATCCACATACGGCGAGGTTCCCGGCGTGAGTTGGTCGTCGTAAGAGGTATCCGCTATACTGTTGGGCCACTCTGGCGCACTAGGGTAGCTCGCGTTTCCGATAATGGTTGCGGTATAGGTGGTTGCGGTATAGGAACCATACGCGCCAATAGTGAACGTGGCGGAGCTTCCGGCTTGAAGTATGTCATATACGCCGCCGCCTTCGTTCGTGCCGGCGAGGACGCCGTTGCCGCTGATGGAGGGACCGCCTCCTACAGAATGGCCATTGGCCGTTCCGGTTGTATAAGCAGAGCCGTTGACTGTGAAATTAAACGAGTCAGCCTTTGCGGCCGGAGAAGTCGCAAGAGCGGTTGCCAATGCGAGTACAACTAAGCTGATCTTCTTCATAAAGCCTCCCAAATTGTCCCTCGCGGGCAAATAACCTGCCAAACTCACTGCGGCTTACCGCATAACCACAGCCCTTGCTGGATAGAGCGCTCAAAGACTTCCGCGCTCCAAAGCGAAACACCATGTCATCCTGGAGCAATAGAAGAATCCAGGGCAAATTCGGGGACAACACCCTGGACCACCACGATGGTGCTCCAATTCGACTTGCCCTTCTTAGATGCACTTCGTATGCCAAACTCGCACATTTAAAATCAGTAGTTTAGAGATATGCGAATTTGACAATATGCAATAAGATGCACATATATTCCCTAAAAACTTCCCACTTGTGCGTTTAAAGCGGCTTTCTGTGGTGAGCTTTCTGCACCCCAAAACCAGCTTTCCGAAGGCTGTGAAAACCAAGGGATTTCAGCCGAAATTGGCGAAAAAATCCCTCCGGGGCTAAAGGCTGCTTCGCTTGCACCCTTATCTACGCGCAGCAGCTTCTACCCTTCACCGAATCGAGTTCTTCCCAAGCCTCTTCCAGCCAATCACGACCCGGCCTTCGCCAACGCAATCCCCTTTGCGCTACCATGAAGATGAGATCGGGGAGCCTATGTTCGTCGTTGTTTGGCAGTTCGAGATTGTCGAAGAGAAGGCAGCCGCTTTTCTCGCCGCCTATTCACCTGAGGGCGCCTGGGCGCAACTGTTTCGCTCTTCATCCGATTATCTGGGCACGGAGTTGCTGCGGGACGCCTACATTCCCGGCCTCTTCCTCACCATCGATCGCTGGGCCAGCGAAGAGGCCTTCCGCGCCTTCCGCAAGCAGCACGATCAGGAGTACGAGAGCCTGGACCGCGCCTGCGACTCCCTCACCAGCCACGAGACCCGCATCGGAGCCTACACTCTTTGACGGGCGCACTCTGACAGAGTGCTAATCTGGAACAACTGGGCTTCGAGTCCGAATATATTCGTAATACCTGAACACTGAAATCTATTTTCATTCTGAAAATCTGAGCGAAAGAAGCACTCCCGTGCTATCGTAGTGCGGTACTGTAGTTGATTGCCACCGTTGCGGCGCGGCGTTCATTGTCTGGCTCGCGGAGATCGGCGCAAGCCCGTTCGCTTTTGTCCGATGGGCAGTCTGGAAGCAAATTCATTCAAGGGATGAGGGCGAAGAGTTGTCTGAGATTGCACACACCGGCATCTATCTTCATGCGGACAGGAGCGCGACAGACTGCCCGCCGGAGAAGCAATTCATGCCGAAGTGGTTCGCCGTCTACACCTCGCCCCGCCATGAGAAGCGCGTAGCTCAACATATGGCGGCCAGAGAGATCGAGCATTACCTGCCGCTCTATCATCCGCTGCGCAAGTGGCGCGACGGCTCGACAGTCACCCTGGATCTGCCGCTTTTTCCCGGCTACCTCTTTGTTCGCACCCGCCGCAGCGAGCGTGTGCAGGTTTTGGAGGTGCCGGGAGTGCTGACCTTCGTGGGCGGCACGGGCGGGCAGCCGGCAGCGTTGCCCGATGCGGAGATTGAGGCCCTGCGCGTTGGCCTTCCCCTTCGCCAGGTTGAACCGCACACTTTGCTGACCGTGGGGAAGCGGGCGCGGATTCGTTCCGGCGCCCTGGCCGGGATGGAGGGCGTTGTGGTGCGCCAGAAGAATGGCCTGCGCGTCGTCCTGACGGTGGAGCTGATTATGCAAAGCATGGCCGTCGAGGTGGATGGATCGGAGCTGGAGCCGCTGGACGCCGCAGTTCCTGGCTGCGTCAGCGACAGCGCAAGCTGGCCCGCTCTTCGCCCGGCTCAACTCTTCCGCAACGGCCGCGCAAGGCTTGCCTTGCCGTAGCGCAGGCGCCTCATCTACTTTGCGATCTTGTTTTTGCGATAAGGTCTGCTTCAGTCGCAACCTTCGGCAAGAAACTAACCAATCCACTAATCAATGCGTCGAAGCATCTTCAAGAGTATTCCGGAAGATTTGAAAACTTCGTGACGAATTTCTTGTCAGCTCCATGTGAGGAGCCACACTCCGGGCCAACTCAATCTTGCGAAGGCCAGCCTCGAAATATCCATTTCTTTGTAAAATTCTCTCCAATGCTTCCCAGGTCCCGCCAGGAATTGCGTCGGGATCGCGGTATTGCTCCTGGGACGGAATTGTGCGAGGCACCTTCGGGTACACACTTCGCACGGCTTCCCAGTCACCGAAGAACCAGGACTCCAATTCCTCAATCACGATCCGGTTCACAATCTGAAATTGTGATCCGCCACGGATAGCGCTCTTGCTTTTCAATCCAGCTTGCAAGGCAATGGCTTCCAGCTTCTCCTTGAGAGCATGACAATCATCTCTATCCTGATCGACGAGCACTAGCAGCATCCAGTTTTCCGGCAACCAAGATTTGAAACCACGAAGCCGCGCCAGAAGATTTCGGAGCAAATTCTGTTTACCCTGAAAGCGAATGATCTGAAACTCGGATTCTGGCAATAACTTTGGCAGAATGGAATGAAGCGCTGCTTCCGCCGACTCTTCCTCAACGATGACGATCAGCTTCTCCAGCATCAGCCGCGCCCCCGAGCTGGAGACTGTGGCCCGCCATGATTCGTGAGCGGGTCTCCGACGCCAAAGAAGTTTTCCATCCATAGATCACCAAGTTTGCCGCCTTGCTCAATCTGCTCTTGAATGCCTTGAATTTCGCTGGCTTGCTTGGCCTGTGTGAAACCGTGCTCGTCCCGATATAGAATGCGAACCTCTTTAGGTTTCATGGCATTCAGAAAGAATGGCGAATGGCTGGTAATCAGAAGCTGTGAATTTGCGGACGCTTCCCGGCATACTTCGGCCAATTCAGGCAGAAGACGTGGGTGAAGAAAGTTCTCCGGCTCTTCAAGCCCAATGAAGTGCGGCGGCTCTGGGTCGTAAAGAACTGTTAGGTAGGACAGCATCTTCATCGTCCCGTCCGAAGCAAATTTGGCGAGGATAGGCTGATCGAAGGGCGCATCTTTGATTTGAAGCAAAAGGTTGCCGTTCGGCATCTGTTCACTGATCACATTTTCGAGCCGTGGAACCCGCTGGCGGAGTACCTGGAAGATGTGTTCCAGACAATCAGGATGACGCTCCTTCAAATACTGGATCACATTTGGTAAATTGTCTCCGCTCTTGCTGAGATGCTCTTGCGGTCCGGATTCGGGCTGCTCACGCGTCTTTTCCACCGATAGATAGGAGACATACCAATCGGTAATAAACTCACGAAGCGCGGCAACACGGGGATGATCGGAAAGCTGACCAAGAGTGTTGACGGCGATCAGATCGGGAGATCGGAGGGAGGTCTTTATCCGCTTGGCTTGTTCATCTGGGTCTTCTCCGCTGACAGCATCCCCCTCCCCATTTCGGAATTCAAGGAACTTGAATGGATTACCGTACTGTTGTCTGCGCCATCGCAATGACTCCTCAACCACCACTGGTCCTTTCGACCCTTCGTCGATGGCCAAAGCGTAAGTGATGACCGGGCTTCCGGGCCGCTCCCTGTACTTAAGCTGGAATTGGATCGGCCCGTCGGTTCCGCGACTCTTCAGTTCCTTGCTTCTTCCGCGGCGGTCCCACGCATGACGCAAACCAGACTGAAAACACTCCGACAGGAAGTTGAAGACATCAAACACGGTCGATTTGCCGCTGCCATTCGGCCCCAGCAAAACCGTCATGGGGGTCAAGTCCTTGAACTCCACGTCCCGTAACGCCCGATAGTTCTCGACTTTCAACGATTCAATACGCGGAATTCCGGCCACACGATGTTTTCGCTTTGGAATCATTTTCATATTCCTTCCAATTCATTCTAACCAGGATACGCTTAGATTTGCATTTCAGACAGAATCTGAGCGAAAAGGAACTGAAAGATTCAATAATGTGAGAGGTTGTGCGAACTTGCGAAGGGTATGTCTTGCAGCCTTCACTCCGCGCCGAAGATGCGGCGGAAAAATCCGCCGATTCTGGCCATCAAGCTGGGCTTTTTCTTGGCTGTAGCCGGCGCGGCTGGCGGAGTTGCGGCTGCGCTGGTTGTAGGCGCGGCGGGCGGCGGCGCTGGCTCGGCGCTCTTGTAGACCAAGGGTTCGGCCAATTGCCCAGAAACAGCGTTCGCGCTGGGCGCGGGCTTGGCCAGCGGCGCAAGCCCCTCGCTCTGCGCCAGCGGAAACTCGTTGCCCTGGGGCGCCGGGGGCGGACAGCCGCAAGGCTCCTTCTCGTCGTCCACCACCTCGCGCAGGCTGCCGTGCTCGAACATTACCCGCTGGCCGGGCTGCACCCGGTAATCGCCGTCGTCGAAGACGCTGGAAACCAGCACATAAGGCGCCTGGCCGACGCCGCCCGCATTGTTGTCCACGCAGGTGTCGCCGTGCTCGCCGAGCCGCACTTTGACCTCGGCTGCTCCGGCCGCGCCAATGAGAATGCGGAAGTCCGGCGTGAGCAGAATGTCGGCGTTGCGCCCGTTAGCGCCAGAGGCGAAGCTCATCTCCAGCGCGCCATGGTCCAGAGCCATCATCAGGCCGGGTGTTTCGCCGGCGGGAGCGCCGGAGTCGGCGGCCAGCTTCACCGTCGTCGAGGCGCAAACCCGCAGCGCGCCGCGATGGGGCAGCAGAACCTCGGTGGTCTCCGTGCCGGATGTGACCGTGCCGCTGACGGCTATAAGGGCCTTGTCCCGCGAAACTTCGAGCGCGCCGGTGACTGTGGGCGAGGCCTCCGCAGTTTTGCTCTTCAGCGAAACAATGGCGATGGGGGCGGCTTCGGAAACGGGGGCGGCTTCAGATGGGTTGGCTGGAGCCGGCTGCACACTCTGCGCCACCAGCGCCTGCGCGGCAACGAGCGCGGCCAGCAGGAGCGCCGGAGAGACGATCCTATCGAGCAAAAGCTTCGCGCCCCAACCCTGCGATTTGCACGCGATCTGCTCTACATGGAAGCGACCTGGCATCTTGTTTTCCATTGTAGTGCCGGGAACAAGGCTGCTCCCATCCCGCGCGGGAATTGCTTCCGATGGCTGGAAAGGCAAGCGGCATGGGGATTGGAGAACCGCATTAAGAACTTATCCTTAAATAGGTGGCGCCGACCTCCTGGTCGGCTGTCCTGTGGGTCTCCTGAACCACAGGTAACGCCTGGCGGCGTGGACGCCGCCAGGTACAGCCGTTCTGGAGACCGGGGCTACTATTCCGAGACCTAAGATTCAGGCTCCTACTGCACAGTAAGCATCACTGTGCCCGAACTGACTACTTGATAGGTCTGTGGCGGCGGCGGTTGCTGATTGTTTGTCGATGATCCGCCTCCACCGCAGCCGAGGATCGTAGCCGTCGCTGCGAGCACTATTAATCCCACGCAGGCAGTGATCCATGCGCCGCGCCGGGTCAGCCTCTTGCGCGCAAAGTACAGCGGCAGCAGCAAAATCGGCAGCAGTATCCACGCGCTTGCGGATTCGGTCACGGTCTCATTGAAGACGACAATGATCTGATAAGTACCTTTCGGCGTCGACGATGAAGTAGTAATCGTCACCGTGCCGGCGGAGTAACTGCAACTGGCGCCCGTGGGTAAGTTGAGGCAGCTCACCGTGGCCGCTGTTACTGACGACGGCAGAGTTACCGTATAACTCGCTGGTGAACCGGCAGCAACGGCAACCGTGGCCACGCTGAAGTTAGGCGGCGTACTCGTGGAGTTAGAGGAGTCGATCTCGAAGGTCAGCACATTCGAGGTTCCTCCGCCCGGCGCGGGAGTTACAACCGTCACCGGCGAAGTACCCGCCGAAGCTATCTCGGCTGCGGTAACTGAAGCGGTAAGCTTGCTCGCACTAACATAGGTCGTGGTAAGTGCGGTCGCGCCCCAGTTGACCGTCGAGTTCGCAGTGAATCCCGTTCCGTTGACGGTGAGCGTGAAGGCCGCGCCGCTTGCGCTGGCAATGGCCGGAGAGAGACTGCTGATAACCGGCGCGGGGTTGGGCAATGTTACCGTCACCGTCGCCGAAACACCCGTGGCGCTGTTGTAAGTCGTGGAGCTATTCGCATCCGGCGTGTAACTTGCCGTCAGCGTGTCGCTGCCCGTGGCAAGCGAACCGGCGGGTATGTTGATTGTCGTGCTGCCGCTGCTCAGAGTTACCGCTGTGGACGTGTAGCCGCCGCCCGACAATGTGACAGAGCCAGTCGGCGCGGGAGTGCCGCTGACTGTTACCGTCACTAATAGATTCTGAGATGTAAGGATGCTGAAGGAGGCTGGCGTTACCGTGACCGTAGGCGAGGTTTGAACCGGGGTGGTCATTGTACCTAGCTGGTATTTCCAAAGGTCATTCAGCTCGCCATAAGCACCCGCGGAATCATATCCGCTGCCCCCAAAGAGCCAAAGATTGCCGCTGCTGTCGGTCCAACTCGAAGAGCTATCGCGGCTTCCGGGGACGTTCCCCGCAGCGGATATGCTTATCGTGCCGTAGACTCCGGGCTGGCCACATTCAGAGCCTGCATAGCTGCCTGCTGGGCAGGTGCTTCCTGCCGCGCTACCGCCCATCCAAGTCCATTCGTTCGTGGATGGGTTATAATTCCAAAGATCGTTGAGATCCCCCACATTGCCCTTGGCATCTTGGCCGTCGCCTCCAAAGAGCCAAAGATTGCCGCTGTTGTCTGCCCAACTAGCTGCGGAGACGCGTCCTCCGGGAGTATTTCCAGCGGCAGGCGTTCCCAATGTGCCATACACGCCAGACCCACCCTGTTGGCCCGTATTATTTGAGGTCAATGCATTGCTTCCATTCATCCATGTCCATTCGTTCGTAGATGGATTGAACTCCCAAAGATCATTGAGCGTTCCCCAATAACTTTTGGCATCGAAGCCTGTGCCCCCAAAGAGCCATAAATCGCCCTTGAGATCGGTCCAACTCACTGCTGAATAACGGCCTCCTGGTGTGTTTCCAGCAGCAGGAATTCCTTGCGTACCGTACACTCCTGATTGGCCACATATATTACATCCTGTTACACTTACTGTGCTGCTTCCGCTCACCCATGTCCATTCACTCGTGGTTGGATTGAACTCCCAAAGATCGTTGAGTGCGCCACCAACACCGGCAGAATCATAACCAGAGCCTCCGAAGAGCCAGAGATTGCCGTTTTTGTCTGTCCAGCTAACAGCTTTCTGGCGGCTTCCCGGTACATTTCCCGCAGCAGGTTTGCCTAATGTGCCATAGACTCCCGGCTGGCCACAGTCTTGATTCGCTGGGCAACTTGCTGGAAGGGTACTGCTTCCGCTCATCCAAGCCCACTCGTCGGTGGAAGGACTGAACTCCCAAAGATCGTCGAGATCGCCTTTTATCCCGTTGACATCGAATCCATAGCCCCCAAAGAGCCAGAGATTGCCGCTTTTGTCTGTCCATGTAGAAGCATAGATGCGGCCTCCGGGATAATTGGCTGCGGCAGGCGTTCCCAATGCGCCGTAAACACCTGGCAAGAGTGGCTCGATGCTATAAAACGGGCCGCTGGCACCATTCATCCACGCCCATTGGTTCGTAGATGGATCGAATATCCACAGATCATTTCGATAAACCCCATTTCCGTAGACATTAAGGCCATAGCCCCCAAAGAGCCAGAGATTGCCGTTGCTGTCGGTCCAGTTCGAAGCGCCATACCGGCCTCCAGGAGTATTTCCAGCGGCAGGGGTTCCCAAAGTTCCGAAGACTCCGGGCTGGTCATTGTTACAATAATTCGGATTGAAGGAATCCATACCGCAATTCTTCTCCGTACTGCTTCCATTCATCCAGGCCCACTGCTTCGCGACATCGGCACCCACAACCTGGCTGAGTGTATTCGACGTGCTGCCAACAAAGTTCGAGTCGCCGCTGTAAACAGCCGCGATCGAATTCGTGCCCTGCAGCAGCGGTGTGGTAATCGTCAAACTGGCTGAACCACTGTTCAGGGGCGCGCTTCCCAGCGTCGTGTTGCCATTGCTGAATGTGATCGTGCCTGTGGCTACGCCTCCGTACTGCCCTGCGACAGTTGCCGTCAGGGTCACGAATTCATCGAATTGGGAGGGGTTCAGCGATGAAGTCAAGGCTGTCGTAGAACTGGCCTGGAGAACCACTTGATTGACCGCGGTCGAAGTGCTGCCTGCGAAGTTTGCATCGCCGCCATAGAGCGCCGTAATCGAATCTGTGCCTGCAGGCAACGCCGTGGTGGTCAGGCTGGCAACGCCGCTGCTTAACTGTGCGATTCCCAACTCGTTCACGAACGAAACGTACTCTCCATCGGGCGGTGCGCCAGCGGTGGAAGAGACTGTCGCGGTCAAAGTCACGGACTCGCCATAAACGGAGGGATTCGGCGTGAACGCGGGCGAGAGAGCAATCGTGGTAGCAACAAGATTGGTCGCTACGGGTGGCTGATATTCCCAAAGGTCGTTGAGTGGTTGGATATTGTTGATAGAATAAAATACGTCGCCTCCGAATAGCCAAAGATTGCCACTTTTGTCGGTCCAACTGATTGCGTAACTCCTGCTTCCAGGGACGTCTCCGGAGGCTGGCGTTCCCAAGGTGCCGTACACTCCAGTTTGGTTAATAGTGTTGCTTCCGCCCATCCAGGCCCATTGGTTCGTGTAAGGATTGAACTCCCAAAGGTCATTGAGGGTGCCACCATTTCCGTTGACATCGTAGCCATCACCTCCAACAAGCCAAAGATTGCCAGTGCCGTCAATCCAACTGATTGCGCCAGACCTGCCTCCAGGGACGTTTCCGGCGGCAGGCGTCCCCAAAGTGCCGTACAATCCGGGCTGGCCGGTATAAGCAGAGGGTACCGTGCTGCTTCCGCCCATCCATGTCCATTCGCTCGTGACAGGATTGAACTCCCAAAGGTCGTTGAGGGGGCCATCATAAACTGCGTGGTTATATGCAACAATGCCCGAGCCTCCGAAGAGCCATAAATTGCCGCTCTTGTCTGTCCAGGTAACAGCGCTATTACGGTCTCCAGGGATATTACCAGCGGCAGGCGTTCCCAATGTGCCGTAGACTCCGAATTGATAAGCCGCATTGCTTCCGCCTATCCATGTCCATTCGTTCGTGGATGGATTAAACTCCCAAAGATCGTTGAGGCCGCCGCCGCCGAAGAGCCAGAAATGGCCGAGACTGTCGGTCCAGCTTGAAGCGCCATTCCGGCATCCGGGGATGTTTGTGGCAGCAGGTTTTCCTAATGTGCCGTAGACTCCGGGCTGATTGGTCGTGCTGCTTCCACCCATCCACGCCCACAGGTTCGTGGCAGGGTTGTACTCCCAAAGGTCGTTGAGTGAGCCATATCCACCAGTGCCGTTATCGTAACCATAGCCCCCAAAGAGCCAGAGATTGCCGCTCTTGTCGATCCAGCTAACAGCTTCATACCGGCTTCCAGGAGTGTTTCCGGCGGCTGGCGTTCCCAACGTTCCGTAGACTCCGGCTTGGTTAACCGTGTTGCTTCCGCTCATCCATGCCCATTCATTGGTAGAAGGATTGAACTCCCAAAGGTCGTTGAAGAAATCTTCGCCACTCACTGAGTAGCCCAGGCCTCCGAAGAGCCAAAAGTTACCTTTGTTGTCAGTCCAACTGGCCGCTCCTTGGAGGCCTGGGGGGATGTTTCCGGCGGCAGGCGTTCCCAGTATGCCAAAAGTACCATTACTGACCATCGTGTTGCTCCCCCCCATCCAGGTCCATTCGTTGGGAGCGGTGGTCTGTGCGGTTGCCATTTGGCTGGCTGAGAACGACGTGAAGGCGATGAGTCCCGCGACGAGCAGGAGTCGAAGACGCAGAATCCGGGAGAGGTTCAACATGAGATTGCTCCTTCGGTAGGTGCGCACTCTGAGCTGGGATGAGTTTCAGCGCGGAATGGCTTGTAAATGAATTGCGCAAGTATCCTATCAGAAATTTACCCCCCCCCGTATGTGATAGCTATCACATGACATGGGAATGGATCGGCATAGGAAGCAGAGAGTGCATGGCCGCGCGCTCCCACTGCCTGTGCCTCCAGTCACGTGACGTTCACACTCCGCCTGTGATAGCATCCGGCTTTATAGCAATAGACGCCTTGCGGACTCTTCTTCAGCGCAACCGCTCGGCGCCGGCCCGAGACCCTCCCAATGATGGACGAGGCAGACGGCAAACCGGGACACGTGGCCCTCCAATTCGGCCACAGGAACGCCCACCGAGGCGTTCATACGGCTTTTTTGTCCCATCTGCATTCGACCCCCAAAATTCTGACTAAATCCCGCAAAATCACAGGAGAACACCATGAAAACCTACCAGGGAAGTGAGATCCGCAACGTAGCTGTAGTGGGGCATGCGCACAGTGGCAAGACCACGCTGATCGCCGCTCTGCTGCATGCCGCCAAGATGACCCCCACCCAGGGCCGCGTCGAAGATGGCTCGGCCGTAACCGCCTACGACGAGGAAGAAGTCGCCCGCGGCGCAACCATGCAGAACGCCGTCGCCTTTGTCGAGTGGCAGGGCGTCAAAATCAATCTCATCGACACTCCCGGCTTTCATATGTTCTCCCATGAGGCCCGCGCCGCCCTGCTGCCCGTCGAATCAGCCATCATCCTCGTCAACGCGCAGAATGGCATCGAGGCCGTCACAGAGCGCGTCTGGCGCTACGCTGATGAGGCCGGCATTCCCCGCGTCGTCGTCGTCAACCAGATGGACCACCCCAAGGCAGGCGCCGGCGGCGGACTGAGCGCCCTCATTGACGATCTTGTTGACCGCTGGGGCCGCAACTGTGTTCCCGTCCAGTTGCCCATCACCGGCGCCGAGGGCTTTCACGGCGTCGTCGATCTGGTCACCATGGAGGCCTTCTATTACACCCCCGGAGGCGATGGCCGCGGCAAAGTCACCACCGAGATTCCCGCCAACATCGCCGCCGACGCCAAAACCCGCCACGAGGCTCTCGTCGAGCTGGTCGCCGAAGGCAAAGACGAGCTGATGGAGGAGTACTTCGACTCCGGCACGCTCACCAAAGAGCACCTCATCGCCGCCCTCCACGAGGCCATTCGCGAAGACCGCATCTTCCCCGTGCTCTTTTCCAGCGGCCTCTCCAACATGGCTCTCGACCATTTGCTCGACTTCATCAAGGCCTACACGCCCGCGCCCGTCGAGCGCGCCCCCATCGCCGTTCGCACCCCCACCGTCGACGCCGCCGCGGATGCCGATCCCGACGCCCCCCAGCTCACCCGCAAGATCGCCGACTCCGAGCCGCTCGCTCTCATGGTCTTCAAGACCATGACCGACCCCTTCGCCGGCCGCATCAGCTTCTTCAAGGTCATCAGCGGCGTCGTCAAAAACGATGCCACCGTCGAGAACTACACCCGCCGCGACCAGGAGCGCTTGTCGCATCTTTCCGTGATGCAGGGCCGCAAGGCCGTTGAAGTCCCTGAACTGCACGCCGGCGACATCGGCGCCGTCGCCAAGCTGCGCGCTACCCTCACTGGCGACACCCTCGGAGCAAAGGGCGCGGAGATTCAGATCGATCTCTTCCCGCTCCCCGAGCCGGCCATGACCTACGCCATCGAGCCGAAGTCCCGCGCCGACGAAGACAAGCTCGCCCCCGCCATCCACAAGCTCATGGAGGAAGACCTGCTCATCCGCTTCTTCCGCGACCCGCAGACCAACGAGTTCCTCATCGCCGGCGCCGGCCAGCCGCACATCGAGGCCATCGTCAGCCGCCTCAAAAAGCGCTACCACGCCGAAGTCACCCTCAAGGCCCCCAAGGTTCCTTACCGCGAGACCATCCGCGCCAAGGCCGAGGCGCAAGGCCGCCACAAAAAACAGACCGGCGGCCACGGCCAGTTCGGCGACTGCAAGATTCGCATGGAGCCTATGCCTCGCGGCGGCGGCTTCCTCTTCGGCAACGAAACCTTCGGCGGCTCCGTCCCCCGCAACTTCATCCCCGCCATCGAGAAAGGCATCGTCGAGTCCGCCGCCCGCGGCTATCTCGCCGGCTTCCCGGTCGTCGACTTCAAGGCCACCGTCTACGACGGCAGCTATCACGACGTCGATTCCAACGAAATGTCCTTCAAGATGGCCGGACGGCTCGCCTTCCGCAAGGCGATGGAAACTGCCAAGCCTTGCCTCCTCGAACCCGTCATGAAGGTCGAAATCGAGGCTCCCGACGAGTTCGCCGGAACCCTCATGGGCGACCTCAGCAGCCGCCGCGGCCGCGTCCAGGGCACCAACTCCAAGGGCCGCACCACCATCATCAACGCCGAGGTTCCCATGGCCGAAATGCTCACCTATGGAACCCTGCTCACCAGCATGACGCAAGGCAAAGGCAGCTACCGCATGGAGATGGACCACTACGACATCGTCCCCCAGCTTGTAGCCGACAAAATCCTGGCCAACGCCAAACGGCCCGTGGAAGAAGAAGAGGAATAATCTCCCTCAATGCTGTCATCCTGAGCGAGCGCTAAAATAGGACTGTCATCCTGAGCGAGCGCTAAAATAGGACTGTCATCCTGAGCGAGCGCAGCGAGTCGAAGGACCTGCGGTTGCTTTTTCAGGTGCCGTGGTCTCCCAGGTCTCAAAATCGAGACCTGGGGCACCCGGCAAGTAATTGTTGATTGAATGGAGATTCAAAAATGATCAATCGTACACTTTTCCTCTTAACATTTGTTTTTGTGTGTGGCACAGCAGGTGTATTAACGACTTTCTTTCCAAGAATTATTCCTCGCATGACAAACGCGTATTGGGATTTTTTTGGCATGAAATCGAGAGTGGCCGAAGAGGACTATGAAAGATTAAGTGTTCGCATTACCGGATTCTGTTTTATCGTCGTTGCACTTATAGCTCTGATAGTCAGGTGGTCTGACATATGGGCGGGTATCGATTTTGCGTGGCGGGTGGCGCACCCTTGACCAAGCCATAAACTCTGGGTGGCCCACATCTCGATTCTGAGAAGTGGGAGACGATGAACCCCAACCCGCCGCTTTTCGTTCTCTCCAACTCCGGCTTCCAAAGTTCCCCATCTCTGAAAATCCAGAACTTGGC
>Ga0302320_10015706_pt1 | contig 15527 bp, 13 predicted proteins | sample Bog_T0_3_FD_202130 | JGI IMG/M metagenome (GOLD analysis project Ga0302320, IMG submission 202130) | Peat permafrost microbial communities from Stordalen Mire near Abisko, Sweden - Bog_T0_3 | ecosystem: Environmental > Terrestrial > Soil > Wetlands > Peat | place: Sweden: Abisko, Stordalen Mire... | reverse complement strand
GCTGGCTTCGATCCGGCAGTGGTTTCTAGCCGCCACTTCGCCGATCAGCTTTTGGATTTCAATGGGCATCGGACGGCATTGCCTCCAATAGATTCAGCGTTTCTATCTGCTCAAACAGTTCTCGCTCAATCATTCGAAGGCGCTGTTTGCTCATCAGCGTGAATCCGGGAGCCCACGCGATCTCGCCGAAAGTCAGCTTTCGGGCGATCATCTCTTCCAGGTCCCGGCCAAACGTGTCGGGACTGAAACGGGGAATATGAACGGTTCCGGCGACTTTGTCCTGGTGCTCGAGGAAAGCTGCCATCTGGTTGAACTTTTTTCCATCCCGTTCAACAGGCCCGAAGTATTCATTTATCCAGACGACGATGCTGCGGGATTCACAGCTCTCAGCCAGCGACTTGAAGCCGCTCAGGGTGTCGGCGAGGGCCTGCCCGCCGGTGATTACCGTGTGGATGACGAGTTTCCGATTGGCTTCGCGCAGCACCGAGGTGACAGCGTTTTCAACCATGTAATGCCAGAGCGGGATGAATGTGGACGCGCCGTTATCGACGATAAAGGATTCGTCGTTAGCGAGGATGTCCTCCACAAGAGCGTCAAATCGCCGCCGGTCGATCTGGTTCCCGTCCATGAGCTGGAGATGCAGAGCTCCCAGCGCGGCATACTGCGAAAACGTCTGGTTCACCGGGTCGGTGTCAACGCAGATCGCGCGAACGCCGTGGGTTTTATAGAACTGCGCGATGAAGCTCGCGATCAGGCTTTTGCCCACACCTCCCTTCCCCTGGAGGGAGAGATGTACGGTGTGGGTGCATTTGGTGGATTGCGGTGGGTCATCCATCAACGAGTTCGGCGTCAATGATTTCGACATGGCTGTTTTGAATCTCCTGTTCCTCAAATGAGCTTGCTTTCGTCGGGAGGGCCTGACGGATATTGCCAACCAACCCGTTTCTGTTCCTGCGCGTGGAAATTGGCCAGGGGATCGAAGGCCGGCGGCTTGCTGTGCGGCGAGGTGGCTGCTAATGGAATATTCGGGGACGCCGGATCGGCCGTTCCCTTTTTTCTCCGCTCTATGCGCCCGCGGTAAACAATCAGGCGCTTGTAGCTGATCGCGACTCCGGCCATATTCAGACGCTTATGGATCAGCCGGAGTGTATGGCCGGCATCCAGAGCTTGCTGCACCTGCGGCCAGACGGCAAGAAGTTGAGCCATCAGTTGCGTAGGCTTCTCCCGAGCGAGCGCTTCGATTGCAGACAGAGGGTGTTTATCTGACGGAGTTCCGTTCCCCATACCTATAAGGGCCCAGAAACGGTTTTTTGGACACGCAGACCCCAAAAAACCTCCAAAGACCTCGACAGGCCCCGGAAGGCCCCACCATCAGGCTGGTTTTGACGCCAATAGGCCCCAATAGGCCCCAGAAGACCCCAGAAGGCCTCAATAGGTCCCAAAGTGCCCCGCGCGGCAGGCATCTGCGGAGCCCATTACAGCCAACACAGAGGCGAAAAACACCGGTAGTGGAACATAAAGGGTTGTTTAGCGGTTGGTTTGTTTTTCCTGCCTATCAGCCCTGTCTTCACTGATTTAGAGTGTTGTGCAAAGCGACTCTTCCGTTTAGCATGTGTTTAGCACGTAGAGAGGCGCTTGCCGATGAAGAAGAAAGCCACAAAGATGAGGGGAATGCGGCTCAGCGAAGCCACCTACAAGGCAGTTGTGCAGGCGGCGAAGGCCCGCGACTACGCAAGTCCCAGCGCATTCATGCGGGCAGCCGTCGAGAAAGAGTTGCGCGGCGCCAACGCAACACTCGATGAATCCGAACAGCGCATCACGGCGTCTCTGGAAAGGTACTCGAAGCAGGTCCGGCGGGTAAGCACCGGGCAACAGGCTCTGTTCGCCTACGTGGACGCGCTAGCCAAAGTGATTCTCAGCACGCTGCCCGATACAGACGAAGATACGAGGAAAGCCGCAGTGGCGCGTGGAAAACTCCGCTACTCGCGGTTCCTGAAGAGTGTTGGAACCAATATGGTGGGCGACGCCCAGGCGGCGCTCTCGGAACTGGTGAACCGTGCCCCGGAAGAATGACGACGACGATCCTAAGTTTCGGCTCAGGCCGGGGAAGCCTCCAATTCCGAGAGAGCGGCGCTCGTCTCCAGGGATGTCTGTTGCCTTCCGAACGGTTCTAAAATACGCGCGGAGTTCACGGGCGGGCCGAGGCCGACAAGCTGCACGGGCGACACCGTCGCACCTTCAGCACTGCGCGGTTCGGGTGAGCTATTCGAGCAATCGCGTGGCCGGACACTGGCGCGCGCATGGCCGGTACATTGCGAGGGAGAGTGCGTCGCAGGAACCGGAGAAGGCAGGCTTCGGCGCAGAGACGACGGGCGTCGATATCGCTTCCGAACTCCGGAACTGGCAAGATGGCGCCGACCCGCGGCTGTGGAAGCTGATCATCTCACCAGAGTTTGGCGAGCGTCTCGACCTGCAGCGACTAACGCGGGACGTGATGAGCCGTATGGAATCCGACCTTCACACTTCGCTCGAATGGGTTGCTGTTTCGCACTTCAACACGGAACATCCGCACGTCCACGTCGCGCTAAGAGGAGTCGATACCAACGGCGACGAGTTCAAGCTGGATCGGGAATACGTCAAAAACGGCCTTCGATCCGTAGCCCAGCATTTCGCAACGGTGCAACTCGGCCATCGAACTGAGCAGGATGCCACGCTCGCACTTGGCCGGCAAGTTCCGGTGCAGCGCTTCACGCCGCTGGATCGATTGATTGTGGCGCGAACCCAGCCGGTAGAAGGAGACCTCGGCGGCCTGCGGGTGGCTGCGGACCCCACGCGTCCTGGTTTGGGGCGGTTCGCGGCAGTCCGCGAGCAATCGCTGGCGGCACGGTTGATGACTCTCGAAACGATGGGGCTCGCACGACGCGATGGGCCCACCAGTGGCGGATTCGACCCGATCTGGAGACGGCTTTGAAAGCGATGCAGCGAGCGGCGGATAATCAGAAAACGCTGGCGGCCCACGGCGCTCTGCTTTCGGATCAGCGCCTGCAACTCAGCGCACCGAGCTGGCGCGACATTACTTCGCTGGAGGGCCGGGTGCTCTCGCACGGCGAGGAGGAGAATGGCAACCGATTCCTTCTGCTTGAAGGAACCGACGCAAGAGTCTATTATCTCCGTTACACCCCCGAGTTGGACGAAGCCCGCAGCCGCGGCGATCTCACGACAAATTCGTTCGTCGTGATCGACAAGACCATGGATGAGAACCGCAGCCGCCGAATCGTTGTCGCGAATCTCGGCAATGCCGAAGCGCTCTTTGAAAACCGAGATCATTTCCGGTCTCTGGCAACGCGACTGCTACTGCGCGGTGCGATTCCGTTCGATGACGAGCGCTGGGGCGGTTGGCTGGGAAGGTACCACGAAACGCTACGCGAAGCAGCATTCGACCTCGAAGAGCCGAAGGCCAAATCTCGAAAGCGCAGCGTGAATCTGGAACGCTGACCGTATGCGGTTCTCTGGGTAGGAGCCCGTCCCTCACTCCACGGTTTGCCGAATACGCTGCCAATATGGATCGCGGAACTGAACGGCGTCTATCGGGCGTAGTCTCTCAGTACTCGACCTCTGGCTGTTGACGCTCGGATGAGGCCGCAGGATTATTCCGTCGCCAATCGGATTGTGGTGATGAATGGCGACTCGTTAAACCCGTAGACGAGATAAACGAGGCTCTTCGCCCGCGTCACGCCAACGTAAAAGAGGCGGCTGGATTCCTGGCGCTTCTCTTCCGTGTCATCGTAAGTGCTTGGAAAGACGCCTTCCTCCAGGCCGATCATGATGACGACCTCGAATTCGAGCCCCTTTGAGCTGTGCAGCGTAATCAGGTTGATCTGATCGGTGCTTCTTCCTTGGTTCCCGAATGTCTCGATTGAATAGGATTCGAGTGCGCCATCGGTGTCGGCAGCAGCCAACAGAGCCTCAAGGTTGTCCTTTTCATCGGCGAGACCGGGCTCCTGTTCGCAGGCGTCATGAAGGACGGCGTCGTTGAGCGCAACAAGCCATTGGCGCAACGGGACCGATCCGTCCCGATAGGCGAAAAGCGTCGAGATGAGTCGCGCCCTCTCCTGAAGGGCATCCTTTTCTCTCGTCAACGACCGGCGCATAGCCTTCCATGACTTCAGCAGTTGGCTTAAGGACACAGTGCCGGATTTCCATCCTCCTGCGCACCACTTGGCTGCGTCCGTCAGCCATTCGGTTAGGCGGGAGCGCTTGACCGGAGAACCGTTATCTAGCCGGAAATATCGCATCCCGCGATGATCCGCAGCTTCGGCGATCGCTGTTCCTTCCTTGAGCGACCGGTATAGGAACGCAATATCGCCGGGATTCCAGCTGGGGTTCTGTTCGAGCAAACGGGGCACGATCGTTTTCAAGGCATAGTCAGCTTGGCCTTCTACGCCGCATCCAAGTTTGTGAATCCGGATTTCACCTTGCCGACCGTCGTGAGATTCGAAGTCTTGCGGTGCCTGGAGGAGCGCGCTCGATGCGACAATGATTTGCTCGGCGCAACGGTAGTTCACCTTCAGCCCGATAGCTTCGACGCCGGGCATTTCGGACAGCTTTCGCAGCAAGACCGGCTTCGCCCCGGTGAATCCGTAGATAGATTGATCGGGGTCGCCGACCGCGATGATCCGGATGCCTGCGTCATTCATAAGGTTGATCACAATCCGGTGCAGCGGCACACCGAGGTCCTGGTATTCGTCAATGACCATAACCGGAAACTTGGCGCTGATGCAGTCGCGAACCCACCCATGCTTCTCGACCAGTTCAAGGCCGGCGAGGACGAGGCCGTCGAAGTCGATCAGACCGCCGTCGATAAGTATGTCCTCGTAGGTCTCGACTACTTTCGTTTCCTTCAGCGGCCACTCTTTCCACTGCCTGCTGCCGCGATCCAGGACCGTGCGGCGGAGCTTGTCAAACTCGGTCCGATACCATCTCGGAGGCTGGCCTCCATGCACCTTGGCGTAGGCTTTTCGAAAGACGTCGGTTGACTGGGAGGGCGACGCGACGACCAATGGGTCGGGGACTCTCACGCCCGCGAGCCGCGCATAGGGCAGAACGAGTTCAGTGAGGCAGAATGAATGGACAGTCGATATCAGGAGCCGATCATCATCCGCGACGCCGAGATTCCTCAACCTTGCCTTGAGTTCTCCGACGCAGGCGTTGCTGTATGTGATGCAGGCAAGCCGCTGCGGTTTTCTCACGCTCTCGTGCAAGAGCCGCGCGATTTTTATCGTGATCGTCTTCGTCTTCCCTGCACCGGGCCCAGCGAGGACAACGCAGTTTCCTTCCGATTCGAAGGCGCTCCACTGGCCCGGATTATCCCCTAGCTCTTCTGCGGCTGCGACAAAAGGGGCAGCACTCATGGAAGTTTGGCTTTCATGTAATCCAAAGCGGACTTGATATAGGGCGGGCAAACATCGTTTCCTTCAGCAAGAAAGAGGGATGCCAGTCGATGCGCGACGCGGCCTTTCCCGACCGAATCGATATCCTTCAAGAACGCCGCCGGATCGAGTTCATCCGGTTCGGCGGCCAGGTTGGCGAAGCGCGCGCGCATCTTCTGGTTCTCGGTCAGTTGCTCGATCGCCGCTGCGAACTGGTCCTCGGTGCCTTCTTTGAAAAGGTCCACCTCGAACGTGAACGTATTCAGGAATACTCCCTTCTCCCCAGCTTGGGCCAGAATGTCCTCGAAATCGAGTTTTTTCCAATCTTCCGCGGCCACGATTTCCTTCATGATCTGGTTGACGACGCGGTTTTCGCCGTAACCGGAGGTGGCGCCATTGTCGTCCGGATCGGCATCTTCCTGGCTGGCGGCCTCGCCCTTTGGGTCGTAATCCGTCAGTACCGCGAAGGGAATATCCAGACCCGCCGGACCGAGGAGCCGGATATAAGGCGCGAAGTTCGTGCCGCCGATGGAACAGACGCTGATGCCTAGGGAATCGAAGTCGATACCGGGATTGTGGAGTTTGGCGAGGGCCGGCAGAAGGAACTTCTCGGCATCGCCTTCGACGAGAATTACACCTTTCGAGAAGAAGATCTCGCCGCGCGTCACGTCGATATACCGTTCGAGGTCTTCGAGGTCGGACGGGTCCAGCTTGACGCCTCTCAGGGATTTTCCAACCGTGTGCGCCTCATTCGGGATGTAGCGCAGGACAACAACATTCGACAACGGCGTCACGCTCGCGACATTCGGCGAATGGGTGGTCAGGAGGATGCTGCGAGGCTCGGGTTCGGCCTCGGCTTCGTCTCGCGTTCGCAGATAGTTCCGGTAGATCAGCCGTTGCAGATGTGGGTGGAGATGAGCCTCTGGCTCTTCGATAGCGAGAAACGTATGCTGGCGCTCGCCCTCTTCGACGAGATACTTATGTTCGAGCTCCTTCAAGGCGAGGTAGAGCACGTTGGCGGAACCAAGGCTCGCCTCTGCGACGCCCCTCTTGCCGCCATCGATCATCAGTTGGAGAGCGCGAAGGAGCCGGTCGGCTTCCGTTGGCGCGAATCCGAGCGACGTTTCGATCGCGTGGACGGCACCCACCATGTCGGTCAGCTGCTCGTTGACCGAGCCCACGACGGACGCAAGCTCGGGGAGCTTCGCGATCTTCGATGTGGTCTTGTGAACTTCACTGGCTATTGTTTTCAGCGCCGCGGCATCGACGGTCTTGGCGGCGCGATCGAGCAGCGGACGCAAAGGGGAGCGCGCCCAGCGGGCGAGGTCGGCTTCGGCGTCGCGAAGAGCCGGAAACAGGTCCATCGGCATCCAGCGACGCAGGTCATACCCGACTGCGTTGTCGGGCCGACCGCCGCCGAAGATGACGAATTCATAGTCCGATTCGCTTTTGGCCGCTTCTTCCAGTCCCGGAACGGGCTGGTAACGGTACGTGATCCGCGCGACCATGGGGTCCGGCTTTACCAAGTGATCGGCGAGCACCGCCAAGAGGTTCTCGTCCTTCTCGAAGCCCCGGAATTCGACGGAGACTTCGATGACGTCTTCCAAGGTGAGGGGACGCGGCAGGCCGTCCCAAAAATCGTCAAGCCGAAGCTTGCGCATCGTGTCCGGAAGCGACGGATCGAGGATGAGGCGCAGCGCGAACAGGAAATTGGTCTTGCCGACTTTGTTCTCGCCCAGCACGACGGCATGGTCTCCAAGTCTTACGTCGAGAGACTTGAAGTTGCGGAAGTTCTTGATGATTACCCGGCTGAGCCGCATTGCTCATTTCCTTCAACTGATGTAGGAAGACCGCAGGTGGTCATGGGGCTTGATCGATCCAGGACATCGGCACCAGCTTCTGGCCCCTGCGCCAGCGTTCCACTACAGCATTCTGGAACCAGTCGTGTTTCAGGTCGGCATGATCCATGATGATGATCTGCAGGTTCGGCGCGAGTTCAGCTGCGGCATCGGCAATCAGCTTGAAAAGTTGGAAGACCGCCGTCTGGTCCTCGTCCGCGAGTACGTCGAGGGATCCATCGGCGTCGCGGTCCGGGGGGTAGTGCGCCTGCGACGGTTGGTCGAACATGATGAATCCGGGAACGGGCCGGTTCTTGACCCTGAACCACTTGTGCAAGGCAAGGTACGCCAATACGTGGTAGCCCACCCAGTTCTCGGCACTTCCCATTCGGAACAGGGACACCGGGCCGTCGAGAGTGTCCGCGACGACAGTCAGGTTCCGCAGGTCAAGGCGAAGCTGGCTGCCACGGTGCTCGAGATCGAGCTTGTCGGAGTATTCGTTCATGTAGCGACCGATCACGTTTGTAAATGCAGTGAGCTTCTCGCGGATCGCTTCGGGATCGAGTTCGCGCTCAAGCATGTCGACCCGCGCCTGTGCTACCTCTATCTGCTTCCGGAGGCTCGATCCGCTGTTACCGGTGCTCGCGGTCTCGACGTAAAGGCTGATCTTCCCGATAGCGCGCGCCTGCAAGATGAAGGCGTCCTGTTGGACGCGCATTATCTCGTTTTCACGCATGCGGGAATTGATGCGGAACTGGTTATCCTGGAGGCGCTCGTGGAGCTTGGCCTCCTCCGATAGCAGCGAGGCAAGCCGCGTCTGCAGCCGGGGATTCTCGGCCTCGACGGCTTCCAATTCCTCGCTGAGGTCCCGAAGTGAGCGCTGGATTTGCGCGACGGTCGGGGCCGGTATTTCGAGATGGCTGTCGCATATTGGGCAAACGGCGGCGGCATGTCCTTTCGACTGGACAAGGCCGATGGCGCTGAGCCGCGCGCGTTGCTCCTTGGCTTCGCGCTCATATCCGCTGGTTTCATGAGTAAACGTCCGCGTCGAGCGGATTTCCGCGTTCACGCGCTCAAGTTCGTTACGCAAGCCCTGGCGTTCGGCCCGGAAACCTGCAAGGATGTCTTCGCCGTCCCCCATGACTGTTTCCGCCTGGATCTGGTCATCACGGTTGATGCGCTGCAGGATCGAGAAGATTTTGTCGTACGTCGTAGCGATGGTTCTCTCGTCTACCAGGCCTACTTGCTTCGCCTCGTCAAGGAGCGCCTGGGCCCTCGGGAAGCTGGAGCTATCAAGGGCCTCGGCCTCCCGAAGCTGCCTTTCGAGCTGGCGAAGCTGGCGGCGGGCCTGATCGAGCTGCGCCTGTTTCAGGAGACGGTCCTCATCGATGGCGCCGAGGAAATACGGCAACGTGTCCTTTATCGCCTGACTGATGAAGTCCTCGCCTTGCCTGTGAAACAGCCGCTGTTTGCTGTCGATGTCGTTCTGGTCCTGGAAGGAAAAGAGTAGCGCGTGACGGAAATTCGCCTCCAGCGGATCTCGCGTCGGTAGCGGGGGCCGGTGCTCGTTCTCGCTGATACCGATTGCCGCGCCCATGAGTTTTTCGAGCGCGTCAACCGTGATGTTCTTCGTCAGCGACTCGACGGGCGGCGTCTCTATGTCCTTGCCCCGGATAAAGCACACATCGGGGCTGGTCTTCTCGCCGACGGCAGGATTGCGGCGTGCCACGAAGAGTTGCGAGCCGTTGAGCTGGAAGACAATCGCATACCAGCCGACGTATCGGCGGATGACGCCATCCGCCACGTTGCATTCGCTGCGGCCCGTGCAATAGTCGACGATGTCGATAATCGCCGATTTGCCGGTCTTCGAGGCGCCGGTCAGGACGTTGAAGCGGCCGGGATTGAACGCCAGCTCCCGTATCTCGCCCTTGCGGCTGTAGAGAATGATCTTGGCAATTTGAAGGCTCATGGCGCGATTCCCCATGCTGAATAAATAGTCGCCGTCAGGCCCGCTGCGGCGAACCAGCGACCGGTGAACCCGGCGCGGTCGACGCATTCGCGTGCCTCATCGGTAAAAAGTCCGGTCCTCTTTTCGGTCGGCGTCAGTCTGCGAGCGCCAGCCGCAATGCCCCCGGCACTGGCGATCGCGAGCGTCGCGTGTTGCAGGCCGAACAGGATCGCCTCCTGTGTGATGGGCCGCAGCGATTGCACCCTTCCGGCGAAGTTCACGAGTTGCTCACGGTTCTGCTGTATCCATGGCAGGAGCGCCGTCACCGTGCTTCCTGGGAGAGCTTGTCGCGTGCCGCGATGAAGAACGATCGGCAAGACGAGAAAGGCCAAGGCGAACGGGAACGGCTGTTGCGCCTTCTTCGCGAATTCCTCCGACGCCTTAGCGAGAAGAACCGCGCAGAAGGCGGGGTTGAATAAATTGGCCTCTTCGACCGCGCGTTGGGACCATGTCTGCATAGATCAGTCTTGCTCCGGTTCCGGCGGTTTTTCGTCTTTGAAGTCAGGATGCCAACCCACGGAGTATCGGTTTGCGAGGATGTGATAACTGCCATGCGTCAGGAAACGTTCCCGCACAGTGCGCAGCGGAAAATTCGCGTCCTGTTCGGCCCATCTGAACAGCGACTGGCCGAGGGCAACTTTGTCTCGCGGGGAGCGGGACTCAACGTTCTCGAAAATAGCGGCATGGCGGGGTTCCCACGCCTCGGTCAGCTCGCGCTCATAGTGCTGGATCTCTCCATCGATCAGGAGTTCCTCGCGCGCCCATCGTGACCGCTGCTCGGAGGCGCGGTAATAATCGCGGATCGCATACTCGATTCGTGGAGTTCCAATCTCGATCTTGCGCAGTTGCTGGACGAAGGGGCGCTTGTCCAGCTCCGCGATGACCTCCTGCGCCGGGACAGCCGCCTTGTAATCAACGGGCAAAGCTCTTCGCTTGAACTCCTCGCGCAGTTCATCGACGCGCTGCTCTATGGCCAAGACCGGTATGGCGGCGGGGACCGCGCCGCTCATTGACCGTATTACCGTTCCGAACCACCAGCCTTCGAGCCGCTCGACCAGCTTGTCAATATGGTCGCGAGCGGCCGCATGGTGGAGTTCGCCTTCAATCTCCTCGCGAACATCGATAATGTTCGGCGAACCGTCCAGGATGTTGACAGAGCGCAGCAAGCTCACTCGGACGTGTTCCGATAATTTCGTATACTTCTCGCGTGTCCTCGCGGTCGTCTTATTCTTCGAGATCTTGGCGGCGGCCAGAAGTAGTTTGTCGGCGCCCTCCGCATCCCTGTCTCGCATGCGCAGCAATGAGGCGGCCGACTTGTCCGGCGCAAGCGCCGTCGTCAACAGCATGAACTTCATCCGGAATGGCGCTTCGATGTCCTCTTCGAGCTTGTCGAGCCAGATCGCTATTGACTTCCAGAGGTCCACGCTTGCATCAGATAAGTCGCCGTTCCGATTGATATGGTGCTTCGTCTGGATGAGGGCCGTTGGTTCGCCGTTCGCCTCGAAAGCGACATCGTCGAACCTTTCAACCGAGATCAGCAACTGTGGTGTGGTGCGTCCGGCGCGCAGCCCTTCGAGCAGTGCGTAGCGGCACTGATAAAGGTAACCCAAGGCTGATGGACTCGCCCCGTGCGGGTTTTTCGGCTTCCCCATCGCGATTTCTCCGTGGATTGTTGAAAGCGGCCGCTCCAACCCCCAATCCTATACTCTATAAGACCAACAATGTCGTGCCGACCAGATGGCCCGTCGCTTGGGAACGCGGCGAAAAATCGGGCGGATCGGAAGTTACCCTCCGCTAACGGCGTTCGAGTCAAAAGTGCCAAACCGCCGGTGAACCGTCTCAAACCGATTTATAGGCCCTAATTTCCCCGGAGAAAACCAAACCGTAGTTGTGGTCGCTCGGATGGATTGACGGGAGACCGTGTGCATTGCCACCCCGATACTGCCTGAGTGTGCCCCCCGAGAGCATTGGAATCGGCACTTCTGAAACGGTGCTCGGATCTGATTCGATTGAGTAGAAAGAAGAGCGTCTTCGGGGGAAATTCTCCTCGGAGTGCCGCAGATCCGCCGCTCCGCCTCGGACTCTGGCGCCCTCCGAAAGATTTTTGTCCAAAAATCCGTTCCTGAGCCGTTATATGTAGCACCCAAATTCGGTGCCGAAGGAAGGAGCGTATGCAGATTCACACGTTTTTTGACACCGCAGAAGCAGATTTGGCCGGGATCGGCCGCGAAGATCTCGCCGGCTCCGGATTTGAAAACGAAGACCCTGAGACCGATTTCGTCGCCGATGTCGTCACCGCCATCCCGGCAAACCAGAGGGAGGAGTGAACCATGGCCAGCCCACAACCCGCAGGCAACCCGGTCCCGGAACGCCGCGACTATCGCAAGGAAGTCACCGAATCCATCATCCAGATGCTGGAGCAGGGTGTGGCCCCGTGGCAGAAACCATGGGATGCGGCGACGGTCGGCCACCTGGCCGTGCCTTTCAATCCCACTTCGAATAATCCATATCGCGGCGGCAATGCCATCTACCTGATGGCGTCAGCGATCCGCAAAGGATTTGACGACCCGCGCTGGATGACCTACAAACAAGCCGCCGCCAACGACTGGCAGGTTCGAGGCGGAGAGAAGGGAACGCAGATCGAATTCTGGGAGAAACGGACCGAAGCCAAAGACGGCAAGTCGCTCGCCGCCGGTGACGGATCGGACCACGAAGAGAACGGGCGGCAGACCGAATCCCGGTTTATCCATCGCGTCTACACTGTCTTCAACGCCAAACAGATTGATCGAATTCCCGCGCAGGAGCCGAGGGCTCATTCCGCATTCGCGGCCATCGAAACCGGCGAACAGATCCTGCGGAACTCGGGCGCGGAGATTACACACGATCAGGCCGACCGGGCTTTCTATTCGCGATCAACTGACTCCATCCACCTTCCGCTCCGCGAGTTGTTTCACGACGCGCCGGGCTATTACGGAACCGCGCTCCACGAACTGGCGCACTGGACCGGACACCCCGACCGCTTGAATCGCCAGACACTGAACGAGTCCTACCGATTCGGCGATCAGAATTATGCACGCGAAGAACTGCGCGCCGAACTGGCAAGCCTGTTTCTGGCCGCCGAACGCGGAATCCCTCACGATCCGGGGCAGCACGCCTCATACGTGAGTTCCTGGATCAAGGCGCTCCGCGATGACAAGAACGAAATCTTCCGCGCCGCTTACGACGCGTCGCGGGCCAGCGAATTTCTTCTGGCGCTGGAGCGCGACAAGTCCCTCGCTCAGTCTCTGGTCGCTTCGCCCGAGACCTCGGCGGCTGCGCTGGAGCAGGAAGCCGATCGAGTCCAGTCGGATCTCGAAGCAGAACCGGATTTAACGGTTCCAAATCCCGAGCCCGTTGTGCAGGAGTCGGGTCAGGCCGTTGGCCGTTTCCGTCCGCAGGACGGCACACTCAGAATCCACGACAATCTGGCCGGCGCCGACTACCCGGTGGCGCTTGATCCCGCCACGCAGACTCCCGCGACGAACGGCGTGGAAGCTTCAAAGCAACCGCTGCGCAATGGGGCGGAGAAATCGCTTCGGGCAGCAGAGGAACTGACCCGAAAGCAACTGGGAAACGATGCGCGGACGAGCATTGCAATGACGGACAGCGGCATATATCGCGGATTCGTCATCGGAGAGACCGCGGACTACGTGGTGCAGCAAATCTCCAAATCATCGGCAATCGCTCATCCGAAGGAACTCCTTGACGGGGAGGCGCGTGCGGGACAGAAGCTGTCGATCACGTACAGCAACTCTCATGCGCTGGTTCGCGAGGTTCGCGAGCGCAACAAAGCGCAGGCCATGGAGCGGTGACCGTCGAGTGGCGTCGAGAAATCTCCGGATCGGAGGCAAACGCATGGACAAACACACCAGGATGTACCGCCGGCCGAGCGATCCGGGCTTTCTCGGTTCTTACGACTGGCGATCTACGATTCTTGGATTCCTTCTGATCACCCTATCCTGTTTTCTGTCAACAGAGTACATCGCGAAGGAATTGCGCTTTCAGCCGGCGCTGGGCGTTCCGGTGTTCCGGTCCGGCGCCTTCGTGGTGTACCAGCCTTTCGCGTGGGTCGCCTGGGGTTGGCGTTACTGCACCTCGCGCGACCCGCGGATTCGGGAACCGCTCTTCCGCGGGGAGATGATCGCGTTCGGCGGTTCCCTGATTACCGCCTTCGCGTTCTTTCTGTTAGCCAATCGGCGTGCGCAAAAGCTGTCGGAGAACGCCGAGGACATTCATGGCTCGGCGCGCTGGGCAAATCCCGACGACATTCAGGCGACTGGATTGATCGCAGCCAGGCGAGGCGTTTACGTCGGCGGCTGGCGCGATACATCGTCAAATCGCCTTCGCTACCTTCGGCACAACGGGCCGGAACACGTTCTCGCATTCGCACCGACTCGCAGCGGAAAAGGCGTAAGCCTGGTGATTCCGACCCTCCTGGCCTGGGAGGAATCGGCGGTCATCTATGACATCAAAGGGGAGAACTGGGCAAAGACGGCTGGCTTTCGGGCGAGTCAGGGTCATCTCTGTTTCAAGTTTTCGCCAGTCGAGCAGGATTCCTCGTCGCGCTTTAATCCGCTTCAGGAGGTTCGGCTCTTCACCCCGCGCGATGTATCCGACGCGCAGAACATCGCCAACATGATCGTGCGCACAGGCGAGGAATCGCCACAGGAGCGTTACTGGCAGGACGCCGCAGCGTCGATCACGACCGGCATGATCCTGCATGTTTGCTATGCCGCCGCGGCATCGAAACGAGTCGCCTGCCTGAGCGATCTTGCCAACGTGTTCACGCGGCCTGGGGCCGGCTTCCGCGAGACTTTAGACGACCTGCTCAACTTCGTCCACGACGTTGAGGGCAAGTACCACTGGCAAATGCCCGACGGAGGCTCGACGCGCACTCATCCAACGGTGAGGGAAAAAGTGCAGGAGATGCTCGACAAAGAGGACAAGGATTTCGGTGGCGTGCTTTCGACGGCGAAGACGGCACTGACGGTTTACAGCGATCCTCTGGTAGCCCGGAACACCTCGGCTAGCGACTTCTTTATCGCCGATCTGGTCAGCCACGAGCGCCCCGTTTCTCTGTATCTCGTAGTCCCGCCCTCGGACAAGATTCGGCTTCGGCCCCTGATCCGTTTGATGTTCACGATGGTTGTCAACAGGCTCACAGAGCGGATGGCATTTGAAGGGACCGACCAGAAGGTGAACAAACATCGCCTGCTCCTGATGATCGACGAGTTTCCCAGCTTGAATCGCATGGAGATCTTCGCGGACGCCCTCTCATATATGGCTGGATATGGCATGAAGGCGTATCTGGTGACGCAGGACATTCGGCAGATTGTCGATGCGTACGGAACCAACGAAAGCATCGTTTCGAACTGCCATGTGCGCATCGCCTTCGCACCCAATCAGTTCGAGACGGCCGAGTTGCTTTCAAAGATGACAGGGACCGCGACGGTGGCCAAGGCGAGCTACAACTTCAGCGGCTCGCGCCTATCACCCGTCATGGGCCACATCAATGCGAGCGTTGAACACATCCAGCGGCCCCTGATGACCCCGGACGAAGTGGCACGCATCAAGCCGCCCAAGAAGGAAGGTGAGGGAAACGCTGAACGGATCGTGGAGCCCGGCGAAATGTTGATCTTCGTCTCCGGGCATCATCCGATTCTCGGCACTCAGATGCTCTATTTCACCGACCCCGTGCTTGCGTCGCGGGCGCAACTCGCTCCGCCGGATGAGTTCTGGTCCATCGAAGATGGCATCGTCGTTAAGCAGCCGCCTGTTGAGCGCACTCGCCACGCCATCAGCGAAGCGGAGCTTCTTGAACCGGGGCCGGAACTGATCGGCGGCCAAAAGGTCCCCATTGACGGACAACCCAGCCCGCGAATGCAGGGCTTCATTGAAGAAATCACAACAGGAGCGAAAACATCATGCAAATGAACCGCATCGAGATAGCAGGCTTTCTCGCATCGAGACCCGAGACCCGGTACCTTCCTTCGGGAACGAAGGTCGCCAACGCCCGACTCGGAGAGTCGCACCGTTACAAGGGTGCGGACAATCAGGCCGTCACCCAGACGAACTGGCACAGCCTCACGTTCTACAACTCTCTGGCCGACCAGGCAGTGACTTACGACAAAGGCACAAACCTGTTCATTGAAGGCACGGTGCAACAGCGTAAATTTACGCCGAAGGACGGATCGGAACGAACCGTGCATGAGG
>Ga0302320_10015705_pt1 | contig 15528 bp, 14 predicted proteins | sample Bog_T0_3_FD_202130 | JGI IMG/M metagenome (GOLD analysis project Ga0302320, IMG submission 202130) | Peat permafrost microbial communities from Stordalen Mire near Abisko, Sweden - Bog_T0_3 | ecosystem: Environmental > Terrestrial > Soil > Wetlands > Peat | place: Sweden: Abisko, Stordalen Mire... | reverse complement strand
ACGGCAGCGGCGGGCCGCCGCTAAAGACGTGATAGACGCCGATCTGCACAACATTGCGGATGACTTCGTCGGTCACGCCGTCCTTCAGGTTGATGCCGAGCGCGATCTTGGGCGTTGCAGCGCCTTCCTGCGGCATGCCGTCGCCCAGCCACCAGGGCTTTTTCTCCTGCTGCGCTGCGGCCGCGGCCGGCAACAGTGCAGGCGCAACCGCCGCGGCCGCCATGCCCTTGAGAAGATTCCTGCGCGAAAGATCGGCTCTCATCGGATGCTCCTATGAATCGAAATGTATTGCGGTCTTGGATTCTTCCACACTAGAATCGCTTCCGTCCACACATTGGAAAGGAAACCGTGAAGATCTCTGACGCAAACAAGCCCAACATCAATCGCCGCAGCGTTCTCAAGTCGTCTTTGGCCATGATGGCCGCCGGTGCGCTGGGCCGCACAGCCGAGGCAACCGAGCCCGCCGTCAAGAACGTGAATCTCGCTTCAAGCCCGTCGACACTGAAGATTACCGACATGCGCTATGCGGTGATTGTGAAACCGGGGCCAAGCCCCTGCGTGCTCATCCGCATTGACACCAACCAGGGCGTCTACGGCCTGGGCGAGGTGCGCGATGTCGCTGGGCCGCAGTACGCGATGGTGTTGAAGAGCCGGCTGCTGGGCGAGAATCCTCTGCGCATCGACTATCTGTTCCAAAAGATCGCGCAGTTCGGCGGCGGCGCGCGCCAGGCCGGCGGCGTGTGCGCGGTAGAGATGGCGCTGTGGGACATTGCCGGCAAGGTCTACAACATTCCCGTCTACCAGATGCTGGGCGGCAAGTGGCGCGACTCGATCCGCATCTACGCTGACACCACCGAGTCGCTCGACCCCAAAGAGTATGGACGCCGAGCGAAAGACCGCGTGGCGATGGGCCTGACGTGGATGAAGATGGACCTGGGCATCAACGTGCTCGATGGAATTCCCGACACCGTGATGCGGCCCGCCGGCCTGGACAAGTGGGAGCAGCGCGAGCAGCCGCATCCGTTTATAGCGACCGAGGTCACCGACAAGGGCATCGACCGGCTGTGCGAATATGTGGCCGCGGTGCGCGAAAACATCGGCTATGAGATGCCCCTGTCCGTGGATCACCTGGGCCACATCGGCGTGAAGTCGGTCATCCGCCTGGGCAAGGCGTATGAAAAGTTCAACCTCGAGTGGATGGAAGATGTGATTCCCTGGTACTACACTGACCTGCTCAAGGAGATTACCGACGCCAGCCCCACGCCCACGCTGACGGGCGAAGACATCTACCAGTTCTCCGATTTTGAGACGCTGTGCAAGAACCACGTGGTCGACAAGATTCACCCCGACCTGTCGACCTCGGGCGGCATTCTGCAAACCCATCGCATCGGCGACATGGCCTTCCAGCACGGCGTGCCCATGGCCATGCACTTTGCCGGAACGCCGGTTGCCTGCATGGCGAACGTGCACTGCGCCGCGGCCACGCGCAACTTTCTCGCACTCGAGAACCACTCGCTCGATGTGCCCTTCTGGCAGGACCTGGTCACGGGCATCGAGAAGCCCATCATCAACAAGGGCTACATCAAGGTTCCGGAGACGCCGGGCCTGGGCGTCACGCTCAACGACGACGAACTCAAGCGCCACCTGAAACCGGGCACGGGTTACTTTGAGCCCACGCCCATGTGGGACGAGCCGCAGTCGTGGGATGACGCGCTTTTCAGCTGATCCTGTGCATGACTTTTGGGTGAATACTGGTGGGTTGTGAGGGCGATAGGGCGCGGTTCTGCCCGTATACTCAAGAGCGGAACCAGAGTTCCAGTGTCCCCTTGGGTTTCGTGCAGGGTCGCCGCTTCCTGATGGTCGCGGCGACTTGAATCTTGTGGTTTCGGGATACGACGACTCTGGTTCCGCTGAAGCCAGCATATGACTCACCCCGCCCCCATTCTCGAGACCATTCTCGCCGCCACCCGCGCCACGGTGGCTGCGGCCAAAGTGCGCGTGCCCGTGGCCGAGCTTGAAGTGATGGCCGCGCATCACCATCCGCGCGGCTGGGCAGCTGCCTTGCGGCGCCGGGCCGCCACCAGCCCCGCCATCATCGCCGAAATCAAAAAAGCCTCTCCGTCCAAGGGCCTCATCCGCGCCGACTTTGATGTGGAGTGGCTCTCCCAGCGCTATGAAGCCGGCGGCGCTGCGGCGCTCTCTGTGCTCACCGACAAGCCATTTTTTCAAGGCAGCCTGCGCAACCTCGCGCTGGCCTCTGCCGCGGCCGATCTGCCCTGCCTGCGCAAGGATTTCACGGTGGACGCATACCAGATTCTCGAGGCCCGCGCCCACCACGGCGACGCCATTCTGCTCATCGCCGCCGCGCTCACCAACGCCGGGATGCAGCAGCTCTCCCGCACCGCGCGCTCTGTCGCGCTCGATGTGCTGGTCGAGGTGCATACAGCCGACGAGCTGGCCCGCGTTCTCGATTGCCTGGGCACAACCGGCGCCGACGCCATCGGCGTCAACAACCGTAATCTCAAGAATTTTGAGGTAAGCCTGGAAACCTCCCTCGAACTCGCCGAGCAGATTCCGGCCGGTGTGGTCCGCGTCGCCGAGAGCGGCATCTCCACGCCGCACGATCTGGCCCGGCTGCGCGCCGCCGGCTTTGACGCGTTCCTGATTGGCGAGAGCCTGATGCGCCAACCCGATCCCGGCGCGGCGCTGGCAGCGCTGCTCGGCGCCTTGCTTGTTGCTTCCGTCGAAAGGCGGTAGGCTCGATGGCCGTCTGGATCAAAATCTGCGGCAACACTTCGCTGGCAGACGCGCGCCTGGCCGTCGAGGCCGGGGCTGACGCGGTGGGCTTTGTCTTTGCGCCCAGTCCACGGCAGGTCACGCCGTCTGAGGCGGCTGCCATCGTCTCCCATCTGCCCGCAACCGTTGAAAAGATCGGTGTCTTTGTCGACGCTCCGCTCGACGAGATTTACATGATCGTCCGCGAGTGCAAGCTCACCGGCGCGCAGCTCCACTTTGACGCCCCGCCGGAGTTACCGGCGAAGCTGCACTTCCGGCTTGGGCCCGACTTGCGCATTTTGCGCGTAGTGCATTTTTCCGCAAACGCCGGCAAGCATGCGGCCGCACTGGCGCTGGACGCGCAGCAAGACCCGCACGTCCACGCCGTTCTCGTCGACTCGCGCACCACCGCCGCCGTCGGCGGCACCGGCGTAGCCTTCGACTGGAAACGCGCCAGTAAAATTCTTTTCCAAGACGCCGAAGCGCAGAAGCACCTCATTGCGGCCGGCGGCCTCACTCCAGAGAACGTCGCCGAAGCCATCGCCACGCTGCGTCCCTGGGGCGTGGATGCTGTCTCCGGCGTCGAATCCGCGCCGGGAAAAAAGGATGCGGCGAAGGTGCGGGAGTTTGTCGCACGGGCGCGGGCGGCGGAGCTGAAGTAGAAGTCGGCTGGTTGATAGGTACGGCCTAAGTTGAGGAGGTCCCCATGACAGAGGCAAATGCGGAGAAGCAGCTTGCGTCGTTCCTGGCGAAGTTTACGCCGGAGGTTGCCGCGCAGGCTGAGGCAGTTCTGAACCGGATGCGGAAGCGCCTGCCAACAGCGCTCGAGCTGGTATACGACAACTACAACGCGCTGGCCATTGGCTTTGGGCCGACGGAGCGGTCTTCCGAGGCGATCTTTTCCATTGCAGTGTATCCGCGGTGGGTGAGTTTGTTCTTCTTGCAGGGCAAGGGCCTGCCGGACCCGGAGAAGATTCTGAAGGGGACAGGGAATGTGGTGCGGCATGTGGTTCTCAAGTCGCCGGATGCGCTGGAAGATCCGGCGGTAAAGGCGCTGATGGAAGTGGCGCTGGAGCGGGCGGTGGTGCCGCTGAATGAGCGGGGGAAGCATCGGCTGATTATCAAGTCGGTTTCGGCGAAGCAGCGGGCGCGACGGCCAGCCGCGAAGGCGGCAGCGCCAACACTCAAAGGGAGCAAGAAGAAAACGTAGCGCGAGATCCTGAGGACTATCACGGATTGTCCCTGTAGTGCATTTGCATTACAATTGTGGAGAGGAGTCCACACAATGCCTGCAAATGCTCTGGTCCAAACGCGGATCGATCCTGCCGTGAAAGAGCGTGCGGCGGCGGTTTTGGGCGAATTGGGGATGACGGTTTCGGACGCGGTGCGGATTCTTCTGACGCGAACGGCGAATGAAGGCGCGCTGCCGTTCAATCTGGCTCAGAATGCCGCCGAACACGACGCCTGGTTCCGCGCCAAGGTGCAGCAAGCGCTGGATGATCCGCGTCCTGCGATTCCTCATGAACAGGTTGAAGCGTCCTTTGCCAAACGGCGTACGGCGGCGCTTCGAAAAGTGCAGGGGTAGTCGATGTTTCTTGAGTGGTCGGTGTTCGCAGTTGCCGATCGTGAAGCGATCTTCGAGTACATCGAGGCGGACAGCCCTCGGGCAGCCATTGCCGTGGATGATCGCGTACGGGAATGTGTTGAAGGACTCGCGCAGTTCCCGGAGCTGGGGCGTCTGGGCCGGGTTGAAGGAACACGTGAGCTGGTCGTATCCGGCACGCCCTACATTGCCGCCTATCGGATAGTGAACGATCTGGTGCGGATACTGCGTGTGCTGCACGGCGCTCAGCAGTGGCCGGATACCATGCCTGAGGAACCTGAATGGAAGTGATTTTATGGCCTCGCTGGTTGGAGAGTTGTATCCCAAGTCTCAGAATCGAGCTGATTGAGGGCAAAGCCACCAAACCAGACGGCACAGATCAACAGGGCGGGCAATACCTTACCTCGGTGGAACATTCGAACCCTTCCTTGAGCCGTTGACCCATAGCCGATGTTTTCCGACAGCTCTTGATTTCTGAAGCCACTATAAAGCCTCCGGATCGGCTAATACGCCTGTGTTCCTCGCCTAGTACACTGATAAGTCCCCCATTTTCCGGGTAAACACCGCAGGAGGCCCCCCAGATGGCATCGGTCACAATTCCAGCAGTTCCTTCCGAGTCGCACCCTGGCCGCTTCGGCATCTACGGTGGCCGCTACGTGCCGGAGACGCTGATGGCGGCGCTCGTCGAACTGGAGCATGAGTACGACCTGGCCAAGGCCGACCCCGCGTTTCAGGCCGAGCTGGCTGGGCTGCTGAAGGACTACGCCGGCCGCCCCACGCCGCTCTACTTCTGCAAGCGGCTCACCGAGCAACTGGGCGGGGCCAAAATCTATCTCAAGCGCGAAGACCTGCTGCATACCGGGGCGCACAAGATTAACAACGCGCTGGGCCAGGGGTTGCTGGCCCGGCGCATGGGCAAACAGCGCATCATCGCCGAGACCGGCGCGGGCCAGCACGGCGTGGCCACGGCCACCGTGTGCGCGCTGCTGGGCCTGGAATGCGTCATCTACATGGGCGATGTGGACATGGCGCGCCAGGAGCTGAACGTCCTGCGCATGCGGCTGCTCGGCGCGGAAGTCCGCGGGGTTTCTTCGGGATCGAAGACGCTGAAGGATGCCATCAGCGAGGCGATGCGGGACTGGGTCACCAACGTCCGGACCACTTATTATTTGCTCGGCTCGGCGCTCGGCGCGCATCCCTATCCCACCATGGTGCGCGACTTCCACCGCTGCATCAGCCGCGAGATGAGGGAGCAGATTCTGGAGAAGGAAGGCTGCCTGCCCACCGCCGTCATTGCCTGCGTCGGCGGCGGGTCGAACGCCATTGGCGCGTTCTACGAATTTATCCCCGACTCTCGGGTTCGCCTCATCGGCGTCGAGGCCGGCGGACGCGGCGCCGCGCTGGGCGACCATGCGGCGCGCTTCAAGGGCGGCGTTCCCGGCGTGTTGCAAGGCACGTTCTCTTACGTCTTGCAGGATGAAGACGGCCAGATAGCGCTGACTCATTCGGTTTCTGCCGGCCTCGATTACGCTTCCATCGGTCCCGAGCACGCGGCGCTCCACGACTCGGGCCGCGCGGAGTACGTCTCGCAAGACGACGCGGCCACGCTCGATGCCGTGGTCCGTCTGGCTCGCACCGAGGGCATTCTGCCCGCGCTCGAAAGCGCGCACGCCGTGGCCGAGGCCCTCCGCATCGCGCCCACCATGGCGGCCCATGACATACTGGTGGTGAATCTCTCCGGACGCGGCGACAAGGATATGGGCATCCTGGCGCACGAGTTGAAGATCCAGGGAGCATAGATTTCGATGGCCATCGTCTTCAATCAAAAACCCGGGCTGGTTGTGTATCTCACGGCCGGCGACCCCAGCCTCGAGGCCACACGCGCCATCGCCATTGCGGCCATTGACGCAGGCGCCGACGTACTCGAGCTGGGCGTGCCGTTCAGCGATCCACTCGCAGACGGCCCGGTCATCCAGCGCGCCATGGAGCGGGCCCTTGCCCACGCGGCGGGGCAACACGGCGTCCGGCTCAAGGATGTGCTCAAACTCGCCGGCGAGATTCGCGCCGCGCGCCCCGCGGCCGGCCTGATGATCTTCAGCTATCTCAATCCAATTTTGCGTTACGGTCTCACTCGTTTCGCGGACGATGCCGCGGCAGCCGGCGTGGACGGCGTGCTGGTGACCGACATGATTGTGGAAGAGGCCGGCGACTACCTGGCCGAGATGGCCCGCGTCCATCTCGCGCCCATCTTTCTCGCCGCGCCCACCAGTCCCGACGCGCGGCTTGAGGCCATCGCGACGCACTCAAAGGGTTTTGTTTACGCCATCTCGCGCGTTGGCATCACCGGCACGCAGCAGAGCCTCACCTCCGACGCGGCCTCTCTGGTGGCCCGCATCCGCCGATGGAGCACGCTGCCGGTGGCCGTGGGTTTCGGCATCTCCAACAGCGAGCACGTGGCGCAGGTTGCGCAGTTCGCGGATGCGGCGGTGGTCGGCAGCGCGATTGTGGAGTTGATTGAACGCTCCACTCCGGAAGCAGCGCCCGGCGCGGTGGCCCGATTTATCAAGGGCCTGCGCGAGCCCCAGGCAGCGCTGGCCCGGTAGAAAAGCACAGCTTCTAGCTCCTAGCCTCTAGCTTCCAGCTTGTCCGTCGCCAGATTTAGCCGGCAGGACTCGCAGCAGCACAACGACGCTGGAAGCTAGCGGCTGATAGCTGGCAGCTAGGTCTTTCAACACGAGGATGGAATGACGCTGGAAGAATTGCGAGATCAGATCGATGCCCTCGACCGCCAGTTGGTGGAACTGCTGAGCGAGCGAGCCCGCGCCGCACAGATGGTGGGCCAGCTCAAGGCCGCCACCTCGCTGCCGATTTATGAGCCGCAGCGCGAAAAGGTGGTCTACGCCAACGTGCGCGCGGCCAACAAGGGACCGCTGCCCGACATCGAGCTGACGCATATCTACGAGCGCATCATCGACGTGATGCGTGCCCTGCAAAGAGACCAGTTGGCATCCCAGAGGAACGCCCCGGCCCACGAGCCGGGCCACGGCACCGGCGCCCATGATTCATCTGGGGCGCCCGAGACAGGGAACAGGCAATGATTGTAGCCATGCAGGAGAAAGCCACCGAGGAACAGATTGACTCGGTGATCAACGCGATGGTCGAGGCCGGAGTCGGCGTCCATCGCACCACAGGCGCCATGCAAACCATTCTGGCCGGAGTGGGCCCCACGGCCACGCTCGACCTCAGCAAGTTTGAGCTGCTGCCCGGCGTGCTCCACGTGCACCGCATCAGCGCGCCGTATAAACTGGCCGGCCGCGGGTTCAGACCGGAAGGGACTGTCATCGAGTTTCCGAACGGCGTCACCGTCGGCGGCGACAAGGTCGCCGTCATGGCCGGGCCGTGCTCCATCGAGAATCGCGAACAGATCTTCGCAACCGCCGCGCGCGTCAAAGCCGCCGGCGCCAGCTTTCTGCGCGGAGGCGCCTTCAAGCCCCGCAGCTCGCCTTACGCTTTTCAAGGCATGGGCATCCCAGGGCTTGAAATGATGCACGAGGCCGCGCAGGCCCACGGCCTGCTCACCGTCAGCGAGGTCATGGAGATCTCGCAGATTGAGCCCATGCTGCCTTACATCGATCTCTTCCAGGTGGGCGCGCGCAACATGCAGAACTTCAACCTGCTGCGCGAGTTGGGGCTGGTGCGCAAACCGGTGCTGCTGAAGCGCGGCATCGCCGCCACCATTGAGGAGCTGCTACTCTCAGCCGAGTACATCATGTCCGGCGGCAACTACGACGTCATCCTCTGCGAGCGCGGCATTCGTACCTATGAGACCGCGACCCGCAACACCATGGACATCTCCGCCATCCCCGTGGCCCACAAGCTTTCGCATCTGCCCATCGTCGCCGACCCCTCGCACGGAACCGGACGCCGCGACATGGTGGCTCCCATGGCGCGCGCCTCGGTGGCCGCGGGCGCTGACGCCATTCTGGTTGAGGTTCACCCCAACGCCGACAAAGCCGCCAGCGACGCGGCGCAGACGCTCTACCTCGAGCAGTTCGACGAGTTGATGGGGCAGTTGCGGGTGATTGCCTCGGCGGTGGGAAGGACGTTGTAGCGGAGTTAGCGTTGTTAGCGGAGCTAGCGGGGTTAGCATGGGCCAACCCCGCTAACACGCGCGAAGCGCGGCTGCCTCCGCTAACTCCGCTCTAAGGGAAGGACCATGATCGAGCGCATAGCCATCTTCGGCACGGGCCTGCTGGGCGCCTCAGTAGGGTTGGCGCTGCGCGCCTCCGGGTTTCGCGGCTCCCTCACCGGCTGGAATCGCAGCCCAGAAGGCGCGCAGACCGCTCTCAAGATGGGCGCCATCGACTCCATCGCCACGGACCCCTTGCAGGCCGCGCGCGACAGCCAGGTCGTCCTGCTGGCCGTGCCCATCTACGCCACGCTCGACTGGATGGAAAAGCTCTCCGGCGTGCTCGGCTCTGAGCATATGGTCACCGACGTGGGCAGCACCAAGGGACAGATCTCCGAAGCGGCCTCGCGCCTTTTCAATACCCCCGAGCGCGCCGCGTTTCTGCCCGGCCATCCCATGGCGGGCAAGGAGCGCGGCGGCGCGGCCCTTGCCGATGCGGCGCTCTTTCGCGGCACGGTCTGGCTGTTTACTGACGATCCAAACGCCCAGCGCTCTCCGCACTCGGCCGCATTGGTCAAAGGCTGGCGCGAGTGGGTTGCGGCCATGGGCGCCAAGACGCTCGACCTTGAGCCCGCGCGCCACGATGAGCTGGTGGGCTGGGTCAGCCATCTGCCGCAGTTTGTGGCCACCGCCCTGAGCGCGCTGCTTGAGGAAGAAGTGGGCGACGCGCCTGAGCTGAAAGACGTGGGCGGACGCGCGTTGCGCGAGATGACCCGCCTGGGAGCGAGCCCCTACTCCATGTGGCGCGACATCGCGCTCACCAACACCGAGGCCGTCGAGACCGCTCTCCATGCTCTGGAGCAGCGCCTCGCCCACCTGCGCGAAAACCTGCGCACCCCCGAACTGCGCGACGAGTTCGAGCAGGCTAACCGCTTCCGCAGCGAGTAGCGCGTTCGCCGCTGAGGTTCGGGCTCAACCGGCCCTCAATGAGGCCAGCCACGCCGTGCCGGCCGCTTCCAGTAAACCTGCCGGGGGGGTGCATCGTCTGTATAGAATGGACTGTGCAGAGAACCCTGCACAGGTCGCTGTTTGCTTCGGTTTTTCCTGGCGTAAATAGGTACGCTGCCAAGGGTTACAGCAAGTGCCAGCGTAGTGATCGATCGATTCAATTGTGAGGTTACGCATGCTGCCTGAGAAGACTTCCCCGCTTGCTCAACAAAAGATCCGCCTGATCTTCGCGTCGTCTACACTGCTTGCCGTGCTGCTCGGCTGCATCTGGATTCTGCCCCTCTCGAAGACCGCGTCGGCCAACTCCAGCGGGTCTCCGGATGCGGCAGGCGCAATCGCGTCCATCTCCATCGACTATCCCGAAGAGGGCTCCATCTTTCCTCCCGGCATCACGCCGCCCACCTTTCTCTTCCGCGATCCGGTTGCCACCTCCTGGCGCGTCAAGGTCTCGTTCGCTGACAAGGCGCCGGCCCTCCACGCCGTCATCCCCCACGGCGAGCGGATGAAGATTGGCCCCATCGATCCGGAGACCGTCTCCGATACCAACGAGCCGCCCAAGCTGAACGAGCAGATCGCCCAATCCTTCACCTGGATTCCCGATGCCGCCACCTGGACGGCCATTCAGCAGCACTCCGTCTCCGGCCCGGCCACGGTCACCCTCACCGGCTATAACAGCAGCAACGTCGCCGTCTCTGAGTCGCACACCACCTTCACCACCTCAAAAGATCCAGTCGGCGCGCCCATCTTCTTCCGCGATGTGCCGCTGATGCCCAGCGCGGGCGCGGACGGCGTCATCCAGCCACTGTCGCGTTCCGCCGGCCGCCTCGTTCACTGGAGCATCCGCGACATTACGCAGCCGGCCAGCCACATCGCCATCAAGAGCGTGCCCACCTGCCTCAACTGCCACTCCTTTTCAGCGGATGGCAAGACCATGGGCATTGACGTGGACGGCCCCGGCAACGACAAGGGCATGTACGCCATCCTGCCGGTCTCAAAACACATGGTGATGGACAACAAGAACGTGGTGCACTGGAACATGGATGGCCAAGTGGGCACTACCCGCGTCGGCTTCATGTCGCGCGTCTCGCCCGACGGCAAATACGTGCTCAGCTCCTTTGCTCCGCCCTCCAAGACCTTCGGTTCGAGCTATTACACTGTCAACTACACGGACTATCACTTTCTGCAAACCTTCTATCCCACGCGCGGCATTCTGGAGTGGTATAACCCGGCCACCGGAAGACGCGAGAATCTGCCCGGCGCCGACGATCCAAACTTTGTGCAGACCGGCGGCGTGTGGAGCGCGGACGGCAAGTGGATCGTGTTTGCCCGCGCTGCTTCGAGGAACCCGGTAGAAGTGGGCCAGCCCAAAGCCCGCTACTCCCAGGACCCCAACGAAACCCAGATCCGTTACGATCTTTACCGCATCCCCTTCAACGACGGACGCGGCGGCGTGGCCGAGCCCATCAAGGGCGCCAGCCAAAACGGCATGAGCAACAACATGCCCAAGATTTCGCCCGATGGCCGCTGGATCGTCTTCGTGCAATGCAAGAACGGCGAAGTGCTGCGCCCTGACAGCCAGCTCTACATTGTTCCCTTTGAGGGCGGCGAAGCGCGTCCGCTGCGCTCCAATGCGCTGCCCATGAACTCCTGGCACAGCTTCTCACCCAACGGCCGCTGGCTGATCTTCTCGTCCAAGCGCCGCGGGCCTTACACAGAGATGTATCTCACCCACATGGACGAGGCCGGCAACAGCAGCCCCGCCATCGTCATTGACAACGCCACCGCCTCCAACCGCGCCGTCAACCTGCCGGAGTTCGCCAACATTCCCGGCGACGGTATTGAGGAGATTCAAACTCCCGCCATCGACGGTTACCGCATGATGGATCAGGCGCTGGAACTGGAAGGCAAGCACCAGTACGCTGACGCACTAGCCCTCTGGAGAAAGGCCGTGGAGCTGGAGCCGGACGATGCCACCTTACAGACTGACATCTCAGCCAATCTCTACTTGAGCGGCAACGTAGACGAAGCCATCGAGCACGCACGCGAGGCCACCCGCATCAATCCGGCGATGGTCCAGCCCCACTACTACCTGGGCGCATTTCTCCTGTCCCAGGGCCATCCTGATCAGGCTGTCTCCGAGCTCGAAACTACGGTCAATCTCAGCCCGCGCTACGCCTCCGGTGAAGATACGCTGGCCACCGCCTGCGCTCAACTCGGCCGGGAGACTGAGGCGCTGCTGCACTGGCGCAAAGCTATCTCGCTTGAGCCGGAGCGGCTCACCGCCCTGCTGGGCGCGGCGCGCATTCTGTCCTCTTCGCCGGACGCGAATCTGCGCAGCGGATCAGAAGCAATATCGTTTGCCGAAAAGGCAAACCAGTTGACGCAAGGCTCTGAACCCAGCGTGCTGGATGCCTTGGGCGCAGCCTATGCCGAGGCCGGGCAGTTCCCCAAGGCGCTTGATGCCGCCAATCGCGCCCTGAGCCTCGCTGACGCCAAAGGAGACTCGGCCGCGGCCGTCCGTTACCGCATCGGTCTTTATACCGCAGAGAAGCCATTCCACTATTCCATCCATCTCAGCGCGCCCAATCCCAGCGCGGCAAGTGGAGATGCCGCCGCAAACTCTCCCGGCAATTAGAGCACTTTCACTGATGCCGTAATAAAGCTCCGTGCCCCATCCATTTCACGTTCTTTGTGAAATGGGTGGGAAACCACCAAACCAACCTCACAGCAACCTTGAATATGCTCTACCCCCGCGAAATACCGGCGAACGCGCTTTTAGTCGCGCTCCATAGCCATGAATCATGCCTGCTGTCGTCACGCTGCCCAAATCATCGGAGCGCGCCGGCAGCAGGCATTTTCTTCGCATCGAGAGTTTGCGCCGCCCCTTCCGCGCAGGGCAGATCCTGAACTGACCTGAAACGAGCTTATGATAAAATGAGGAGACTGGGAGGGCCTCTGCGGGAACATCAGCTCAAGTGTGCGGTTCTGTCGAAGGCGGTCTTCGTCGTCCTGGTTGCCGCAGTCTGGCCCGCAATCGCCCAGGTCAACACCGGTGAGCTGCGCCTGTCTGTAACCAACCGCAACGGCCTGGGCCTCAAAGCCTCTGTCACCGTCTCCAGCGCCGCGGATCAGTACCGCAATACATTCTCCACCAGCGACGAAGGCAGGCTGGATCTGAAGCGTCTGGCGTATGGAATCTACCTGGTGCGCGCGGAAAAGCAGGGCTTCTCCCCCAGCGAGACGACCGTTGAAATCCGCTCAGACCTCCCCGTGACGCTCACCATCCAACTGGCCATCGCTCCCGTCAACACATCGGTCGAAGTCAACGGCGTCGCGCCGATAATTGATCCGTTTCGCCCCTCGTCCATCATGCAGATTGGCTCGCGGCAGATTGAGGAGCGCGTCTCCTCGCTGCCCGGCAGGTCTCTGCAAGACCTGGTCAACTCCCAGCCCGGATGGCTCTATGAAGGCAATGCGGTTCTGCATCCACGCGGGGCAGAGTATCAAACGCAATTCGTCATCGATGGAATTCCGCTCACTGACAATCGCTCGCCCAGCTTCGGCCCTGAAGTCGAGGCCGACGATGTGGACTCAATGAGCATCTATACCGCCGGCATTCCGGCCGAGTACGGGCGCAAGATGGGCGGCGTGGTCGAGATGAACACCCACCGCGAAGCCGGCAACGGCCTCCACGGCCAATTGGTGCTGACCGGCGGCAGCTTTTCAACCGGCGCATCCTACGGCCAATTGCAGAACGTGTGGGGCAAAAATACGCTGGGCGTCAGCGCTTCAGGCGGCATGTCCGCCCACTATCTGAATCCCGTCGTGCCCCAGAACTTCACCAATCGTGGAACCACCGGCGACTTCGCCATGCATTACGACCGCGACCTGACACAGACTGACCGCGTCAGCCTGAGCGTTCGCCACGAGCTCTCCCGCTTTGAGATTCCCAATGAGCTGGTGCAGCAGCAGGCCGGGCAGTTGCAGACCGGCGGCAACTTTGAAACCATCGGCTCTCTCCGTTACCAGCACATCTTCTCGCCCAACAGCCTGGGCACACTGGCGGCCATGGTGCGCCAGAACGCCAACAGCCTCGACTCCAACCCGAACTCCTCCCCCATCATCGCCACGCAACGTAATGATTTTCTTGAAGGCTACTTCAAAGCTGCCTACACGCGGCATTTTCACAGTCAGGAGATCAAGGCCGGCGTCGAATCGGACACGACATTTCTCCACGAAAACTTCAGCTTCACCGTCACCGATCCATCGCAATTCGATCCCGGAACGCCCGCCACAGCTGCGCCCTTCGCCGCCGCTCGCCCTGACCTGGAGCAGTCTGCGTTTTTGGATGACCTGATTCGCCTCAACAAGTGGACGGTGCGCGCCGGCCTGCGCTGGGACCACTACCAGCTCCTGCTCAACCGCAACGCGATCAGCCCGCGCATCTCCATCGGCCGTGCGGTGCCCTCGCTCAACCTGGTGCTCCATGCGTCGCTCGATCGCGTCTTCCAGACTCCCTCGTCTGAAAACATGCTCATCATCGGCTCGCAATGGATCAACCAGGTCTCGCCTTCCGTCCTGCACCTTCCGGTGAAGCCTTCCACGGGAACGTATTACGAAGCCGGCCTCACGGAGGGCTTTACGCGGCGAGTGGCCGTCAATGTGAATGTTTACCGCCGCGATGTGAGGAACTATGCCGACGACGACCAGCTCCTGAACACAGGCATCAGCTATCCCATCGGCTTTGACAAGGCCGTGATCTACGGCGCTGAGGCCAAGCTCTCGCTGCTGCGCCTGGGCAGGCTCTCAGGCTACGTGAGCTATTCCTACATGGTGGGCAACGCCTGGTTTCCCGTCACCGGCGGCCTGTTCCTGGGCAATGACGCCGCTGCCGCGCTCAGCCAGACCACCGGCCACTTTCCTGGCTCGCAGGACCAGCGCAACACCCTGCGCGCCCGCTTTCAATACCGCATCGCGCCGCGCCTCTGGCTTGCCTCCGGCGCAGCCTACGGCTCGGGCCTGCCCTTTGACTTTCAAGGCACTGAAGCCGACGCCCTGGCCCAGTACGGACCTGCGGTGGTTAACAGGCTCAACTTTGCCCGTGGCCGCGTGCTGCCCTCGCTGGCCGTCAGCGCCTCGCTGGGCGCGGAACTCTACAAGAGCGAGCGCTTCAACCTGCATCTCCAGGCCGACGGCGACAACTTGAACAATCGCCTCAACGTGATTGACTTCGGCGGCCTGTTTTCAGGCAACGCCATTGCCCCGCCGCGCAGCTTTGCCGCGCGCCTCAGCGCAAATTTCTAAACAGGAGTCGCTTGCAGGCTGCTCTGCAAAGACCGCTCTATGCCGCATCCCTGGCCGGGTCCAGCGCGTGCAGCCCCTCTGCCCGCGCGGCCTCAAGCAATCTCTGCGAGGCCGACACAAAGATGATCTCAGTGCCCTGGAACATATCGCGCGCCACCAGCGCGGCGCCCAATTGCAGGGTGTCAGGCCAGCTCAGCGTGGTGCGGTCCAGCAGTTGCCGCGCCGCCTCAAGCACCGCCGGGTTCAGCGGCTGCTGCACCATCCGCGCCGACTCAAGCCGCAGAATGTCGAGCGCCGTGGTTGCGTCCTCCGCAGAGATAGCGCCCGAGCGCTCGCGGCGGCGAATCGCTGCATAGACCTCCAGCGGCGACGAGGCAGAGATCAGCTTGCGGTTATCCTCGACGGCTTCCATCAGGCGGATCAGTGCATCGGTGCCGCGCTCCTGCACAAACAGCAGGCCAAAGGCCGTGGATTCGAGGAAGTAGCAGCTCACAGTTCCCCCCGTTCCTCGTCAATGGCGTCGGTAATGGAATCGCCATGGATCGTCACCGGATGGAACCGCTGCGCCTCCTCGGGCATGCCGGCCTCGGCGCGATTGAGCCGAATGGTCGTGGTGGGATAGGCAGGCGTCTTGGGGTTGGCAATCTTGCTGGTCACCACCACGCCGCGCTGAATGGCCTCGGCCAATACCGCCTGGCGCGACTCCGGA
>Ga0302320_10015702_pt1 | contig 15529 bp, 18 predicted proteins | sample Bog_T0_3_FD_202130 | JGI IMG/M metagenome (GOLD analysis project Ga0302320, IMG submission 202130) | Peat permafrost microbial communities from Stordalen Mire near Abisko, Sweden - Bog_T0_3 | ecosystem: Environmental > Terrestrial > Soil > Wetlands > Peat | place: Sweden: Abisko, Stordalen Mire... | reverse complement strand
TGCACTCCAAATGATCCGGATACCACTTTGGAAAAATGTCAATATTTTGGAGCGACTGATACTTTTTTCAAGGCTCTTGAGTAATGGAACATATATATAAATGTTTGAAATGTGTTAAATTTCTCAGTTATTTGAAAAACAACGGAATCACCACAGACGATTGCTATTCATACACTTCGATTTTGACAGGAGATGAAAATTATTGTTTATCTCAATGCACAGATGGCACTCCAATTACAGAAATTTATAAAGGCACATACACAAATTTGACTACTATTGATCAAGTGAAGGATTATTTGTTGTACCAAGGTCCGGTCGTGACTTTAATTGAGGGTAACAAAAAAGGAATTTCTATCCATTTCACAATAATTTTTTTTTAGCTTATGACGACTTGTTGCATTATCAAATGAAAGATTCTGGCTATGATTATGAATCCGGATCTCCAAGTTTAGATTCGGATTTAGGATATCGAGCATTAAAAGTAAGATAATAGTTATAAAAGTTATTTTATGTTTTTGAAGATTGTTGGCTGGATGACAACAAACAACACAGAATATTGGGTTGCAGGCAATTCTTGGGGACAAAATTGGGCGGTTTCTGGGTATATGTATTTAGAAACCGACAACCCTTATACAATTTCCTATCATGGGTTGCAACTTCCATGAGTGGGTAATTAAAAAATGATGCATATTTAATTATTTTCATGAAAGATAAAATTAAAATTTAACCACTTTTTTTGTTTTGTTTGTGTTAAAAAAAATATTGTTGTTTTTTTACTATTTGTTTTAAAATTAATTTCATTGTTTAATTTTTAAATCAGAGGTTTAAATAATATTAATACGTCGTTCTTTCTTCTTTTAGGGTGTTTATTAATTATAAATCTTTAGAGGAATCAGTTTTCTTGGCACTTTCCTTCACTTTGAAACACTTTATTTTCAAAACTTCCGTAAATTGCCAAATGACATTAACAGCCATATGAATATAAGCTGAAAAACAAAAATTTGTTTTTAATGTTTATTTTAATTTTACTAAATATTGAAACAATCAGCAAAAGATAGAGCATTGCATCTTCTGAAATCAAGGAGGTTCTAGGATAATATTGGGACTTAATAAACATTTTTGTAAATGAATATTTTACCCATATATGTATCCCGAAAAAGTGTTAATGTTGAGACTGGTAAAAACAAAAAAAGTGGTTCTTCTAAATTGGTTAAATTTTGAGTTTGAAACATGAGCGATTTGAAGATGAGTCTAGTGATATTACAAAGGATATTCGGGAGATTAATTTTTTTTCTTTCTTACCACCAATTTCCCGAAATTAATCCCTAACAAATAGATGAGGGTTCTTGCTTGTCTTTCTCCAACATTGGAAGGCGAACAAAAGAAAACGAAGGTTATTGACATTATCAGATAAATGAAGAATGTGGCATTTTTTAACGCATCAGAAAATTTTTCTTTGACTTTGGTGTACATTTGATAAAAGCTTTAAAAAACAATTACTCAAAGAAATTCGATGAAAAATTACTTGATAAAGACTGTCAATACAGAAAGGGTGGTGAATATCATAGCAAGTAAGCTTTTTCGGGGAATAGGAATTAAGTAGTCATTTTCATTCCAAAAATTGCAACCTAGTAGTTTATTTTTCCAACACATATTTCAAAAAACATTAACCTTGAATGGAGGATATGATGAAGAAAAATGCTATAAACAAACATCCTTCACTTGGACCATTTACAACAGGCAAAACCATATGATTGGTATAATACCTATTTAAACAACTCTAATTAAATCAAATCATCATCAAAATTTACTCTTCCAAAGTAGTGAAGAAAAATGGAAAACAACCCATTAAATAAACAGCTACACTTTCAAAACTATTGCCAAATTGGAGAACAGTTGCTAGTGACATCCCTTGTAACATAATCACCAAAGAGTCGCAACCATGATCAAAAAGAAGTCCCAATGGTGAAGAATTTCCAGTTTTTCTAGCTTGTTTCCCATCAATGTTATCCAAATTCTTTTTTATTAAATTATTATTATCAAAAAAAGAAAGAAATGGCTACCATATAGATTAAATGCAATACACCAATAACCAAACAAAGCCATAACGGAACATCTCCTTCCAATTTTCCTGGGAAAAGACAAACCAGGACAAAATGAGGGATGAGAACACAAAACAATCCAATCAAAGTTATCTATTTTAGAAAAATAAAAAAAATGACAGTTTTAACTATGAGAATAGGAAATAATTTCCTCACTAGGTTCGGTCTTTTCATAATTTAAAGTCAATAAAGTTAAAAAAAAAATTGTTACGCCAGCCATTCGGGAACAAAATAGTTGCAACAAAAATTGGCCAGGGGAGAAAATAAATAAGAATAGAGAAAAGATTTATCTGTTCCTTATAACTATAACTGATTAAGTTCTTCTCACTTTCGGGAGAGACGTATTTATACTTTAACATGATTAAAAAAAAAAAAAAAAATTATTTATTTATTATATATTTTGGGTAATCTTTTGTTTTTTTTTGAAATAAGAGAATCGGTACTAAATTTTATTCAATTTTTTATTTAATTTTATTTCAATAAATTAAATTTCGAGGTTTTGAATTCTGATTCATGGCAGAGTCAATTATTTGTTCAGGATGCAATCAAATAATCGAAGAAGGAGAATATGTCAATTTAGATCCTAAGTTTTTCCATATTCCCCATTTCACTTGCAAAGCTTGCAGTATTTTTTTTTCATTATTATTTCTAAAATCTCAATAAAATCAAGACCAACACTTGGAGGCAAAACTTATTTTGAAAAAGATTCCGATTTTTATTGCGAAGATGACTACCAGAATATTTTTGGAGTCAAATGCGAAACTTGCAATTTGCCCATTAAGGAACAATATGTGTCTATTTTGGGTAAAAATTACCATCATCAATGTTTTTTATGTTTTGCTTGCAAGAAGCCATTCAAAGGCAAACAACTTTATTTTATTTAAATTTTTCAAAGAAGAATAATTTTGAAAGATGAGCAATATTTTAATTTTGAGGGTAACCCTCATTGCGCTGAATGTTCACAAAGTAAGGCTCACACTTGCACTGGTTGTGGCAAACCGATTTTGGACAAATTATATTCTGCTCTGGACTCATATTGGCATTTCGATTGTTTCAAATGTGTTGAATGCGGAGAAACTTTCAAAGGTGAAGGATTTTTGGCAATTAATGGAAAAAGTTACCATCAAAAATGCTTTAAGCTATCCTGTGTTATTTGCGGGAAGAGCTGCACTGCAGAATATTTCCAAGTGGACAATAATCAGGTTTATTTTTATTTTATTCGATTTTAATGATTGCTCCAATGTTAGGCTTGTCATGCAGAATGTATTGACAAATATAAAGAAAACAGAAAAAAAGTTGTAGAAACTATTGCCAAAGCCGAAAAAAAGATCATCGAAGGAGAAAAGAAACCTGAACCAGAAAAAAAACCCGAACCTGAAAAAAAATATGGTCCTGTCTCTGAAAAAAAAGAAGAAAGCAAAAACATTGAAAAGCCAGCTCCTCCGAAAATAATCGAACCAAAAAAGGATGCCCCTGAGCCAATTTTAGTGAAACCAACTGTTGATAATCAATTGGTAATTCCATAATAAAAATGAACAATAGTATTATAAATGATCTCTAACAATTCTCTAGCAAGCTGGAGTTATTGGAAAGTCAGTAAATGATAATTTTCCGGTGTTCCCATATGAACAGTTAATTAAAGCTCCTTTCCCAGCAGGAGTTGACACTCTCAAAAGAGAAGTATTTTAAAATAATGATCTATTTATAAAAAGGGTTTAGGAATATTTGAGTGATGCTGAATTCATGGGGACTTTTAAAATGAATAAAGAAGCATTCAAAGCTTTGCCCAAATGGAAACAAGCAGAAAACAAGAAAAAAGCCAAACTTTTTTAAAAGAATTATCTTTAAGTTTAAAAATGAAACAGAAAATCAATAAAAACAATTTTTTAAATTTGAAGAACTTTTAATAGATGTTTTGTTTTTTTAACGGATATATATAACCAAATATTCCAAAAAAAAGAGCATTAATAATTTTTAACGAACATTTCATACTTAGTTTATAAAGAAGATTTTGGGCATGATGGATCAAATGTCATCAAAAAACAATGTTGAACGCTACCAAAAAATCGAGAAGCTCGGAGAAGGAACTTATGGTGTAGTTTACAAAGCCAAAGACAAAATTACCTCCGAAATCATCGCCCTAAAAAAGATTAGACTAGAAAATGAAGATGAGGGTGTTCCCTCCACGGCTATTCGAGAAATATCCCTTGTCAAAGATTGTCAACATCCAAACATTGTCAAACTCAAAGACATTGTTCACAACGAACAGAAACTTTATCTGATTTTTGAATATCTGGACTATGATCTCAAGAAGTATCTCGAAGTCACAGGAGGACCTTTGAGTCCACCAGTGGTTAAATCTTTTCTATACCAAATGCTAGATGGAATTGCATTTTGTCACTCCCAAAGAGTCTTGCACAGAGATCTCAAACCTCAAAATTTGCTTATCGACAAAAACGGTATTGTTAAATTGGCTGACTTTGGCCTAGCTAGAGCTTATTATTTGCCAATTAGAACCTATACACATGAAGTAAATTTAAATAAAAAATTTGCATAAAATTAATATAAACAAATTAAAAGGTAGTAACTTTATGGTATAGAGCCCCAGAAATTCTGCTTGGCCAAAAGGTTTATTCAACTCCAGTGGATATTTGGTCGATTGGTTGCATTTTTTCAGAAATGGCTCAAAGAAGACCTCTCTTTGCTGGAGATTCAGAAATCGATCAAATCTTTAAAATTTTCCAGGTTTTGGGAACACCAACCGAATCAATGTGGAATGGAGTGACATCTTTGCCTGACTTTAAGCAGACTTTCCCCAAATGGAAACCTATTTCCTTGAATACAGTCGCTTCGAATTTGGATGAAAAGGGATTGGACTTATTGGAGAAAATGGTTCGGTTGGATCCAGCTAAAAGAATCAGTGCAAGAGAAGCTTTAGAACATGTAATTTAAAATTTCTTTATGATATTTTGGAACATTCTTAATTATTCATTAGCCCTACTTTGAAGATTTAAGAAAAAAGGATCACCAAGTCGCAGTGCAAACCTAAATTGGAATATTAATTAATATATATAGTGTCTCTAATATCAATTGAAATATTAAGAAACTCTTATAATTGTTTAAATAATAGCTAAAAAAAACCCTCCTCTTAATCGATCTGAAAACTAAACAAAAAAATTATTTCATGTCTCAAAGAAAATTTTTTCATAAAGATTCAAATTCAAGAGGTCTATTTTTAAATAAAAATGAAATCAATAATGTTTCATTTCTAGATAGGATGGCGACTTTTTCTCTTGAAAAAAATCTTAATATTTATTCGGAAAAAATTGGCAATATTTTTTTTCAAGAATACAAAATGTTTTTGTTTATAAAATAATAAATAAAATAAAAAATCGAAAAATTCAAATCAGAAACTTGGTTTTAAATCTTTAGATGGTATGAAAAACCCTTTATTTTCGGGATTTATAATTCTTCTATGGAAAATAGCAATTTTTGGGAATTGGAAGCCAGCCAATTTTAGAAGTCACCTTGCACGGAATTGATAAGAGGAAGCATGTTCAACTTAAAGACAAAAACAATCAGGCATTTAAGGCGCCTCTGTATACGGTATCCACTATAATTTTTGGAAAAAATAGCAAGATGTTAGGGAGATGATGACATTAGTGGGGAGGTTGAAGTAAAACTCAATAAAACGAAGAAATTAGAACATACTGGAATTAGAATAGAACTCATCGGACACATTGGTGAATCAAATTTTAAAAAATGTTTTGAATTAAGTATTTTAGAAATGGTTTATGACTCTAAACAAAGCAGTGATTTCATGACCATGGCCAGAGAATTGGAGCCCTCTGGAATCTTAACTCAGGATAAAAACTTTCAATTTGCCTTTAGTAAATTCGAAAAGCAATATGAATCCTATTACGGTATTTCTGTTCGATTGCGGTGAAATAAATTCCAAATAAAGAATTTTTCCTAATCATAAACATTTCGAAGATATTTTTTGAGAGTCACGATCAACCGAAATTATGCAACCAAAATTGTGAAAGAGGTTGACTTTGCCGTTTATAACTTCACTTCCGAAAATGAGATCACCCCAGCAGTGAAGGATCAATCATTTATAAAGATGGAAGTACTAATGTCAATTAATAAAAAAGGAGTTTTTTTATTTAATAGGTGGGAATTGAGGATTGTCTCCACATTGAATTTGAATACAATAAAGCTCAATACCATCTAAAGGATTGTGTTGTCGGGAAAGTCTCATTTATGCTGGTGAGGATCAAGTTGAAAACAATGGAGCTTGATATTGTTAAAAGAGAAACGACTGGATCTGGTAACCATTAAAATTAAAATATTTACTTAGTGAACAAGGTCCCAATTCTCAAACCGAAAGTGAAACCATTGCTAAATACGAGGTTATGGATGGATGTCCCACTAAAGGTGAATTATTATATTTTTAAAATAAAAAAAGTTAATATTAGGAGAAATCATCCCCATTAGACTGTATCTTTCAGGCTATGATTTGACCCCATCGTACAAATCTGTGAGTGGAAAATTTTCTGTCAAATATTTTTTGAATTTGGTTTTAATTGACGAGGAAGATAGAAGATATTTCAAGCAGCAAGAAATCACCTTGTGGAGAAAAAAGGCCCACCAAGTTGACAGATAAATAAGAAATAAATCGAATAATTTAGGAACAAGAGGAAAAAAATATAATCTTATACCGAATCCGGCTTATAATAAAAATAATTAAAATTTTTTTTTAATTAAAAAAAAAAAATATTAATAAATTTTTTTTCATCGTGGGGCAAAAAAAAAAAACACATTAGTGCGCCACAAGGATTATAAATTATAAAAAAAATACATTTTATAAATTATATTTAATTAAAAAAAACAAAAATTACTTCTATTTTCGAAAGTAATTTTGTAAAAATAAGAAATTTTTAAGGAGAAAAAAAATCAAGAAATATATGTTTGCCTTTTGAGAAAACTTGTGAGAAAAAAAAATGATTTTATTTTCTAATAAACCAACAAAATAAATATTTGGCTTTTGTTGTAGCACTTCTTAGAATTTTGGTATTTAAATATTTCAAAAATTGGTGATATGCATTGCAATTCGACCATTAAAATCAATTAGTTTATTTTTTGTTAACATTAATCCTTAATGTTGGTTTTGACTTAAAATTCAATCCGATAATAGAATATTGAAATTAATTTTATTTAACTTAATTTCCCTTTCTTTTGAGACAAGGATGATTCCAATAAAGCAAAAATTGTGAGACCAAGATTCCATTTAAAGTTGTCGCGCTGATAATCAATGTCTAAAGCAAAATATTAATTATCTTAGAAAAATCAAAATCTAATACCTTCAAAAGTTTATCATTGACTTCAACAAAAATAGTGAATCCTCGAGCCACGCATCCACAAAAACTTATAAAAACAGTAATAAATGATAATTGCCCAGTGCTTTTATTTTGAAAGTTCAAGAAAATTTGAGGGGCTCTCGCGGAAAAGTCTATCGAAATATAATGACATTAAAAACTTAATTTTGGTACTAAATATAATATTAATGACAATAGAAAATTCAAGAATTTCTTCAGGAATGAGATCTAAAAAGAGGACAGCACAAAAAGCACCATAAAGTAATTGAGAAAACCAAAATGTATAAACAGAGAGTCTTTTGTTATATTTTTTTATCAAACAGAGTATAATGATCCCTTGCATCATCAGGAAAATGTTTTCTCCATAAGTGGAAAAGGGGTTTTTATAATGGAAATTATATCCCAAAGAAAATGTGTAAGTCATTAACTTCAAAAATAATTTTCTATACAAATTAATAGTTTGTTACTTCTATGAAAAATCCTAAATAAGACAATCCTTCAGAACTTTGATTTTTCAGGATTTTAAAAATTTGAGGAACTTTGAGGAGAATAGCAAAAAAAACTATAGCCAATCCAATCAGTTTACTTAATGTCTATAAACAATATTTTGAAAACAAAAGGGAAAATGAATATAGCTGACCAATTTGAAACATGCCAAATTGACTGTATGGTGTTCAACAATCAACTCATAACATGATTCAGAAAAAACATATAGATGAAAATCTTCCTTGTTTTTTTCATTCACCTAAAGAAAAACTTGTTTTTTTATATCAAATTTTGATCTTAACACTTCCGATTGCGATTTCTTCAGGATTTTCACCTAATGAAGGAATAAAAAAAGAACATAAGAAACAAAAAATGATCAAGGATATTTTAAGTTTCATCATTTTTAGTATTTTATTAATTTTTCTGTTTGAGTTTATGAAAAATTTATTATTTTGAAAAATTTTTATTTAAATCATAATTATTTCTTCTTTATTTTCGTTTCCTAAAAAATGTTAAAATATTTTTTAAATCAAAAAAATTTACGCTTAAAGGTCTTTTGGCAATAGTCTTCTCATTTTTCTTTTTTTTTAATGGTGATGGTGAAATCGCGACTGAAAGTTGCTTTTTATTGAATAAAAACCCTAACTCAAACTAATATCATTAAAAAAATCAAGATGAACCTTTTGAAGCTAAATTCTCTTTTAGATGGAAAAAATCATAAGTTTTATTGATTTGAAGTATTTCTTCCTCAACAATTTCACATGAAGAATAATCATAATTGGGTCGAAGTGTTGAAGTTCTTGAGGGATATGCTTTGAAAGAATAAAACTTGCCTCCAATTTTATTTTTTTCAGCATTATCAATCTCTTCATTAATATGATTTAATATTTGATTATCTAAATCTGAATCTTCTTTATCTTCCTCCGTTTTTAATTGTTTCGTTTCCTCCATAGATGGTTCAGGCATTTTTTTTTTAATTTTGTTTTCAATCGATATTTTAAGAAACGCTTTTTGAAATAAATCCTTTATATAATCATAATCTGGGTCCTCATCAAAAAAAAGGTTATTAACATATTGCATATATGTTAAAAACACGGGATCATAATCTTTGAAAAAAATTTCATATTCGAGGGCTTCTTTCATTTTTTTAATGACATCGTATTTTTTATCATTGGCATTCACCACAAGACCTTGCCAAGGCAATCTTCCTTTGAGGAAATACATTATTAAATATCCAATCGCTATTAAATCATCTCTTCGTCCTTGTTCATATCCTTTATGGGCATTCGGACTCGCATAACGAGCAGTTCCAACGAATCCCTTCTTTGAAAGCATTGGAATGTGTTTGTTATTTTCAATGTATTTTTTTGAAAGACCAAAATCAATCAAATATAAGATTTTGGAGTCTTCATTAATTCCCAACACGAAGTTTTCAGGTTTAATATCCCGATGCACGAAGCCTTTTTGATGAAAAGCTGCAATTCTATCAATCATTTGAAAAGCTACTCTCAAGGTGGTTTCCTGATCAAATCGTCCATCACTTTTGTGTAAAGTTTTGTTTAAATTATTACCGAGCAATGATATCACCATATAGGAGCTTGTGTTATAAATTCCATAATTGTATAATGTCGCGAACCCTTTGAGACCTTTGCATTCTTTCAGAATGCAAACTTCTTTTTGGATTTGAGAAGAAAACGTTCCTTTGGGGTTTTTCTCGAGTTTCAACGCGAAATTATTTTCAATGTCATTTCCGAACAATGTCGCTTGGTATATGACTCCGAAAGAGCCTTTCCCAATAATTTTCTGAGTTTGATAATTACCAATGACCATTTTTTCAGGAAGATCTTGATGATCGCATGATTTATCTCTTACTTTTTTTTTCATTAACAGTTAGTTATGTTCTAATTTTAGAAAAAAAAATAATATTTGAGTTTTGTCTAGTTTAATTGAAATTAGATTCTTTATTTATTATTATTATATTCATTATATTTCAGCTTCTTTATAAAAAATTCTCTGAAATCTATTTTTTTCCTTTTTAATTAAATTTTAGATTCTTTATTTATTATTATTATATTCCAGGTTCTTTATAACAATTTCTCTGGAATCTATTTTTTTCCTTCTCGCAAATTCGGGACTTTCTAAATGAGAAAGTGGGCTTCTTTTTTTATCATTTTGGGATTTATTGTCTTTTTCAAAAGTCTCATTAATTTCATCGTCATCTTGAAGTCCATTGGGATATTGATCAAACTCTCTAAAATGGAATTTAAACATAGAAAAATTGTGACTATAAATTAACTTTTTGCAAAATTTGGTGAATCCTTTCTTCACTTTTTCTATTAATTCCTTCTTTGAAACAAAAACTCTCAAAAACCTCTCACAAAAATTTTGAGGGAGACATTCACTGATTTCGTTTCTCTTCAAATAAAATGATTCTTTCAAAGGTATATTTAACTAAATCAATAAAATAATTAATTTAACTTGATAGATCTCCTTTGTGGAAGAATTTCGTTTTTTCAGCTGGATTTTCATTTTGCAAACCAAAATTAATGTTCCCGGTGATTAAATAAATATCTTTCGGATTAATAACCTCATCAACTCCTTCCTTACTTGATAGAGATGCTATTTCTGACTTTAGAATTTCTTCTTTTTCCAAAGAAAATTCTTTTTTCAAGCTGATTTCTGCTACATATCTGTAAATATCTCTTTTTTTCATTTTCTTTATAAGGTCTTTGGATTTGGCTAAAGCTGGATTTGAAGAAAATTCTATTTCCTCCAAAATATTATCAGTAAGGTTGAGATATTCTTTGGTATTATCGATGATGGTGTTGAATTTATAATGACTATTGGCTTCTAGAAAAACATCGCATAACATGAGCTCAATTCCCTGTGTAACTCTATTTAAATAAACGCCTTTAAACATTTTGTATCTCAAATGAAACAAATCATAAAGTTTATATGCATGCTAATTATCCTTAAATAAAAAGAAAAAAAATTCGTTTATACTTTGGAAGGATAACATATTTCATCATTGATCACCCGAGCTTCCTTCATTAATGTTTTGAAATCAATGAGTGTTTCTTTGATACCAACATGATAACCATCCCTCACTAAATAATCAAATTTATCGACATCTATTGAGTTTGTCTTATTCGCAACGATTTCAAAAATCCATTCTTCAAAAATTATCATCATTTTTTCAATTAAATGTCAAAAATAAACTTGAAGCTAAATTTTGCGGTGGATCACCTAAAATGAGATCCTGAACTAAATTCAAATCTTCTTTTTCTATATCGATATGATTATTATCGCAAAGCAATTCGAAGATTCTGGCCGAGCTCACTTCATGTTTCCATTTTGTAAAAGGACTAAATTTTTTTTTTTTTTTTTTTTTTCTAAAAAACATTAATTTTCTACCAAAGCTTTTTGATGATTAGATTATCAAAGGTATGCGAGAAAGGACCATGACCCAAATCATGGCATAAACCTGCTAACAATACATTCCTTTGAATTCTGTTCGCATCTTCAATTCCAAATTCAGTTTTTAAACTTGGTTGATGTGAATATAAATATTTCATTTGTTTATTTGCTAGATGACCTGTGCCTATAGTAAAGTAAACACTTATTTTACAACAAGGATTATTTTAATAGACCTAAACTATGTTCAAAACGGGAATGGCACCCTGATGGAAAGACCATATATGATAATCCTAATTGTTTGATGTTTCTTAATCTTTGAAATTCCAATGTGTCGATATATTTCCATCTGGGATTTTAAATTGATTAGAGAGCAGTCATTTAAATATGAAAACATTGGAGTTTCGAATGTAATAAAAGAATGGATAGGATCAAGGACTCTTCTTTCTGTTCTTCGTTCGAGTGTGCTGAATTGAGAATAATAATTAAATTCCATTTTTATTGCAGATATTTATGATTTCTATAATTTAAAATGCATTTTATAAAATTATATAATTTAAGAGAGATTTTGGAGAAACCAAAACTATTTAATATTTTTTATTGTTAATATGAGCATTTTATGACTTATAATAATCAGTGTATAAGGATTTGATCAAATCATAAGGGTCATTAAATTCGCAATATCTGCTCATCTTAAAAATCTCATTATTCATCTCCCTTAGATCTTGAACATCCTTAAGTATTAGCAAATAATTTGTTAAACTTTTCAATTCCGAATCATTCTTGTCTTTATAAAATGGTAGAATCGGAATTCCATTTTCCAGTTGAAACCCAAAAGAATAGGCTGCATTATCAATAATCACTAGATCTCTTAATTCTCTGTTCTTCAATATTCTTAAATCCTTTATATATAAACCTTCTTTCGTCACTATGCAATTTTCTCTGGAAAGCTTGTGCTGAATAAATTCATTTTGAGGGTCTAAATAATTTAAAACGACATTGGCATAACAACTATGTGAAGCAGTGAACACAATTATTTCATAATATTTGCTCAATTCTTTCAAGCATTCTTTGATGCCTGGCCTTAAATTAATACCTGCTTGAACGATTGCTCCATTTGGAAATTTAACTGGAAGAATCACATCCGATTCCATTTCACAATTCTCATTGCAATGAATCAAAGTTTCATCAAGGTCAAAAATCAATGTTTTCTTATCTAGGTTTTAAAATGTTTAGCGAAAAAAAAACCGATTTACTTCTATAATAATCCTTTTTCGACAAATTTATCTTTTTCGCCTCTATTGCATCATCGTCTGGATATTTCAGAAATTTGGTGAAAAGAATGGCTTGCATGGTTTGATGGAAATGTTCCTTCCAAATTTCTTGTTCTGAGTTCTTTTGTTGGAAAAAAGCCTTGACTACTGATCCAATATAATAAATTTCTGATTTAAATAGCAATTTCATGACAGAAGCCTTAACTGTGTTGGTGGCTGGGTGTCTTTTGTTGTTATTATTTGAATAATTTTTTGGTGTTTCTCTGCCATTGTTTTCATTTTTTATAGAGATTTCACTGATATTTAATGTTTTAGGGAAAATATCTTCGTAGACATTGTTGGGGAAAATGCTGTGAGGTTTGACTTGAGTGACATATCTATTCAAAGGACTATTTTCTTCTTTGGTTTTCGTTTTGGATTTCTTGCTTGTTTCTATTTCACTATTTGAATATTTCATATTTTTGGTATTGGAATTATTGATCTCCAAGGAAATCTTCTTGGGTTTGTGAGTGGGGCCGTTTGAATTGGAAGGAGTGTCTTTGGCGTATTTTTCCTTATCTTTGGATGATGCTTCGTAAAAATTGCAGGAACTTGACACAAAATCATTCTTCTTGGTTGGAAGTTTCTTCGTTTCAGAATGTTTTTCATTTTTTTTCAAAGTAAAATCATAATTGCTCTTTATGGACAAGATTTTTTTTTCAAGGACATTGAGCTTTTCTTGCAGTCTCTTATATTCATTGGTTTCATCAGTGGATTTTTCTAAGTCTTTTTCTTGATGGTTAGATTGTTGAATTTTAGGATTTTCATGATTTTTTTCATTTTCCTTTGCCATGAGAAAATTTTGATTATAGTTAGGTTCTTCATTTTTCCTAAAAAGCTTTGAATTAAGGTTGTTTGGTGTTGCTGAAACCAGAACATCATCGCCTTTCAAAGGTGAAAGCATCTTCATTTTATTTGCGAAATCATTTCTGTTGTTTGAGGGTTTCATTGAATTCACGATGTTTGATGTCTCATTTAACACTTTTATGAAGGTCTCCTTTTTTTCTATGGTTTGTTGACTTGGCTTATACGGAGATTTCTATTGAATTTTTATTAAAAAATTTAATTTTTACAAATTATTACTTTTTCTTCTGAATTTTTCATTGATTGTTGATGTCGTTCATTTGAGCTCGAATCTTCCTTTTTTTTTCTGTTGCTTTGGAAGAGCTTAATTTGTTCATATACCTGCTCCATTTTAGTTGATTTGGGAGACATCATCATTCCATCTTTCGCATTTCCAAAATTATTTATAATGTTATTGCCATAATTGTTATTATTATGGGCATTGTTAAGCAGAAAAGTTTTTGGACTGAAAATGTTGATATCACAATTCTGTTTTTCCATTACTTTCCTAATCAATGTTTTCTGATTATCAATCGTTTCGTTGAGGTTGGTTTTGTTGTTAGCTAACTTATTCATTGAGTTATTTCTAATTAATTTGAAGTTTGCAGAGGTAACGTCTGAACGGTTGCCAGTTTCATACTTCATGGATTTTAGTTTTTGATCAAAATCGAATTTCTTGGCTTCATTTTCATTCATGAAATTATTAAAGGAAAAGTTCTTTTTAGAATCAGTGGATGAAAGCAATGGAGATTTCAAGAAATACATCCCTTCGGATTCTTTTTTGGTGGATGAAATCAAAGAAGAGGCTTCAGCTGAAAAACCCCTTGGCTTGTTATTTTCTTCCAAGAACTTGGCATTAAGTGTACTTTTGGGAGAACCATACTGTGTGGTTGGAGTATTCTTGCCGAAATCGTAATTCAAAGGAGAAACTGCGTTTTTGGTTGTAAGATAAGAAGCTATTTTGTTGCTGTTAGAAAAATTCGAAAGAACATTGGAAGCTGACAAAATTTCGACTTGAAGTTTATTGGAGGTTTTATCCATGATTTTTCTTTGCGGAAGGAGACACTCAGAAAAAAAAAATCAGTTGTCTTTTAACGTTAGAATTGAAAATTATATATTGTTTTTTGTAATTAATAATTATTTTTTAAAAAATGAAGGAAAAAAGGGCTTGTTTTTTGAAAAAAACAATCTTTTAATTTAAGCGATTTCTAGGCAATAAAGTCTTTTTCCTCTTTTAAATCTTTTAGGCCTTTTCGATTTTGCCTCGATAAAGAGCGTTTAATGATTTTCCCTTGACTGCAATGACTTTGAATCTGACTCCGGGAATATCTCCCACGGCATGACCTTTTCTACCGAATCCAGCAACTGTCACTTCGTCATTTTCTGTCAAAAAGTTCAAACAACCATCCATTGGAACAAAAGCTGTAATTTTTTTTCCGTTTTTTTTAAGCAAAACTCTGACGCATTTTCTGACGGCGGAGTTTGGTTGTTTGGCTTCAATACCCACTTTTTCGGTGACTAAACCCTTCGCCAAGCAAGCACCCATAAAAGGATTTTTCCATTTTGAGCCCAACAATCTCTTATTATAATCCTTATCCGCCCATCTAAAACACAAATGAAATCACAGTAGAAATTTTAATATGATATCTACCTCTGAACTCTACGTTTATCCTTTAATTTTCTTCCTGCCTTAAGACCTCTGGCTTGTCCGCAACCCATATGAAGATAGATATATTTCCAAAGATTTTATTTATAATTTTTTAATTAATATTTTGTAAAATATTTTGAAAAAACCAAATTTTTTTTTTCTTTTAAATTTTTTTTTTCAGGAACTCATTTTCTCTTTATAAATAATTTTTTCGAAGAGTTACCTAAAAAAAAATAATATTTTTTCCTATAAACATTAATAAAAAAATTTTATTGAAAAATTTTGAAATTTGAATTTAGATAAATATTAAAATAAATTCACAATTGGCCATATGGAAGAAAAATC
>Ga0302320_10015701_pt1 | contig 15529 bp, 12 predicted proteins | sample Bog_T0_3_FD_202130 | JGI IMG/M metagenome (GOLD analysis project Ga0302320, IMG submission 202130) | Peat permafrost microbial communities from Stordalen Mire near Abisko, Sweden - Bog_T0_3 | ecosystem: Environmental > Terrestrial > Soil > Wetlands > Peat | place: Sweden: Abisko, Stordalen Mire... | reverse complement strand
TGCCCAGACTGTCGGGTAAATTATTGAAATCGGTATGATTCCGATTGAACCTGGACCGGCTGGCGTGGCATTTCCCGGTTGACAGCGAGGCGCCCGCTTCGCCTAATCTAGGCAACCGCACGGGTTTGGGGATCGCAGACTTGGGCAAGGCGTCTCTGCGCCGAGGACAACGAATTCCCGCAGGACTGAGGCATCGAGCCTTCGCCTGTCTCGCCCTGCTGTTGGTCAATATTCTGCTGTCGCCGCTGCTGGGCGCGCGGCCGATGACCTTGTCGGGCGAGAAAGGTCTGGTCATCTGCACCAGCCAGGGCCGCGTGCAGCTGGGCGAAGACGATCTTCCCGGCGGCACCCCACCGGCGCGCGACGATCATCTGTGCGGCTATTGCCTGCCGCTGGCGTCGCCCTCATTCCTGACCGCCCCGATTCCCGCGGTCGCGCCACCCGACAGGGCCCGGCGTCTCTCTTTCCAAGCCGACGCCGATCCCGCTTTGGCGCCTGCCGCGCACACCGGCGGATCGGCGCGCGGTCCCCCTGCCTTGGTCTGAGCCGGCCTGCCGCCTGATCCGGTGTTTGGACCGGATCGCTTTGCACTGCAAGACCCAAGGACCATCCCGATGAATTACCCTGCCCTCCACTCGGCGCGTCCGCGCGCCGGCAACACGGCTGTGCTGGCGCTGGCCAGCCTTTTGTCGCTGTCTCCGACCGCTCTATGGGCATGCGCCTGCGGCTGCGGTATTTTCGATGTCGGTGCCGGCACGCTGATGCCGACCGACGCGCAATCCGGCATTTCGGCCTGGTTCCGCTATGCCACGATGGACCAGAATCAGAACTGGGAAGGAAGCTCCAAGGCTTCGGCCGCCGACAATGCCGACAAGAAGATCAGCACAAGTTTCTATACCGTCGGCGCGCAATACAGCATCACGCCCAGCTGGATGGTGATGGCCGAGCAGCCGGTCTATTCCCGCTCGCTGACCACCACCGACGACGGCACCGTCGCCGGACCGGCCGGCAGCCTCTATACCGGCCACATCACCGATCTCGGTGATCTGCAGGTCAGCGCGCTCTATACCGGGTTCACTGAAGACAATTCAACCGGGATTTCCTTCGGCTTCAAATTGCCGACCGGTAACTACACCGGCCCCACCGGACCGTTGGGCGGCAGCGAATTCGACCGCGACACTCTGCCCGGCACCGGCAGCACCGATGTGATGTTCGGCGGCTACCATGTCGGGGCGCTGAACGAGACCGGCAGTTTGGTCTATTTCATCCAGGCCCGTTATCAGGTTGCCTTCCTCGATCGCGACTTCTATCGTCCCGGCAACGAATTCGATGCCGCTTTGGGCGTGACCTACGATTTCGGCGAACATGGCCCGCTCGGCAAAATCGCGCCGCTCGTGCAACTGATTGGCAGCGATCGCGCCCGCGACAGCGGCGCCAACGCCGCTCCGCTCAATTCAGGCTATCAGCGCCTGCTGGTGGCACCCGGTCTCGAACTGCGGTTCAGCCAGCTGCGGCTCTATGCCGACATCGAATTGCCCATTTACCAATATGCCCATGCCGCATCGAGCCCGGCGGTCGATGGCACGGCGGGTCAGCTGGTGGCTTCAAAATTGTTCAAAATGCAGGTGGCGTACGATTTTTGAGCGGTCGCCTCAAATGCCAACCTGCATCAGCTGCAGGAAATATTCCGGCGGCAGGGTCTCGGACTTCTTGCCGAAATTGCTGTGGCGGGCGCGTTCCAAAGAGATGACGTCGGCGATCTTGTCGGTGACACGGGCCAGCGCTTCGGTGCTGCTGATCTGGCCCTTGTCGACCAGTTCGGCGGCGCGCAGCCGTTCCGAGGACAGCGTGGCCACCAGGTCGGGATAAGGACAATCGACATCCGCCATCGCCGATTGGAAGGCGGCATTGACGCAGAGCGCGCTGTCGACTCGGGTCGGACCATGCCTGGCGCCGCAGCTCTTGAATTCCTCGGTCATCTGTTCCAAGCGCGCCTTGACCATTTCGTTTCGTTCGGTCTCCGCATCCAGCCCGAGCAGGCTGCACCCCGACAGCAGCGGCACAACGACGGCAAGTGCGGTCAAGACGGACTTTTGCATTGTGGTTCCTTTCCCGACCTGCGCGCGCCCGCCGGCGCGCGCAGCGCTTCTGGTGACTGATGGGCTGCCTATTTAGGCGGAACCGCCAACAAGTCAAGAATTAACAAAGGCACGCTCGGCAAGATAGTCGTGCACCCCCCTCTCCGTAACCGAGCGTGAGATCGGCGACGAAATGGCTGGCGGACAGCAGCTCGCGCACCGCAAGCATGGCAATGTCGACGATGACATGGCGGAAAAATTGCAAATCGCCGGGTGCCGTCCAGGCTTCTTTTGCCGTGATTTCCTGCCGATGACAGCGCACCAATTCATAAGCGGTGCGGCCCGCGGACGCAGTTGAATCGTCTGGGCAAATCCGACTATTTTTGGCGAACAAGCGGTCGCGCCAGACGACCGCGACAGGGAGGACGCCAATGCCAATCAATACCGCCACCGGACCGCTCGAGCCGAGCGCGCTCGGCAAGACGCTGATGCACGAACATCTGCTGATCGGCATGTCCGGATGGGACAGCGATACTGTCTGCGCCGGCTCGTCCTTCCACGACAATGTCGCGCTGTGCTGCGACAAAGTGGCCGAGCTCAAGGACGCCGGATTTTCGTCGCTGCTGGACCCCTGTCCCAACGATCTGGGGCGCGATGTCCGTTTGATGGCCGAAGTGGCCAGCCGCAGCGGGTTCAATATCGTCTTCGCCACCGGTCTCTATCACGCCCAGTACGGTGCGCCCTATTGGCGACTCAATTTCGAGTTCGACCCCGACGCTGAACAGAAACTGACCGATCTGTTCGTCACTGAACTGACCGAAGGCGTGTCCGGCACCGGCATCAAGGCCGGAGTCATCAAGATTGCCACCGCCGCCGAATTCACCCCATTCGAGAAGATGGTGTTTCGCGCCGCCGCCAAGGCGTCGCTCGTCACCGGCGCGCCGATCACCACCCACACCGACGCGGTGTTGGGCGATGTTCAGCTCGACATGCTGCGCGCCCTGGGCGTGCCATCGCACAAGATCATCATTGGTCATAGCTGCGGCTCCAAGGACGGGCACTACCATCGGCGCATCATCGATGGCGGCGCCTATATCGGCTTCGATCGGTTCGGGCTCGAGATGATCTGTCCGGATCAGCAGCGCGTCGAATCGCTGCTGCGCCTGGTGCGACAAGGCAGCATGGCACAAATCATCATCAGCCATGACAGCGTCTGGTGCCAGCGCGGCAAAGCGGTTCCCGACGCCTTTCTGGCGCCGATGGTCGCGGCCGGACAGGCGATGCGCTTTACTCGAATCATCGCGCCGATGCTGAAGCAGGCCGGCATCGCCCAGACCGACATCGATTTCATGTTGACCGAGAACCCGCGGCGCTATTTCGCGGGAGAACCGCTGCCTGCCGCATAGCCACCCATTGCAGTCCGGCAAGGATGACGGCCAGCTGCAATCGACTTGGTCGCCATGATGACACCGTCATTGCTTGACCGGACGTCGAGAGAATCTGCCCAGTATGGCGACTCTAACGTCGAGTCTCATTTCCCGTCGGCGGTCGTCGGCTTGGCGCGACCATTGCCGCTATTCTTTCCGCCGCCGCTTTGCTTGTTGACCACAGCCCAGGCGCGGCCCGCGGCTTCGTCCGGGCTGACACCGCGTTCCTCGTAGCTCGCCTCGATGTGGTGGGCTTGACGCTTCCGCTTATCGGTGTAACTCGATTTATCGCCGCGCGGCATAGCACCATACTCCAGCTGGAAAATCAGGGGACGATTAAGTGTCGCGGAACCAGGCTCAGCTCAGCACCACACTGAGGCAGCCTTGGGCCGCAAAAGCATGACAACTGCCGGGTTGTCGGCCTATTGGGCGGCCTCCGTGCGGTCCGACGCCGTCCAGCCGCCGCCTAACACCTTGTAGAGGGTTACCAGATTGGTCAGTTGCGCCTGCCTGATGGTTACCAAGGTCTGCTGGGTGGCATAGAGCGTTCGCTGAGAATCGAGCGCGGTCAGAAAATTGTCGATGCCGGCATGAAATCGCATCATCGCCAGCCGATAGCTGTCGGCTGCCGCATCGGCCAGCGCCTGCTCCGATTGCAGCTGTTGGCCATAGGTGCCGCGCGCCGCCAATCCATCCGATACCTCACGGAAAGCGGTCTGGATCGCCTGGTCATAGCGGGCCAGGGCCTGCTCGCGGGTAAGCCGGGCGGCGTCCAAATTCCCCTGATTGCGGCCCCAGGTGAATATCGGAATATTAATTTGTGGCGAAAACAGCCAGGTGGTGGCGCTGCCGGTGAACAAGTGATTGAGGGAATTGCTGGCCACGCCGTCGGATGCGGTCAAGCTGATGCTGGGGAAGAACGCTGCCCGCGCCGCGCCGATATCGGCATTGGCACTCAGCAAATTATGTTCGGCCGCCAGGATGTCGGGCCGTCGCGTCAGCAGGCTGGACGGCAGCCCGGCCGGTAAATTGGCAAGCAGGCGCTGGTCGTCGATAGCACTGCCCGACGGCAGATCGGCCGGGATCGCCGTACCCAACAGCAGCGTCAGGGCATTCTCGTCCTGCGCCAACTGGCGGGTATATTGGGCACAATTGGCGTTGGCGCTGTCGACCAGCTGCTCGACCTGGCGCAGGGTCAACAAGGTGGTGACGCCGCCGTCCAGCATCAATGATGTCAGGCGATAGCTGTCGCTCTGACTGGCCAGAGTCTCCTGGCTCAGCCGCAGCAGTTCCCGATCGGCCAGCGTCGCCAGATAACGGCTGGCGACTTCCGCCACCAACGAGATCTGGGTGCTGCGGCGCTGTTCCATCTGCGCGAGAGTGGTCTCGTAGGCAGCGCGCGACAGGCTTTGCAGCCGGCCGAACAAATCAAGTTCATAGGCGGTGAACCCGACGCCGACACTGGTATAGCGATAGATATGGTGGCTGGCCGCGCCGCCGGTCAGGCTCTGGGTGCTGCCAGTGACGGTGCCGGCGCTGACCGGCGGCGCAGCGCTTGGCGTCGGCACCGCGGTGCTGGCAGGAAGTCCCTCATAAGCGCCTGACGCCGTGGCAGCGATACTCGGGAACAGGTCGGCCCGCTGCACCCGGTACTGCGCCTGGGCGATGCCGATATTGAGCGCCGCAATTCGGAGGTCGCGATTATTGGCGATCGCCAGCGCGATGAGCGCCTGCAAGCGTTGATCGGTGAAAAAGTCGCGCCAGTCGATCGCGTCGACGGTAACCGGCGGGTCGGAATTCCGGCCTTCGCCGATACCGTCCTGCCGATAGGCCGGACCGGTGGGATAATCGGCGGCGATCGGCGCACCCCTGCGCCCATCATCGGGATCAAGCGAGCAGGCGGTCAGCGCCGACGCCACCAGCGCCAAGGCAACGCGAATCATGGGGCAGGCTTCCGGGCGGACGGCGCTTTGGTCTTGCGGTGCGGGCTGGCCGGCACCGCCGCCAATGCCGGCCGGGCGGTCACCCGGAACAGACCGAGCACCGAGACAAAAAACACCGGTACGAAAAAGATCGTCAGCAGGGTTGCACTCAACATGCCGCCGACTACCGCCGTGCCGATGGCATTCTGCCCGCCCGAGCCGGCACCGGACGAGATCGCCAGCGGAAATACGCCGAGAACAAAGGCCAGCGAGGTCATCAGGATGGGACGAAGGCGTTCCTCGGCTGCCAGCAAGGCCGCGGCGGCAAGGTCCTTGCCCTGGTTGAAGGCTTCATCGGCAAACGCCACAATCAATATCGCATTCTTGGCCGACAGGCCGATGGTGGTCAGCATGCCGACCTGGAAATAGACATTGTTGTCCAGACCGCGCAGCAAAGTACCCGCCACCACACCCAGCACACCCAAGGGCACCACCAGCAGCACGGCGAACGGGATGGCCCAACTCTCATAGAGAGCGGCCAGGCTGAGGAACACCACGGCAATCGACAAGGCATAGAGAGTGATCGTCTGCGAACCGGCCTGTTTTTCCTCGTAGGACAGACCGGTCCACTCATGGTCGAAGCCGTCCGGCAGTTTGGCGGCTTCTCTTTCCATGGCGGTCATGGCTGTGCCGGTGCTCTGGCCCGGCGCCGGGATCCCAAGAATCTCGATCGACGGCACACCGTTGAAGCGTTCGAGAACCGGCGATCCGCTGGCCCAAACCCCGGTGGCGAATGTCGAAAAAGGTGCCATGCCGCCGTCGGCGTTGCGCACGAACCAGCGGGCGAGATCGTCCGGCTGCATGCGCGACTCGATGTCGCCCTGCACATACACATGCTTGACCCGCCCGCGATCGATGAAATCATTGATGAAATTCGATCCAAAGGCGGTTCCCAGCGTGTTGTTGAGGTCGGCCAGCGTCAGTCCCAGGGCGCTGGCTTTCTCGCGATCGATGACCAGTTTGTATTGCGGCTCGTCGTCGGCGCCGTTGGGCCGTACCTGCTTCAAAAGCGGATTGCTTGCCGCCAAGCCGAGCAGATGATTGCGGGCCTCCATCAGTGCCGCATGGCCCTTGTTGCCGGGGTCGACCAGTTCGAAGTCGAATCCGCTGGCATTGCCGAGTTCGATCACCGCCGGCGGAGCGAAAGCGACGATCTGCGCCTTCGGATTGCCGGCAAAATGCACTGACGCTCGGGTAGCGATGCTCTGAACCCGGTTCTTGGCGCCGGACCGCTTGCTCCAATCGCTGAGCCGAACGATCGCCAGGCCCGAGTTCTGGCCTTGGCTGCCGAAACTGAAGCCGGTAACCTCGAGAACACCCTCGACATTGCCTGCCTCCGTGCTGTGGAAATAGTCATAGACCTCGTCGAGCGCGCCCTGGGTGATGCCGCTGGTGGCGCCCGGCGACGCGGTGACCTGGACGAACAGCACGCCTTGGTCCTCGTCAGGCAGGAATCCGCCGGGAATATTCAGGAACATCGTCACCAGGCCGGCGACCAGCACCGCAAAGACGACGAACACCAGGATCGGCCGTTTGAGCATGATGCCCAGCGCGCCGACATAGCCTTTGTTGCCCCGATCGAAGCCACGGTTGAACCAGGCGAAGACGCGCGGCTCGTGCTGTCCAGGCTTGGGCTGACGCAGCAGCGTCGCGCACAGGGCAGGGGTGAAGATCAACGCCACCAGAACCGAGAGGACCATGGCCGATACGATGGTAACTGCAAACTGGCGATAGATTACCCCTGTCGAGCCGCCGAAGAAGGCCATCGGCAGGAACACCGCCGACAGCACCATGGCGATGCCGACCAGGGCTCCGGTAATCTGTTGCATCGAGCGCTTGGTCGCCTCTTTCGGCGGCAGATTCTCCGACTTCATCACCCGTTCGACGTTCTCGACGACGACAATGGCGTCATCGACCAGCAGGCCGATCGCCAGGACCATGGCGAACATCGTCAGGCTGTTGATTGAATAACCGGCCAGCGACAGGACAGCGCAGGTGCCGAGCAAAACCACCGGCACGGCGATGGTCGGGATCAGGGTGGCGCGGAAATTCTGCAGGAAAATATAGATGATCACGAACACCAGCGCGATGGCTATCGCCAGTGTCACCACCACATCGTGAATAGACAGTTGGACAAAAGGCGCGGTGTCGAAGGGATAGACGATCTCGACGCCGGGCGGCAGGATCGATTTGATCGCCAGCAGCTTTTGCTTGACCTTGGCTTCGGTGCCGAGCGCATTGGCGCCGCTGGCTAATTTGACGGCGATGGCGGCCGAGGGGTGGCCATTATATTTGTCCGAAACGGCATAGCTGTCGCCGCCGAGTTCAACCCGGGCGACATCCCTGATCCTGACTTGGGCGCCGCTGGTCTCTACCCGCAGCAGGATATTGGCGAAGTCATCCGGCGATGTCAGATAGGATGGTCCGATCAGGCTGGTGTCGAGTTGCTGGCCCGGCCGCGCCGGCAGTCCGCCCAGTTCTCCGACCGCCACTTGCACGTTCTGCGCCGCAATTGCCGCGGTGACGTCGGTGGGCTCGAGCGCGTACCGGTCCAGCTTGGCCGGATCCAGCCAGATTCGCATGGCGTATTGCGCCCCGAACAGCTGGTAGTCGCCGACGCCGTCGACTCGGCTAAGCGGATCCTGGACTTGCGAGGCGATGATGTCGGACAGGTCGATGCTGGATAGCGTGTCGTCGGTCGAGACAAAGGCCGCCACCAGCAAGAAATTTTTGGTCGATTTCTTCACCGTGACGCCCAGCAGCTGCACCACCGCGGGCAAGGTTGGCTGTGCCAAGGCAACCTTGTTTTGTACCTGTACCTGCGCCACGTCGGGATCGGTACCCTGCGCGAAGCTGAGGGTGATGGTCATCGATCCGTTCTTGTAGCTGTCAGACGTGAAGTACAACAGATGGTCGATGCCGCTCAGTTGCTGTTCGATCACCTCGACCACCGTGCTTTGCACCGTCTCGGCCGATGCACCGGGATAGGTCGTGCTGATGGAAATCGATGGCGGGGCAATGCTGGGATATTGCGCTACCGGCAGCAATTTGACGGCGATGCCGCCGAACAGCATCAGGACCATGGCGATGACCCAGGCGAAGATTGGCCGGTCGATGAAGAACTCGGACATGAACCGGCCTCAGGGCTTGCTGACGGGGGCTGATGCGCTACCCTTGGGTCTCTCATCGCCGATTTCCGCCTCAGCCTCGGTGACGCTGACCTCGGCGCCTGGCTTGACCTTCTGCAGTCCATCGAGAATGACCCGATCACCTTGAGCCAGCCCCTCGGACACCAGCCAGTCATTGCCGATCACCCGGTCCGCGACAATCTTGCGTTGGGCAACCTTGCCATCGTCACCGACCACGGACGCCACCGCCTGGCCCTTGGCGTCGTGGGTGACGCCGCGCTGCGGCACCAGCAAGCCATTTTGCCGCACGCCCTCTTCGACGATTTCCTGGACGAACATGCCGGGCAACAGTATCTCGCGATCGTTGGCAAAGAGTGCCCGCAAGGTGACCGAACCGGTGCCCTGATCGACGGTGACCTCCGAGAACTCCAGTTTGCCCGGCCGGTCGTAGGAACTGCCATCCTCAAGTACCAGCGTGACCCGCACCGCATTGGCCCCGGCGCTGGCGATCCGGCCTGACGCCAGTTCGCGACGGAATCGGCTCAAGGTCGCGCTCGGCTGCGTCACATCGACATAAATCGGATCGAGCTGGGTCACCGTGACCAGGGCCTGCGCTTGGCTGGCGGTCACCAGGGCGCCTTCCGTCACCGCCGACCGGCCACTATGGCCGCCGATCGGCGAGGTGACGCGGGTATAAGCCAGATTGATGGACGCGATCTTGAGGCTGGCCTCGCCGGAGGCAACATCCGCCCGCGCCTGACGCAGCGATGCGGTCGCAATGTCGAAGTCCTGCCGGCTGATTGCCTGCGCCTGCACCAGCGGCAAATAGCGGTCATAGGTCGCCTGGGCCGAGGCCAGTTCGGCTTCGGCATGCGCCACCGTCGCCTGGGCGGTGGCGACGCTTGCGGCATAGGGTGCCGGATCGATCTGATAGAGTTGCTGATCGGGCTTAACCTGTTGCCCTTCGACGAACAGGCGCTTTTGGATGACACCGCTGACTTGGGGCCGAACCTCGGCAACCCGATAGGCGGTTATTCGGCCGGGTAGCGTCGTGGTGATGGCAACCGCCTGCCCCTTCAAGGTAACCACGCCGACGACCGGTTTGGCCGGCGGCGGCGGCTTTTTCTCACTGCAAGCCGCCAGAGCCACCAAAAGCCAGAGCGACATGCCGAACCGCCCAAGCTCCAAGGTCGCCGCGCGCATGTCGGAGGTCTTTCGGCTGTCTGTTCGCGACCTTCCGAACAGCATCTTCGCTGCAAAGAAAACAATATTGCTGCGATAGCGCGAGGGTCGGATTCTACTTAAGGTCTTTGAATCAATAACCACACTTTCTTTGTCTGATTTAAGTTTAGAACTTCAGCGCGCCTTTTATCTCATTTACGGTTCCCGCGCCGCTCGCCCGGCTTTGCCCTCAATGGTCGTCCGCGATCACTTCTGGAATCATCGGCTTGTGGTCTTGAAAAAAGCGACCACACAGGCCACGGCAGTCATACTGGCGGCGACGGCCACTGACCACGCGATTTGATGGCGAGATGTCATGGGGAATGCAAGCAAACAGGGGATTACCACCCGTGTCTGTTAACACCTTGAAAAGAATGGTGCCGAAACCCGGATTTGAACCGCGGACCTACTGATTACGAATCGGTAGACAAATTTAACCTGATTTGTCCCTATCTTCTCCAAAGCCGCACGAAATAACTGGAATCATTGCGGTACTCCCGCCGCGGCTACGCCAAAATAACCCCCTGTTTCCTGTCGCGTGCTTACTGTTGGATGGTCCAGTAAGCACGCGTAGTAAGCACGGAGAGAGTGATGGCAACGGGAAAAATCACCAAGCGGGCGGTCGATTCCGCGGTTCCCGGCGCGCGCGACGGCTATCTGTGGGACGACGAACTGAAGGGGTTCGGCCTCAAGGTCACGCCGTCCGGCGGCAGGATCTATCGGGTGCAGTACCGGCTGGGTGGACGTGCCGCCAAGGCGCGCCGGGTTACTATCGGCCAGCACGGATCACCTTGGAGCCCCGACGCGGCGCGGAAGGAAGCCAAAGCCATCCTCGGCGAACTGGCGCGAGGCATCGATGTCGCAACAATCCGGCACACAGCCAGACAAGCGGCTGCCGGCGCGGCGACCTTCGGAGATCTTGCCGCCCGCTTCCTGGCCGAACATGCCGAAGCCAAGCGAAAGGATCGCACCGCCACGGAATACCGCCGACTGCTCGACCGGGTGATTCTCCCGGTCCTGGGCAAGCGCCGGGTGGCGGACGTGACGCGGCAGGATGTGGCCAAGCTGCACCATACCTTGCGCGCCACGCCTTATCAGGCAAACCGGGTGCTCGCAGTCCTGTCCAAGATGTTCAGTCTCGCCGAAGCTTGGGGCGACAGAGCGGATGGATCGAATCCGTGCCGGCATGTCGAAAAGTTTACGGAGCAAAGACGCGAACGATTCTCGTCGGCCGAGGAACTGGGCCGGCTCGGCGACGCGCTGGCCGGTTATCCGGGTTCGCCCTATGTCGCCGCCCTGGTCAAGCTGCTGGTCTTCACCGGCGCGCGCCTCGGCGAAAGCCTAACCCTGGAATGGGCCTGGATCGATTTCGGACGGGGCGAGACCCGGTTGCCAGACTCGAAGACCGGCGCCAAGACCCTGCATCTGCCGCCACCGGCCCTTGCGGTGCTGTCCGGATTGCCGCGCGTCGAAGGCAATCCCTTCGTCATTGTCGGCGACCGGTCCGGCCGTCACCTGGTCAATGCCGAGAAACCGTGGCGCGGCATCCGCGCGACGGCCGGCTTGAATGATGTCCGCCTGCACATTCTGCGGCATGCCTTCGCCAGCGTCGCCGCCGCCAGCGGCATGGGGCTGCCGATCATTGGCAAAATGCTCGGGCACAGCCAAGTTCAGACGACGCAGCGATACGCCCATCTGGCCGCCGACCCGGTCAAGGCCGCAGCCGCCGTGGTCGCCGGGAAAATCGCCGACGCCATGAGGCTTGGATCACCGGGTACTCCGGCCGAAGCCACGGATTTTTCGCATTGGAGCCGTTAGCGAACGGCCGAATTCGCCTCCTCAGGGCGGCTTGCTCAACTCCGCGAGCAGCACGACGGCGGTGTCATAAAGCTTGGGCAAGTCCTCTTGGATCGTGCGCCAGACCACCCTGTCGTCCACCGTTGCATAGCCGTGAATGAGCAGATTTCGGAAGGCGACAATCTGTGGCAATGCCGGTATCCGCGCGGCCACCAGCGGGGCTTCCTTCGACAGGCGGTTCAGTGCTTCGCCGATGATTTCAAATTGGCGCTCGACGGCCGACCGCATTTGCCGGTCGACGAGATAGTCGGCCAGTGTTCGGCCAGCCGTGAACTGGGTGATGGCTTCGGCTGAGTCGCAGACGTCCCAAAGAAAGGTCTGGGCGTCACGCCGCATAGACGGTCTCCTTCGACCGCTCGATGTCGGCACGGAGAAACGGATTGCGCAAAGCGCTGTGCATCACAAGGTCGACCGGGCGGTCCAGCAATTGTGCAAGCGAGTCCCGAAAGGCGAAGAAGTCGGCGAGCGACGGCGGCGTCTGGTCCGATCGGAACTCCACGAGGAAATCGACATCGGAATTGTCCGGATCGAAGTCGATCTGTCGGGCGGCCGACCCGAAGACCTCCAGCCGCCTCACTTGGTAGCGCAGACACATGGCCGAGATTGCCGGCCCATGCCGAGCGATCATTGGCAGCATGTCGAATCCTCCGCGGCTGTCGCTTTCAGCTTTAAATGGGACTGTGGACGGCATATTCGGCCATTTCTTCAGCTTTACATGAGTCTGGCTACCAGCTTCAAATGGGACGAATCCGAAAATGCCGCCTTTAAGTGGGACTGATCCGAGCCTCGGACGATCGATGTCACCTATTTTGCCACCCGCCGCCGCTCGCTGCGAACAACCCATGGTACCTCGTCGAGGGTGGCCATGTCGATCAGTTCGCGGCCGTTCCGCACGGCCATTTCGGCGGCCATGGTCAGCAGTTTGCAGGTCTCGCCGGTCAGACCCTCGGCCATGCCATGGATGCGGGTGACGATGTCACGGGTTCGGAACTCGCTATCCTTCTGCAGTTCCAGTCCCTGGACGAACCGGCCGATGAACACGGCTTATTCCCGCGACACCGGCCAGCGGGGAATACCCATCGGCTCGAACCGATTGCCCAGCTGCGGGTCGGTCTGGAAGACCCGCACGGCATCCTGGAGGCCCATCGGCATCGGTGCGACGGTCGCAGCGGACCAGAGGCTTGATGATGGAGAATCGCCGCTTGGCCTCGGTCAGGTCCTCGGCCGACAGCCCATCCAAGGACAGTCCCTTATCCCGCACAGCAGCAGGCACAACAATGGCAGACTTCCCCGACACGACAACGCCCCCTGGCTTACCAGCATCGTTATCGCAGGGGATTTTGTCTGCAAAAGGGCGGAACCGTGGTAGTTTTGGCGCAAAGGCCGATCACCGCTCAACGGTCAGGTCGACCAGAATTACCTCTTATAGATGGGACTGATCCGAGTTGCGCGCTGTGCGGCGGCATGTTGTCGAAATCAACAACTTTACGCCCGTAGGGACTATCGCCGGGAACGGCAATGTCCCGGAAAACCACAGTGTTCCCACCGGTCTGTCCATCCGGTTCCGTCCCATCTATAGCTGCGCCAATCCCGTCTATAGCTGGTGGCGCGGCCCAGAGTCCCATTTAAAGCTGAAAGCGACAGTGCCGTAGAACGCCTGATGGGCGGGATGTTCTTGTGCCGAAATCGGTTGTCTTTTAAATTGCCATCACCAGCCAGGGTCGGTATCACCATTTGTGCGCCCCGAAACCAATCCCCAGCCGTGCTTACGATGTGCTTACTGACAGAAAAGGGGTTAGGGACCGATGTCCGCTAACCCCTTGAAAAGAATGGTGCCGAAACCCGGATTTGAACCGGGGACCTACTGATTACGAATCAGTTGCTCTACCGCTGAGCTATTTCGGCACTGCGGCCGGAAACTAGCGGGTTCGCCTGCAAATCGCAAGGGCAACACGCCGCGCCGCGATTGCCAATAAAAGCCGGGCCGTGCGACACTGGCGGCGGTCCGGGTGGCGGGCCAACCTGGGGGGACAAGGGTGGTGGGGTCGGACGGCGTCACGCACAGTGCGGACTTTCTCGTCATCGGCGCCGGCATTGCCGGCGCCTCGGTCGCCGCCGAACTGGCCACCGATCAAAGCGTATTGCTGCTGGAGGCCGAAAGCCAGCCGGGCTTTCATGCGACGGGCCGTTCGGCAGCTTTGTTCATCGAAATGTACGGCAACCGCGTCATCCGCGCTTTGACGCGCGCCAGCCGTTCCGCTTTGTTCGAACCGCCCGCCGACTTCACTGAGGCGCCGCTGACCCGCCAGCGCGGCGGCCTCTATGTGGCATCCGATGGGCAGCAGGGGCGGCTTGACGCTTTCGCCGAACAGGAAGATGTGCGTCCGTTTGCGCGAAAGCTCGACGCGGCCGCCGCGCTTGCCTTGTGCCCGATCCTGCGGCCGGACTATGTGGTCGCCGGATTGCTCGACCCGATTGCCGCTGATATCGATGCCCACGCTTTGCATTACGGGTATCTGCGCCAATTTCGCCGCCGTCGCGGGACTTTGCTGACCACACGGCGGGTCGATGCGGTGTCGCGAACGAATGGTCGTTGGAGGGTGCAGGCCGGCGATGCGCGCTTCGACGCCGCCATCATCATCAATGCCGCCGGTGCCTGGTCGGACCTTGTCGCCGGACTGGCCGGCGCCGCGCCGCTCGGCCTTGACCCGCTACGGCGCACCGCCTTGCTGGTCGACCCGCCTCCCGGGCAAGCCATCGAGTCATGGCCCATGGTGATCGACATCGACGAACAATTCTATTTCAAGCCCGACGCCGGCCGGCTGTTGCTGTCACCCGCCGATGAGACGCCATCGGTGCCCTGCGACGCCCAGCCCGAGGAATGGGACATCGCGCTGGCGGTCGACCGTGTGTCTGCCGCCGCCGGCATTGCGGTTCGCAGCGTTCGCCGTGCCTGGGCCGGCCTGCGCACCTTCGCCCCCGACCGCTCGCCGGTGGTCGGCTTCGACCCGCTGGTGCCAGGCTTCTTCTGGCTGGCCGGACAAGGCGGTTATGGCCTGCAGACCGCGCCGGCGATGGCGCGAGTGGCCGCAGCACTGGCCTGTGGCCGGCCGATTCCGGCCGATATCGCCGATTTCGGCGTCGAGGCCGCGTCACTCTCGCCGGCACGTTTTGGCTGAAGTGGCGGTCGCGAATGAACGATGATCCGAGGGGAGGAAAGACCGTGACCGACGACCGCAAAAAGCCGCGAACCGCGCGCCGGGCCATTGCCCTGGCACTTTTGGCCGGCTGTGCGCACCCGGCGCCGGCGGCGGCGCCGGCAACGCACGATGTCGTGATCAGGAACGGCATTATCTATGACGGCTCTGGCGGCCCGCCCTTTGCCGGCGACCTCGCTGTCGATGGCGACCGCATCGTCTATGTCGGCCGGCATCGGAAGCTGTCGGGTCGCACCGAGATCGACGCGCACGGCCAGGCGGTGGCGCCCGGCTTCGTCGATATGATGGGGCATTCCGAGGAATCGCTGCTGATCGACGGGCGCGGCGTCAGCGGCCTCAAGCAAGGTGTAACGTTGGAGGTTTTCACCGAGGATTCCAAGGGTCCGCTCACCGACGACATGGCGCGTCTGATGACCGAACGCCAGGGTGATCTTACCTACCCGGTCACCTGGCGGACGCTCGGGCAATATCTCGACCATGTGCAGCAAGGCGGCATCTCGCCCAATGTGGCGAGTTTCGTCGGCGCCGCCACGGTGCGCACCAACATTCTCGGCGAGGCCGACCGGCAGCCGACCCCCGAGCAGCTGGCGGCGATGCGCGCCCTGGTGCGCCAGGCGA
>Ga0302320_10015699_pt1 | contig 15530 bp, 8 predicted proteins | sample Bog_T0_3_FD_202130 | JGI IMG/M metagenome (GOLD analysis project Ga0302320, IMG submission 202130) | Peat permafrost microbial communities from Stordalen Mire near Abisko, Sweden - Bog_T0_3 | ecosystem: Environmental > Terrestrial > Soil > Wetlands > Peat | place: Sweden: Abisko, Stordalen Mire... | reverse complement strand
CATTTGCGCTGGTGGAGGGTGGCTGTATGCTGGTAGTACCACCTAAAACACAGCCATTCAGGCAGACCGGAACTCAGCCATGCAAGGATCGATCACAGGCGAGGGGTTGTGCGGCCAGTACCAGCGAAGGCTGCTGGACATCCGTGGCGCGTTTGCCACCGGGGCAAGCGGCGCGGTTACGGTGGCGGCGCGCGCGGCGGCAGTGGACGAGCTGATTGTAGGGCTATGGAAGCTGGCAGTGGCCGAGACTCCGCTACTGGGGCAGGGGATTGCGGTGCTTGCGGTGGGAGGCTATGGGCGGCGCGAACTGTTTCCCTACTCCGATGTGGACCTGCTGTATCTGCTGGATGGGAAGGTCTCGGAGGCGGAGATTAAGCAGCCGATCCGGCGCATCAGCCAGCAGCTTTGGGACTGTGGGATACGCCTATCGCCAACCTCCAGGAAACGCAGCGAGGCGGAGCGCTTCGATGAAGAGAATGCGGAGTTCACGGTGGCCCTGCTGGACCACAGGCTGCTGACTGGCGACGCGGCGGTGTATCAGAGGCTGGCCGAGGTCGGGTTTCCCAAGATGCTGGAGCGGGAGAACAAGGCGCTGGCTACGTGCCTGGTGAAGCTGACCGATGAGCGGCACGCCAAGTATGGAGATACACCCTTTCATCTGGAGCCGAGCATCAAGGACTGTCCCGGCGGCCTGCGCGATGTGCATGTGTGCGCGTGGCTGCAACGGCTGGCCGATGCGGGGCGTGATGTAAAGGCGGAAGGGGATAGCGCTGGCGGCGTGTTGCTGGCCGGCGACCGGGAGGAGTTTCGCGAGGCGGTGAATTTTCTTTTCACGGTGCGCTGTTTTCTGCACTACCGGCATGAACGGGACGACAATACGCTGGACTGGCATGCTCAGGATGCGGCTGCGGCGATGGGGATCGGAATGGGGGCGCAGCGGCTGCATCAGTTGGCGGATCCGGCTGCGCAGGGGGTGCAGGCTGCTTACTGGATGCGGCTCTACTTCCGTCATGCGCGCAGCGTAGAGCGCTGCCTGACCCAGATGCTGGATGGAGTGACGGGTAAGCCGCACAAGGTGAACTGGACTGCCTCGGCCAAGGCCGCGTTTGCCCGGAGCAGGCGCAGCACAGACCCCGATCCGGTGGGTTTCCGCGTGCTGAATGGTCGATTGCTGTTGGATGGCGCGACCTCGGCAGGCGATCCCGCGCAGGACCCGGACGTTGTGCTGCAACTGTTTGTGGCCATGGCGCGTAGCGGATGCGTGCTGGAGCGCAGGAGCGAGGAGCGCATCTCGCAGGGATTGCCGCTGTTGTCGGCGCATCTGGAGGAGGGGCCGTCGCTGTGGCGGCATGTGCAGGAGATCCTACTGGGTTTCCATGCCGGCAAGACGCTGCGCACGATGCATGCATTGGGGATTCTGGAGTTGTTGCTGCCGGAGTTCCACGGGATCGACGCGCTGGTGATACGCGATGCCTACCACCGTTACACAGTGGATGAGCACACCATGGTTGTGATCGATACGCTGCATGGGCTGGAGCGGCCGCAGACCGGACAGATGAGTGTGTGGGCGGAGCGCTTCGGCGGGATTCTGCGCGATGTACAACACCCCGCGCTGCTGTTTCTGGCGGCGTTGTTGCACGATACGGGCAAGGGACGAAGCTCCGGCGATCATGCCCTGGAGAGTGCGCGGATGGCGGAGAGCGTGGCCGGGCGGCTGGTGCTGGACGTCTACGAGAGCGAGTTGATGCTGGGGCTGATCCGCAACCACCTGGAGATGTCGGCTGCACTGCGCCGGGACATCTTCGATCTGGAGACGGTGCGCGCGTTCGCCGGTAAGGTGCAGACGCCGGAGGCGCTGCGCATGTTGACGCTGTTTACCTATGCCGACATCCAGGCGGTGCATCCCGACGCGCTGACTCCATGGAAGGCAGAGAATCTGTGGCGGCTGTATCTTGCCACGGCCAGCTATCTGGACCGCAGCGTGGACGACGAGCGGGTGGGGGCGCGCATCGGCAAGGAGTTGGTGAACCGTGTAGCGGCGCTGCTGCCGGGCAGGCGCGGCGAGGTGGAGAAGTTTCTGGAGGGATTTCCTGAGCGCTATCTGCGCACACGCACGCCGGAGCAGGTGCGCCTGCACTTCGACATGGCGGCGCGCTTCGGCGAAGACCCCGTACAGATCGAGTTTCACTACGCTCCGGGTAGCAGCGAGATCACACTGCTGGCGCGCGATCGCCCGCTGTTGTTTGCCGATATGGCGGGAGCACTGGCGGCGTGGGGGATGAATATCGTGACCGCGGATGCCTTCAGCAACTTGCAGGGCATTGTGGTGGACAACTTCCGTTTTACCGACACCTTTCGCACGCTGGAGATGAATGTGTCCGAGCACGCCGCGTTTGTGGCCAGCGTACACGATGTGATGGCCGGCAAGCTGGCGGTGGAGAAGTTGCTGAGCGGGCGGCGGCGCGGACGGCGCAGGACTCCCAAGGTGGTGGTGGAGGCGCGCGTGGACTACGACAACGAGGTGTCGTCGCACAGCACGCTGCTGCAGGTGGTGGCGCAAGACATTCCCGGCCTGCTGCGCGCCATCAGCCTGGCGTTAGCGGAGCGCGGTTGTAATATCGAGGTGGCGCTGGTGGACACCGAGGGTGAAACGGCGATCGACGTCTTCTACATCACGCGCGATGGGGCGAAGCTGGACGCGACCGAACAAAAGGAACTGAAGCTGGCCCTGCTGGCAGCAATGAAGGACAACGCGGCGTAAACGCGAGTCGATTTCCTGGTGCGTGGAATTACATAAAGAAAGGTATAGGCTGGGGCGGAGAAACGCCGCGGGTACAACCTTTTAACATCGTGCGCGCATCCCAACAAAAATAGCAGGTAGTTATTCCAGGCATGGCAAGGGTCGTATCTGGTGTTATTCAACATTATTTCTTGATGGCTTGGGGATGTATGCGTCTGCGATTTATTCGACTCTCGGCCCATGATTTTTTAATTGGCGATGGAGAAACGATCGAATAACGCAAGTTATTTGTACAGTTTCCCCACCCACAACAATATTTGGCCAATTGGCCTATCCGGAGGTAGTGGACGATGAACGCTATTGTAAGATTTTCCCGATTTACGGTGCGCCTTGCGCTAGCTGCAATCTGCGTGATGCCGATGGTCGCTTTGAATCTTGAAGCCCAGAGTACTCCTACAGCAATAAATAAAGGGTCGGAATATAACTCGCGGTTCGATTTCTCCATGCTCTATTCTTATTTTCAGGCACACGGTGCGGATGCCGATGTAGGTATTTCCTACGATAATATTCGTCTGGGAGCTTATAGTAGTGGGGCCTATTATTTTAATCGGCGTCTTGGGTTGGAAGCGGCTTTTGAGGCGCATCCGGACGGTAACAACGATGGACTGTACGATGTAGAGGTCGGACCTATAGCTCGGCGTAATATGGACCATTTCACGCTGTTTGCGCACGGATTGATCGGGGTGGCACGCCTGGCCGGACCGAATACAAGGGCATGCTGCTACATAGGGTATACCTACCACAATCCCTGGACGTGGGGCGGCCCATCCTATACCGCGGGAGGCGGGCTGGACTGGAACATAACAAAGCCGCTTTCGCTACGACTTTTCCAAGCGGACTATACCTACAACAATGTGGACTTCGGACCGTACGCCGGAGTCATAAATCGATATCCACTTGGCGGTCGCGCACACTTGCCCGGCCTTCAGGCCAGTGCTGGACTGGTGTGGCACGCCGGAAACATCATTCCTCCTCCGCCGGTGAGCTATGGCTGCACGCTCTCTCCTTCCATGGCTTTTCCCGGCGATCCGATCACGGTGACGGGCGCGGCGATGAATCTGAATCCAAAGAAGACAGCGACCTATAGCTGGACCTCCAGCGGCGGCGCAGTGAACGGGACTGGCAGCACGGTGACGGTGAGCAGCACTACACCAGGAACCTACACGGTCAATGGCCATGTTACCGAGGGAGCGAAGGCTGGACAGTCGGCAGATTGCACGGCAACATACACGGTACGGGACTTTGGTCCTCCGAGCGCAAGCTGCTCGGCGAGTCCATCGTCGGTGAACCCGGGAGACAGCTCGACGATTACGATCAGCGCATCCAGCCCGCAGAACCGCCCCCTGAGCTATAGCTACAACGCAACGGCCGGCTCCATCAGCGGCACCACGCCCTCGGCTACGCTGTCGACGGTGGGAGCGGCTCCGGGGACAATTACGGTGACCTGCGGCGTGGCCGACGACAAGGGACATAACGCGTCTACAACCGCCAGCGTCAACGTGATTGCGCCGCCACCACCACCGCCTCCTCCTCCTGCACCGGCGCCCATGGCAAGCAGCCTGTGCTCGATCAGCTTCGAGCGGGATGCAGCGCGCCCGACGCGTGTGGACAACGAAGCCAAGGCATGTCTGGATGACATCACACTTGCCCTACAGCGCTCCAGCGACGCCAAGTTGTCTCTGGTGGGCAATGAAGACGCAAAGGAACAGAGTGTCGACGCCAGGGAAGCGAAGAGCCGTCATGCAAGGCCGAGTCGGGCTGCGCAACGCGCTGTCAACACCAAGGACTACCTGGTGACGGATAAAGGCATCGATGCTTCACGCATTGTGGTCTACACCGGAACCGATGACAGTAAGACGGTGACGACGACACTGGTCCCGATGGGTGCAACCAATACTGCCGCGAGCAATTCGTCCGTGGACGAGAGTACTGTCAAGGCAGAGGGGCGTAAACCGATCCAGTAACAGATCACAATGCTCCATGGAAGAGGCTGGCAGGGGAAATGCTCCTGACAGCCTTTTCTTTTTGTGGGTGGATAGTGCAAAGCGTGTCAATGGATGGAGCACGTCGGGGGAGCTTATCCAACATGCCTCTGCAACACCGGTAGCAAAGCCGACGGGGCCTCATTATGGCAATGAGACCCTCGAAAATAGTGTTCTGGAGATGCATGACGAACCGGCTATGTGTGAACCAAACCGCCAGCGATCGGAAAATCTCTGTCCAGCGGTTTATAGTATTAAGCATAGAGAATATAGCCTTGAACACAGATAAGAATCTCGATGCTGGCAGCCCGGCTACGGGGCCTGAGGCGAATGACCGGTACTTTTTCGGCTCGCTGGACAGCTCTGCCAGGAACCGGGAGAAACTGCGCGAGGTGAACTGGGGGTACGACCAGACCGAGGGGATCGTCCTGGCTTCTCTGGATGCTGCGATCAACTGGGTGCGCAAGAGCTCGATTTGGCCGATGACATTCGGTCTGGCCTGCTGTGCCATCGAGATGATGTCGATGGGCGGGTCACGATACGATATTGCGCGTTTTGGCGCGGAGGTCTTCCGTCCGTCACCGCGGCAGAGCGATCTGATGATTGTGGCGGGTAGAGTCTCGCAGAAGATGGCCCCCGTAGTGCGCCGGCTCTATGAACAGATGCCAGAGCCGAAATGGGTGATCTCGATGGGCGCATGTGCCACCTCGGGCGGAGTCTTCAACAATTATGCGGTGGTGCAAGGGGTCAATCAGATTGTTCCGGTCGACATCTACGTGCCTGGCTGTCCTCCGCGTCCGGAACAACTGCTTTATGCCATAACTTTACTGCAGGAGAAGATCCAAGCTGAGCAAGGTTCAGTGCGTAAGGTATTGAATCTGGCCGGCTGACGTCGGAGTTCACAGGATGGGATTGGGTTGAGGACCGGATTGGGCGGTTACTGGCTGGATGCAGGAGCCATTGCGGAAGCGAAAGGGTTGGACTCTGGAGGTAACCCGTTCTAATCTAAGGGAGAGCATAAATATTTTTTAACACGGCGGTTAACTGCGGTAAACTTTGGTTCGTCCGCAGTGTGCAGTGTGAAAGCAATCTGAGTACAGCAGTATCAAAGCGAAGAAGCACAGTTCGCTCTACAGCAAGTGATCTACGTGGAGGAAATCAATGATTGAAAATCCGTTTCGCAGTCTTAGCCGGCTGTTGCTGGTAGCGTGCGCAGTCAGCCTTAGCGCAGTAAGCCTGGGTGCCCAGACACCCGCCGCAACTGCTCCCGCATCGGGGGTAAATCCTTCTCGCGTGGATATTTTCACGGGCTACTCGTACTTTGGCGCACACGGGACGCTGCAACCTGCCGGGATTAAATTCTCCTCCATCAATCAGGGTGCGATCGGCAGCATCGCCTATTATTTCAACAATAATCTGGGAGTTGAGGCCATCTATACCAACCATGTCCAGAACCACAGCACGCCGAGCGACGGTGCTGTAGGAATCTCCGGCGGTGCAATCTACCGTTGGCCCACAAATGAACATATCACGGTCTTTGGGCACGGATTGTTCGGCACCGAGCAATTAAGTGGCCCGGACACGAACTATCCCCCTGCAACCGTGGAGTACGAACCTGGCACCTGGGGGTATGGATTTACGGCAGGCGGCGGCATGGACGTCGATCTTCCGTTCTGGAGCAACCGCTTCAGCCTGCGTCTCTTCGAGGCCGACTATCACTTCAGTCATGTAAATTATGGCACTTACCAGGGCCTACCGACGGCTGCGCCTATGGCTCTGGGTGGGACCACGAACCTGAATGGGATTGAACTGAGTACGGGCATTGTGACCCATATTGGCCACATCGCGCCGCCCCCAGCAATCACATACAGCTGCTCGGTCTCCCCCTCGATGGTCTTCCCGGGGGACCCGATTACTGTGACGGGAACGGCAATGAACGTGAATCCGAACCCCAAGAAGGTTGTCTCCTACACCTGGACGACGGATGGCGGCACGATCACAGGAAAGTCCAATGTGGCGAACGTGAACACGGCAAGCACGATGCCTGGCAGCTACACGGTGAAGGGCCATGTGTCGCAGGGAACAAATCCCAAGCCCGGCCAGATGGCAGACTGTTCCGCGAGTTTCACAGTGAAGGCGTTCGAGCCTCCGACCGTCAGCTGCTCTGCGAGTCCATCGTCGGTGAATTCAGGCGGCAGCACGACGATTACAACCAGCGCGATCAGTCCGCAGAACCGTCCGCTGACGTATGGCTATAACGCGACGGCTGGGTCGATCAGCAGCACCACACCCTCGGCGACGCTGTCCACGCCGCAGATTGCGCCAGGCGGGGCCAACACCACCATTACGGTGACCTGCCGAGTGGGAGACGACAAGGGGCATAACGTATCCGCAACCACAACGGTCAATGTGATTGCTCCTCCTGCACCGCCGCCGCCGCCACCGCCGCCGGCACCCAAGGCGTCGAGCCTATGCCCGGTGAGCTTCGAGCGCGATGCGAAGCGCCCGTTGCGCGTGGACAACGAAGCCAAGGCCTGCCTGGACGATGTTGCACTGGATCTACAGCGCTCCGCCGACGCCAAGCTGGCGCTGGTGGGTAACGAAGACGCCAAGGAGCAGAAGGTTGACGCTAAGCTGGCCAAGATGAAGCACAACAAGAAGCCGACGGCAGCCGCATCGCGCGCGGTCAATACCAAGGATTACCTGGTAACGGAGAAGGGCATCGATCCGTCGCGCATAATGGTATACACCGGAACCGATGACGGCAAGACGGTAACGACGACGCTGATTCCATCCGGCGCAGTCAATCCCGCCACCAGCAACACCGCTGTGGACGAGGGTGCAGTGAAGGCTGTGCCTCGGACGCCGCCGGTCAAGAAAGTGAAGGCGGCCACAAAGTAGTGACAACACACTAAAATCGTAGAAGCACATGAGGCTGACTGGGATGGTTCCAGCCAGCCTTTGTGCTGGGTGCGGCAGGAAACCTCGATACAGGACTATGTATCCTAAAGAGAGGACTGCGACTGGATAGGACGAACACGTTGAAGAGCAGACATCTCCGGAATCACACATATTCGCTGGTCTTGATTCTGGGTCTAGTTTGCCCCCGGATTCACGCTGTCAACTGGTTCCCTGAGGGGCCGGACGGCGGGGATGCACGCAGCTTTGCGGCCGATCCCGCTAACCATCAACATCTTTATCTGGGTACGGCAAACGGCTGGATATATCAGTCGCAGGATGGCGGCAAGAGGTGGAGCCGACTGGCGCGCGTAGGCATGCGCGACGACCTTGTGTTGGACCATATTCTGGTGGACCCGGCCGACCCGAAGCATATCGTAGCGGGGGCGTGGGTGGTGGCCGATTTACAGCATCCCGATGGCGGAATTTTTATCAGCCAGGATGGCGGGTTGACGTGGGCCAGCCAACCGGATATGCGCGGGCAATCGGTGCTCGCGCTGGCGATCGCGCCGTCCGATCCCAAGAGCATGGTGGCGGGAACACTGCAGGGGGTCTTCCGATCGCAGGACAGCGGCGCACACTGGCAGAGGATCAGCCCCGAGGACAACAAGGAAATCCATGAGGTGCAATCGCTTGCCATCGACCCAACGGACCCCGGCATTATCTACGTGGGCACATGGCACCTGCCGTGGAAGACCAGCGATGGCGGAGCCACATGGACCAGCATCAAGGATGGGATCATCGAGGACTCGGACGTCTTCTCCATCCTGATCGATCCCAAGCAGCCGAGCGTGGTGTATCTGAGCGCGTGCTCGGGAATCTACAAGAGCGAAGACGGGGGCGCGAAGTTTACCGGCGGGGTGGGCATCAATAAAGCGCAGGGCATTCCGTCGACTGCGCGGCGAACTCGGGTGCTGAAGCAGGACCCAGGCCACTTGGACACTGTATATGCGGGGACGACTGAGGGTCTCTATCGCACCGACGATGCGGGCAAGCTTTGGACCGAGACGACCGGCTCCGACGTAATTGTGAACGATGTGTATGTCGATCCCACGGACCCGCACAATGTGCTGCTGGCCACCGACCGCCAAGGCGTACTGGCCAGCGACGATGGGGGCAGCAGCTTTCTGCCGTCCAATAGCGGGTTTTCGGCCCGCCAGATTACGGCCTATAGCGGAGATGCGCGGCAGACGGCAACGGTCTATGTCGGCGTGGTGAACGACAAGGAATCGGGTGGCGTATTTGTAAGCCATACCGGCGGGCTGAGGGGCTGGACGCAGCTGAGCGGCGGCCTGGATGGACATGATGTGTTCAGCCTGGGGCAGGCACCGGACGGCTCCATGCTGGCGGGTACAGAACACGGGATCTATCGGCTGAAGGATGTAGTATGGCAGCGCGCAGGAGACGAGACGGAAGCAAAGAGTGCGCCTGACCCGGCGGTGAAGACAGCCCGCCAGAGGAAAGGGCCATCGAGACAGACGAAGGTGCGCGGAGCGGCTGCGAAGAAGAGCTTCGACGCAAGCGTCTATGGCTTTGCGTTGGCCGGCGACACGATTTTTGCGGTGACCTCCGAAGGTGTTCTGCGCAGCCCATCCAGCGGCGAGACGTGGGCTGCGGTAGCCTCGATTCCGCCGGAGGAATGGAGGTTTATAGCCGTTTCGAAGGCGATGCTGGCGGTAGCCAGCCTGCATGCCCTGGAGATGTCGCCCGATGCCGGCAAGACGTGGAAGGCGCTGACGCTGCCGGCGGGAGGAAAACAGCTCTCGGCACTGGCCATCGATGGCGATGGAACAGTGTGGATTGCCGATCGCGACGCGGTCTACTATTCGGCCAATCAGGGCGCAAGCTGGGAGGTCCTGAAGGGAGTGTTTGTGCGCAATGTCAACAGCATCTTTTACGATGAGGCGGGCAAACGCATGCTGGTGACCTCGGAAGGGCCGGAGACGATGGCCTTCGCGGTGGCCCTTCCATCCATGAAGGTGAGTTGGTGGGACACGGGATGGAACCTGCGCTTCGTCCGGCCAGTGGGCGATTATCTGCTGGCGGCGACGTTGTTCGACGGCATGGTGGTGCAGCCGCGCATGGTGAATTCGGATGAATTGACCAACGTAGCGTCACACTAGTGGATGGTCAGCGTGATAAATGTGGCGGGCGTGGCCGAGGTGGTTCCACTGCTGCTGGTGAGCGCGATGGTGTAAGTGCCGGGCGTGGAGCCGGGCGTGGGGCTGGTCGGAGTTGAGGAACTGGAACCGCCTCCGCAGCCGGAGAGGGAGGCCGTGACCATGGCGATTGCGGAACCCATAGCCAGCGAGCGCAGGAGGCTGAGACGGCGGCGGCCGGGCTGCAAGCCGAGCAGAAGTGCGCAGAGGGCAAGAGTGGGGAGCGCGGGCCGGGCGATGGAAGCGCTTCCGCTGGGAGCGGTGGAGGCGATGATGATGGTTCCGTTGACGAAGCCGTTGGCAGGGAGGACGACGCCGGCGAACGTGAAGGAGCAGGTCGGGATCTGGATGGGCGTGCCACTGCCGGTGTAGGTGACGGTGCAGCTCTGGTTGATAGATCCGCTGAAGCCGTTCAACGAGGTGTAGGTGATCGTGGCAGAGTTGCCGGATGTGGCACCGGCGCTGAGGCTGATAGCAGATGGCGCGGCGGTGATGGAGAAGCCGGGGCTGAGTGCATACAGGAGATTGTTGATGTCGATGGAGCCCCATCCCGTGGCAAGGTCATATCCGTCGGTGAGCAGATAACCGGCGAGGCCTCCGGTAAGCGCAGTCGGCGAGGGCGTGCTGTTGTTGCACATGCTTGGGATGGCGACGGAGCAACCGGAGACGCCGCTGTTAGCGACGGTGGTGTCGTGGAAGACGTTGTTGGCGGGAGTGGATGCGAGGCGATAGAGGGTTGGGTTGAGGTTGCCCTGGCGCATGCCTGTCCGCTGATTGAGGAGGGCAGTGACGCCAGCCATCGCGGGAGCGGCATTGGAGGTGCCGAAAAAGTATTCAAAGTAATTGTTGGCGCAGTCGCCGCCGCCGAGCGCGTAGCAGCCGTAGTAGCCGTCGTGCTTGGCGGAGGGGAAGCTGATGTCGGGGACGTCGCGTGCGCCGTCTGCCGGGACGCCGGTTCCGGTCTGCCAGGAGGGTTTGGCGATGTATATGCTGGCACCCCCGCCACCCCCGGCGACGACATAGCTTCCCGCCGAACCAGGCTCGTTCCATGCGCCTTCGGGGATATATCCGAGAGCAGAAGTCCGGGTGGAGCTATTGGAGGAAGACCAATAGAGCGAGGGATTGGAGGTGTCGGCGAACTCCGTTCCACCGGTGCATGTAGCGTAGGAACTGGAGCATATGGCGTTGATGCTGAGCTGCTGGGTGGCGGGCGGGGTGGTGAAGTCGGGGTCGCAGGTCGCGGCGCCGGAGTCCATGGAGCAGACTAGGACGGAGATGCCCTGAGCGGCGGCCTGGGAGAAGAGGGTGTCCCAGGACTTGACGCCGGCAGAGCCGGTGTTGGCCTCGCAACTGCCGAAGCTGATGTTCATGATGGGATCGTTGAGGGTGTTCACCTCATACTGCGCGGCGGTGAAGACGCCTCCTCCGCTGTTGGGCAGAACGACAAGGTCAGCCTGTGCGGAGGGCGCGACGCCGAGGACGCGCTGGACATCCATGGTCGCTTCGGACTGGTCTCCACCGCCCGATAAGCCGGGATCGGGGCCTGCGCCGGGGACGATCGTGTTGGGGAGATTGGCGGCCAGACCGGTGTTGGCCTCGAACTCGGTGATGTCGGTGGTGACCACCCGCGAGCGGCCGATGATGGCGACCCGCTGGCCGTCTCCGGGGAGGGTTGAGGCGTTGAGGTCGAAGATATTGGCGAAGTCGCCGGGGGTGACGTAGTGGTTGGAGCCGTTTGTGAACCGGGGCTCGGCGCTGGAGGACGAGGCGGAGACTGCTTGGCCTTGTCCCATGGGGAAGATGGGAACATCGGATAGGCCGGCGATGGACTGCACGATGGCGGCGAGTGCGGCCGGGAGCGCGGGCTCCTGGGTGGTGGAGAGCCGGGGTTCGCCGTTGAGGGTGAAGGTGTGGAAGCTGGTGGAGAGTGCGGCGGAGACGGCCGATGCTGGGCCGTTGACCGTGATGAAGATGCGGCTGGGCGAGACCTCTGCGACAGTGAGGCCGCGGGCGGTGAGCCATGCGGTGAGGGCGTCGATGTCGTGCTGGGTGGGGCCGTAGAGCTCGCCGACCTGCTGGGGGGTGAGCCACTGATGGTAGCTTGGCGAGGCGGGGTCCTGCTGGTCGGCGAGCAGTTGGGTGAAGGCAGCCTGAAGCTGTGGCGCGCGCGCGAGGACAAAGGTGAGCGGTAGATTGGTGTCGGCGGCGACTGGGCCGGCGTCTGCCGCGGGATTTGCCCAGCGCGGGAGATGGCCGGCAAGTCGTACCGAGGTGGTCAACTCAGGCTGGACGGTGACCCGGTCTGCCTGGCTAGTCTGTGCAGAGAGGGATGGAACGGCAAGGAACAGCAGTGGCAGTAGATGGCCCAGAGGTTTGCGCATGGCGATGTTGCAACGATACTTCGTTGGACTTTGGCTTGCAACCTTGTCCGGCAGAGGCGCGGTGACCAATTAGAATGGAGTGAGCATGAGTTCTCTAGCTACCAACTCGGCTACGCGGCACGGCTTTGAGACGGACGATCCTGCGCTGCGAACGATTGCGGTCAAGGTGGAGGCGGGTGAGCGGCTCAGCTTCGACGACGGCATCGCGCTCTATCGCACGGGCGACCTACTGGCCGTTGGATGGATGGCGAACGCAGTGCGCGAGAGAATGCACGGCGATATTGCCTACTTCAACGTGAATCGGCATATCAATCCCACCAATGTGTGCGTGGCAAGTTGCAGGCTGTGTGCCTTCGGGCGCAAGAAGGGCTCGGCAGGGACGTACACCATGGCTCTGGAAGAGGCATGGCAGACGGCTGGCTCGGGGCTTAGTGAGGCGGTTACTGAGTTCCACATCGTCGGCGGACTGCATCCCGACTTACCTTTTGAATATTTTGAGGACCTGATTCGCGGGCTGAAGGTGCGATTTCCCAAGGTGCATATCAAGGCGTTCACCATGGTGGAGGTGGCGTTCTTCGCCAAGTTGTGCAAGATGTCGATCGAGGAGACGCTGTTGCGGCTCAAGGCGGCTGGGGTGGATTCGCTGCCCGGAGGCGGGGCGGAGATATTTGCGGACCGAGTGCGGCACATCATCTGCGACCACAAGATTGACGGCGGCGAATGGCTGGAGACGGCGCGCACGGCGCACCGCATCGGTCTGCGCTCGAATGCGACGATGCTATACGGACACGTGGAGAACGACGAGGACCGCGTGGACCACATGCTGCGCCTGCGCGAGTTGCAGGACGAGACGGGCGGCTTCCAGACCTTCATCCCGCTGGCCTTCCATCCCGACAACACCGCCCTGGCGCACATCCCAAAGACGACCGGGATGATGGACCTGAAGCAGATTGCGATTGGACGATTGCTGCTGGATAACTTTGCGCACATCAAAAGCTACTGGCAGATGGTGTCGCCGCAGATGGCGCAGATCTCGCTGCGCTTTGGGGCGGACGACATCGACGGGACGGTGATTGAGGAGAAGATCTACCACGACGCGGGAGCAACGACTCCGCAGGGAATGAGGAGGGCGGATTTAGTGAGGCTGATTACCGAGGCTGGGCGCGTTCCCTTCGAGCGCGACACACTGTACCGCGCAGTGACACGCAGCGAGGACACGTTTACTGTGGCGGTGTGAAGGACTGCGTTGCGCTGCTCTTGACTCTCAGTGGCGGTTGAGGGAGGCGGCGGCGCGTTGCAGGGCGGCATGCTTCTTGAAGCGCTGGGAGGCAGACTTTGCACCCTGTTCGGAGTCGAAGGAGCCATGGTCTTCGCCCGCCCAGCGAAAGCGCCAACAATCGCCTGACTGATATATCTCCGGCTCTTCCGAGCTGGTGCGTGTCTTCTGTCCAGGCGCTTCCAATACTTCGTTCATCATCTTCCTTTCGTTCGTCCCTGTCGGAGACAGGTCAGTCTGTGGAACCGAAGATCGGGTGTTATACGGTCCCTAAGGGAATAAAGCTGTTAAACGGGCTCGATAGGAATGAAGAATCCATTCTACATAACCAAGAGGGAGCTATGAAGTCTCATAATGAGACATCCACAGCGTATGTGTGTTGTCGTACATATAGGCTCTAGCTGCATCCGGAGGTGCTGCCGCAACTCATGCAGCGGTAGCAGGAGCCGGAGCGGGTCATGATGGCGCCGCAGGTAGCGCAGCTTGGGGCGTCGCCCATGTCGTACATACTCTTCATGGCATCGGAGGCATGGTAGACCATGCCAGAGCCGGGGGCACCGGGGACGCCGTAGATGCCGCGGTCTGCCATGGAGTCCCGTGCCGGGGCTGCGTTGTCCGCGTGGGTGGAGTGGTCGGGAGCAATCCCATTGCGGGGCGGCGTGCGGTCCGCATACTGGCTGCCTGCGCCGTTGTCGAAGATGTCTTCGTCGGAGATGGCTTTGTGAGAACGCGCCTCGCGTTGCAGGATGGCCTGCGGGCTTGCATCGACTGCTGCGGAGAGGGTATCCAGTGGTTCATGCGGCAAGGTCTGGTGCAGCGTTGTGGCAGCGTCCTCTGTGTTGGTGGCCAGGCTGACCGTATTGCCCGGAGCGGTGACAGTTCCCTGTACCGGTACGCTGGCTGCGGGTGCGAGACCAGTGAAGAGGTCGAGCTGCGTGCCCGAGAGGAAGCGCATCTGGATCCATCGGAAGATGTAATCCATGATGGACTTGGCGAAGCCGATCTCGGGATTGCCGGTCCAGCCGGAGGGTTCGAAGCGGGTGTGGGCGAATTTTTCGCAGAGGACTTTCAGCGGAACGCCGTGCTGCAGCGAGATGCTGATGGCCGTGGCGAAGCTGTCCATCAGGCCGGAGACGGTGGATCCCTCCTTGGCCATGCGTATGAAGATTTCGCCGGGATAGCCATTGGGATAGAGGCCCACCGTGATGTAGCCTTCGTGACCTGCAATGGCGAATTTGTGCGTGACCGAGGCCCGCTCGCCGGGCAGGCGATGACGGCTGGCGCGCGGCGGGGCCTGCGCATCGGCTGCGTCCACGTTCTCCATGCTGGCGGCCTGAATCTGGGTGAGCTGTCGGGTGAGCGCCGCGTTGGCAGCCTCCAGTGCTACGAGGCGTTCGCTGGCGGCGGCGAGATTCCGTTCGGCTTCGGCGGTAGCGGCAGTGGCGATTGCCTCATTCACGGCAGGCGCGACGGCGCGTGTTCCCTTCTTATCGTCGGTCTGGGCCTCCACATTGAGCGGCTGTGTTCCCTTGGAGTTGTCGCGGTAGATAGCGATGGCCTTGATGCCCTGTCGCCAGGCCTGCATATAGGCTTCGGCGATGTCTTCCACCGAGCAGTCCTGCGGCAGGTTGACGGTCTTGGAGATCGCACCCGAGAGGAACGGCTGCACGGCGGCCATCATCCGCAGGTGGCCGCGGTAGTGGATCGACCGGCCCCCTTGCGGCGGGGCGAAGGCACAGTCGAAGACCGCGAGGTGCTCGGGCTTGATGCCCGGGGCGCCCTCGATGGTGTCGCTGGCGTCGATGTAGTCGATGATGCCGCGGATCGACGGCTCGTCGTAGCCGAGCTTATCGAGGGCCATCGGCACGGTCCGGTTGACGATCTTGAGCATGCCGCCGCCGGCCAGCGACTTGTACTTGACCAGGGCGATGTCGGGCTCGACGCCCGTGGTGTCGCAGTCCATCATGAAGGCGA
>Ga0302320_10015696_pt1 | contig 15531 bp, 13 predicted proteins | sample Bog_T0_3_FD_202130 | JGI IMG/M metagenome (GOLD analysis project Ga0302320, IMG submission 202130) | Peat permafrost microbial communities from Stordalen Mire near Abisko, Sweden - Bog_T0_3 | ecosystem: Environmental > Terrestrial > Soil > Wetlands > Peat | place: Sweden: Abisko, Stordalen Mire... | reverse complement strand
GGGTGCATTATTCTGCCGGTGGTCCGCCGAGCAGATTGGCAAGATGGGGTCGAAGAAAACTCAGCAGCCAGAGCAACACCCGCCGGTGCTCTGATTCGTGCTCGAATTCATCGTCGCCGGAGAAATACTCGTCGATGATCGCGAGTGCAGGGCTGTCCTCATCTCCGCCGGTCTGGATCCCTGCCATCAATTCATTTTCGAGATCTTCTGTAGAGAGCCAAGAAAGCGGATCGAACGCCCGTCGTTCCCCAGCGCGGTAGCTTCTGTCGTGGGATCTTTCGTGCATGGAGCTCCTGTTCCGCCGCCGGGATGGATTCCTGCTTCCCGGGGCCTTTGGTTGTTCAGACATAGGTGAGTGCGAAGTTTGAAGTAGCTCTCGGTTCCAGACGAACCAGCAAAAGGCGGGTTGGTGTCTCGTGAAGGTTTTGGGGTTGGTTTGGCCTGCGCACTTACACGCTCTCGATCCGGGCGAGCGTCCGCTTTCGCGGGAATTCAGGTTACCTGGGTGGGATTGCGCCGATCAGATTCGATGGAGTGATTCCGGCATGATGGGCTACAGTCGCACTGAATCATACGGTAGACGTATCGAGCGACCATGCCCGGCACAATGCAACTCAAGCGTTGCCAATTCATCGACCGAGGTACAACCCGAGGCTTCAACTAAACCTCCGCCATCGTTCGGAACCGGGAGGTCCGCAACTAAAGCTGGTGAGTGGATTGCAACTTCGGCTATCTCCTCCGTTTGTACTCCACCTGCCCCAGGAATCCCGGCATCAGGATCGTGTCGGTTTTCCTGTCGTAGGTCAGATCTGTTGATCCAAGAATCTCTTTAACCTCGAGCATTCCTTTCTCATAGGTCGCGCCGATCTTACTGTCCTTGCCGACGATGAGGTATTGATCGCCATTCCGGACGATTTGAAAAGTGTCGTTGTCGTTCCGGGTATTGACCCAGGTTCCCATGAACTCGGAACCATTTGTGCCGCACCCTGCGAGGATCACGATACTGAAGAAGAATGCGGTGATGAGGCGAGACTTCAAGGTTTTCATTTGCACGCTCCAAGCGAGTTGTCTCACGCCGTCGTTGCAAGACAGCGGGTTGATTGCCGTCGGCACCGTATTGCGGCAGTTGCCGAATGCAAGTTAATTCAACGGGTTTTTTCTAAACGTGATGGCGCCGCGCCCAGATCTTCAGTGACCGGCCGCCTCTAAATCAAAGGAGGCATGACGACTGAGTTCATTCGCCATGCCTCCTTGCACCGGTTAAGATCTGGATTCAGCTTAGGTGTCGCGTTTCCATGCGTCTTCGTGGACGGTCTGTACGAGATTGTCGAGGCGGTCCTGACGTTGCTTGGACCATTTGGCGTAATGTTTGCGTACGATTTCGGGAGAATTGCCCAGCACGTCCGCAACTTCCTCGAAGGTCGCGCCGATGCCAACGAGGTCCGTTGCAAGTGTGTGCCGAAATCTGTGCGCATGGCAATTGGCGACGCCTGATTTCCTGAACACCGCGCCGAGGGTCTCAGAGACCTGCGAGATTTGGGACTTCGGTTGGGATTTTACGTTCCAAAATATGTACGGGCAATTCTTGTCAGCACCGCGCGGAGTCGGGAGTGCGTTGATAGCCTCGACAAGTTCGTCGGGGACCAGCAGATACACCAATTCATGGTTCTTGGTCGTCCGGACGAAGATCCGCCAGCGACCTTTCTCGAGCGATATTCTGTCGCGGCGTAACAGCGCCACGTCGCTGATTCGAAGCGCGGTGTGTCGAAGAAGGAGAACGGCTGCACGCGCCCGTTTGCGCTCGTAGTTGTGGAGCCCAAACTTGTTGCACGCGTCGATGATCGCCATCATTTCGTCGTGCGTGTAGGGAACGACGTCATTCTGGTTTTCGATCTTAGGTCCCTTGATCAGGGCCGCGATATTTTTGTTGCAGAGGTCGCGAGCCGTGCAGAATGCCCAGAAGGCACGTAACGTCTCCAGTTCCTTGAGGGAAGTTGTCTTCGCCAGTTTCCGGCTCGCGCGGAACCGGTCAAGATCGGTCACCTTGAAATCCGCAACTTTACGGATCTTCTTCTTTCTGCTGACTTCGTCGTGCTCGGTGAAATGAAGCAGCTGATTTAGCGTGTTTTTGTATTTCTTTATCGTTGATACTCCGACCCCGTTGGTCTCGCAGCTGTCGATGTAAGCCTTCTTGGCATTGACCAAGAGGCACGGGTCGTCAGCCGAAACTTCCTCGGGCGGCATCTCTGAAGGGAGTGCAGGCGTTGCAGTCGGGGTCGGTTCGACTGTGGCAGGTCTGGGATCCCCGGACAGTGCCGTCCGCGCAGGCTGGGTTGAAGGATCGGATGGCTTTGAATTGCTCTCGAGTCTTTCCAGGTACTCTTCGAGCTGACCCGCGAGTCGTTTGCGGGCGATTCGGATGTTCCTCGTGTTGAGGGACTGTCGCAAAACGCGCACGGAGTTTACACAGCCGTCCCCCCAAATCGGACATCTGCACTTCATCGCGTCTCTTCCGTCGGCTCGCTGCTTGCAGTCGGCGCTGTGCCGCCGCCAGATTGTGCATGTGATTCGGTAGTCCTCGTCGTCTTGGTACATTCTTCTTCCTTTATCGAATCCGTCGATTCAGAATCGACACCGATGATTCAGCGCATGGCCGCTCACTCGGGCTATGCAGCGGCTGCGTCTTATGCGGCTGGTTTGCCACTCTGAGGCTTCACGCGTTGTTGTCTGAACGTGATGCGGCGGTCCTTAGGAACATGGAATTGCCGCTTTGTTCTTTCGGCATAGACCCGATTGAGAACGGATTCCGGGATGCGGATGGTTAGGTATGCACGCTTCCCGTCGTTTCTTGTTTGTTCACCGAGGATCAGAACTCCATCCTCGTCAATGAATGCCTGGCGGACAGTCTCGTCGTCGCACCCCCACTTTGCCGCGATTTGCTTGAGCGTGTAATGAGTCTCGAGAGGGTCCCGAGGAAACACGGGTTCGAGATTCGAATTGAAGCGTACGCTCATGACATCTCGAAGCTAGCGCATGAGCTGACGCGGGCGGAATTGCTGAGAGAACAGAACTTATCTTAGGAAAAGGAAAATCTCTGCATCTGAGTTGGTGGGGTTCCCGGACATTCGGTGTGGCCGAAAAATTTCACATACATTGCTGTTGCCCACGGGCGTCTGGAATCATCATCAGACGCCAGGCGCTTCGAGACTTCCGCGCAAATCTGAGCGCACGCAGCCTCACCTCCTTGCGCTTGCTCATGACACTCAACGCGCGATGAATCCATCAGTGAAACTCTGGGCAACATCGCACGCGAAGGTCGGCTAGAGAATTCTCACGCGCAATTCTGCTGGTCTCCAGAACCACCTTGGCGTCGCATCCATCGATAGCAATGGTGAACGACGACGGTCTTGGTCGAGAGATGTTCACCGCTTTGCAGAGGAGTCGTCTCCCGAAGACAAAACGGCCGCAGCGGAGTTGAACGCCGGTGCCATGACCTCAGAGTGCAACGACGTATTCGCTGAGGGCGCGCTGTCCAGCAATAAGCGCCAGGCACTCCGCGTCTGCACCTGTAAGGCTCTGTGCTCCTCGCGCAGGATTCGCCTCCACCAAGATCTCTCTCAGCTCGCATTTGACAAGGCGCGGCATCAGATTGCCTGGTGTAAGAGGATGGGACAAGTCAGATTTAAACCCAGCGAATGAAACCGATTTCAATTGGTGAATTACCTCCGCGAACACATCCAATCTCTCGAGCTCGAGGCCCGATTGCACTACCACAGAAAGCGTCAGGTTGATCGGAAAATGCCACAGATGATCTTGGGATTTCTCCCATTCCGCGTATTCGTGCATGCGCTCGGGGTGTGCAGTGAAGATCCGGAAGTAGGACTCCTGCGGAGCCCGTACCGACGAAAGTATCTCGCGGATAACGATGAAACTTACCGACGGATGGAAGAGGTCAACCGCCCCGCTCAGAAGGTGTTCCTTTCGCTTCCCAGCCTTCCGAATTCTGGCGAGCGCGACTGGATGGGCAACCGCCTTGCACTCGCCGTCAGGAGAGGCTTCGAGATTGACGCAGAAGATGGTCTCGTTGGCCGAGCCGGTAAGCTCACTGTCCGTCGACTTAGGGCTAGCGGGATTCACCGGGATCTGAACCCCTGCCCCGGCGGCGCGGGCAGGACGCCGTGAATCAATTGACACGCAGGTGCTCTGCGTGACTTTCGCTTTCGGTGGCTCAGCTGCAGAAATCGGTTTCGTCTCTGGAACGATCACGGCCTCAGCATGATCGGCTGCATCGCCAGGTTCTTCCCGGTTGCTCTCCGTTGCATCTGGGCCTGGCTTCAAAGTCCTGGAGGCTGTGTGCACGTGGTCGCCACTACTATTGCCGCTGGTTGTTTTGCTTCGACGTTCGCTGCGCGCCTGTGTGAGCTTTAATGCGGCACCGGATTTGACCGCCATAGTGCCGGTCATGATGACGGTTGAGCCGGAGGAAGACTCTGCGCAGGACTCGAAGTTTGATGTTGTCTGGAACTGGTCGGCCATCGCCACCGGCACCAGCGCGGTCTCGCGGGGCCGTGCAACCGCGATATCGGGGTCTTTGCCGGTGTCTGCCGGTTCAGGCTCCGCTTCGGTGGCCGTCACGCGTGCGGAAACCGGTTCGAGATCGTCGGTCGGCGCGTTCTGTCTCGAATCTTCGCGCTCAAAGGCTTCGATGGCAGCACGCACGTCCTTTCCTGTGCGATACGCTTTGACGATGCCTTTAGCCAGCTTGATCAGCTCGTCTTTTTGTTGCTTGCGCCTTGCCGTGGCTGCGTTCTTCTTTGCTTTTCGGCCTGGATCGCGAAGTTCTTCGAGCGCACGCTCGAGTTGTCTCAACGACATCTCCAGACCGGCAGACTCGATCATCCACACCTTTATTTTCGACCAAGTACACCCCTTGGGCAGGGTCACGTGCGATTTGCTCTGCAGGGAGTACCGTTTCTGCGCCCTGTCGTACTCGGGAAGCAAAACCTTTAACACGGCTGCCCGCCGGCGAGTAGACTTCGCCAGAGTTCTTAGGCTCTTCAAAAGGGTATCTTGAGTCTGGATAAGTTCAGAATCCCCCTCGGTCCCGGGGTAATAGCTCGTTGAAGCAGTATCCAATGGGGTTTCAGGCCCATTCATTCCTGCACTTAGAGATGAATTCATACGCATCCTTCCGGCGCACTGGTTGCCGCGCTGCAAGTAATGTAGCTTCATCTTCGTTTTTCTGCAGTCGATGTGGGAGCAAATTCGTCGGCCTGAGAGTCGATTGGAATGAAGCTACCGAAGCCGTCAGGAGGTGCTGCGACAAATGTCGCGGGAACTTCACCGCGAGTTGGGTCAAAGCCGAGAAGGAGCAGCCCGGAGCCCGATTTGTATTCAGTCGTGACTCGGACCGCCGCAACGTCTGCAATAAGTGATAGGCATGCCGATGACGTTGCTGGGTATCTTGGCGGGTTTCCGCCGAGCTTCTCGACTCCGCGCAGGATTGAAATGCTCCGCACGTGCTCCGCCGCTTGCAGCTTGTTGGAACTCCGGCGGAATACCTATACTCGAATTCGTTCAACTTGTGTCTTCCTCATTCGTGCCCATGCCAAGGTCTCCGTCAAATTCTGAATCGAAATCATCGAGATCGAAATCGATCAGATGGTCCAGCCGTGGCCAGCAGTCCGCCTCTCCGCACCACGGGCAAACAACCTGAGACTCGTTGCAGTCATCCAGCGTGCCACCGCACGAACGACATCTATCCATATATATGTCTCCTTCCATGTACCTCCAGCGGGGAAGCATGATCGGGCAAAAGGCGGCCGGGCTGTGAACGCGGGCTGGCATGGTGACCGAGTGGCCGCGGTTGGGACGTGGTCGCGCGGGCAGCATCTTCGAGGGCTCACTGATCGAACCAACTTTGTTCAGTCTGCGCAGGGTGCAGGTGCAGGGATTGACTCAAACCTGCACCTGGAAGATTGTTATCGGCAATTGAGAATCGCTCGCGCACGGGCGCCTAACCATTCCGGCTAGATGAGCGAGGAGCGCGGCCGCGGCGATTGGCCTGGGGAGCGGTCGGCCAATGTTCGGCTGTGGCCAGGCTGACCGGCTCCGAACATTGATCGCCGCTATTCGAGAGTTCGCACGAAGCGCAGCCGTCGAGGTAAAGCGAAAGACTGCAGCGATCCAGGTGGCGGCAGGTTGGGTTGGGAGTCTGCGATTCGAGAAACACAAAGTCGTGAAGCATAAGGAATGGCTCCTTTCGTTGTTGTGAGCAGAGGGGGAGGCGCACACCCGACTAGGGGTCGGGTGCGCCAAGACAGAGGAGAATTTCAGTTGGGGAGAACGCGATGGGCGTCAATGGAAATGTGGATGAGGGGGATTACCAAAGAACTTGCGAGAATACGAATTTCTCGCAAGTAGCGATGTGCAGGATCACGCGGCAGCGCTACAAACCGAGACTATCCGCGGCATTTTCGCGGAACGCGCCGGCCAGGCGAACATACCGGTCTAGCGATTTCGTGGTCTTGTGACCCGATTGCTTGGCAATGAGCCTGTCACTGACCTGGAGCGATGCTTGACTACAAAATCCACTGCGGACGCTGTGGGCTCCGAAGAGAGCGTCATCGAGGCCGGCGCGACGGGCGGCACGCTTGATTATGTAATTGACGGATGCAGGATTGAGCGCGCCATCATCAACGGCCTGCCGGCCGCGACGCACACGCACAGCCCGGAAAACCGGGCCCGATTTAATTTGAGAGGCCTCCAGCCAGCGGCGCATGGCCCGAACCGGGCAGGTCGCGGGGTTCGAACCGAACGGAATCCCGATAATTCTGCCAATACCCTCCTGGTCAGTCTTGCTCCGTCCCTGATGATGCACCATGCCGGCATCGCAAAACTCCAATGACTCGACGGTCACCGCCACGGCGTTCTCGCGCCTCAAACCACCGGCCGAAAAGGCCGTGAGAATGAGAGCTACGTCTCTCAGGCCCTGGAGGTCGTCGCCACAGGTTGCGACAAGTTGCCGGATGTGGCCGGTCAGCAGGGGCTGCTTCTGATTGGGCCCGGGAGCGACGCCCTTCGTCCGGCGAATGCCGCGCAAAACCTTGCGGACAATTGGCTGGCGAGTGGAAGCCGGAGAAAGACCGGTGAACCCGGCGTCACGCAGGGCCAGGGTGATACTTGTCAGTCTCTTCGTCAGGGTCTGCGGAGAGAATGAATCGGCCCGATCCGCCAGATAAAGTGCGATGACATCCGGTGACGGCACGATCGTCAAAGAGGGAAATCCGCGCTGGCGGCACCAGGCCTCCACATCATTCCAGGATGATTGCATTGCGCGGTGCGTTGATTCGGTCCGCGAGGCTTCGGCGAGTTTTTGGGCCTTGGCGATCAGTCCTTCGAGGCCGGCGGACTGCGGGACTAAAGCAAACGAAGCTAATTGCATGACGGACTCCTGAGGGTTTGTTGATTGTGCGAGGTGGGGAGGCTGGAGGTAGAAGTTGGGAAGGGACTGCGCTTCAGCACTTGAGCCAGCGAGTATCGAGTGGTAAATCGATTGGCGTTGCCGATGGAGGTTTTGACCTAAGGTGGCGCTTGATCGTCGCAGAACATCTGCGGAGAGATTCAACCGGCGGCGCTTGAGAAGTACCGCGACGCAGCCACCGGCATTGTCGGGGTTTTGTCCTTCGCCTCAGGGGACCTGACCGGTCCGAGCAAGGCTTGAATCGTGCAATTTTGCAAATCCAGGTTTCCGGCCATAAGGCTGATTGTCCGCCCTGGATGGGAGGCTAAGGAAAGTCACGATCCGGTAAATGCCAGCTTTACAGCGCTTTAGCTCGGTATGGTCTCAGAAGCCTCAGTTAAAGAGAAGGGGGCGGGCCATTCATCCGGCCTCAGCTTATGCCACAACGATTGCGGTCATCAGCATCACGAAACGGAACGCCTCAGCACCTGACGGCTTGCCTTGGCCCCGGGAATTCGTAACTACCGGCTCTAGGGCGAGCCACGCGGCCGCTTCTTCGCCAGCATCTTCCGGTGCCTTCTCTCGTTCGATTTTTGTACCCGAGTCGATGCCAATTGCTTCTCTCCAGGCGGCGCGCGACTTGGAGCGTTCCTTCGAGTCGTAGGAAATCCAGCGGTAGTTCACGCCAATGCGCTCAAGCAGGTCGCGCTGTGTGGCTGCCCGTGCAGCATACTTAAGCTCTTTGAAAGTAAGGCGCATTCCGCTGACGGGCACACGATGAACCCAGTCCGCAACCCCCTTGATTGATTCCTTGGAAAACTCCTTCCTCGCATTTGCCATGCCGCGAGCGAGTTCGGCAGCGAGTCCCTTGTTCTGGTCGAGCCGGGGTTTGGGAGGAACGTGGAGACGTATTGTTTTGTCACGTTTGATCATCCGGAACTTCGGCACCTTGCCGGCCTTGAGTTCGCGCAGTTTTTCGGCGCGCCCGATCATCCGGGCTGCTTTGACGGGATCGACATCACATTCAAGTGCAAGTTGAGTCACCTGATCCGGAGTTTTGCAGTTCGTCGATCGAACGAGAAAATCCCACAAACACATCATCGATTCCCAGGGATCAGGCTTGCTTTGTGATGATCCCGGGAAACCGGGTGAATTTTGTGCTCCGACCGATGACGCCCATTGCGCAAAGGGAGGAATGAGCCGCTGCACAAGCTTTCGCACGTCGAACTCGGCGATCTTGTAACCCTGGGACTCAGAAAGCCCGCTGAGAGCAACGAGGATGGGCTTCTGGGGCGCAAGCTCAGTGTTCTCGAGAACAAACGACTGCCAACCGTCAAACGCCCGATTGTAGTAGGTGCTGCCGACGTCGGTTCCGCTGTGTCCGAGTCTCTGGGCAGTGGCGTATTGTGCTTTGCGAGTAGACGAGGAGGTGCCGTAAAGGGTTCGGAAATCCCTGGCCAACAACTGCTCGAGTGTGTCGTCTCCGAGCAACTGAAACGGCCACCGATCCTTGGGAATCTGCTTGATCTTCCCTCCTGCCAGGACGAACTGCCTGAGCATGGCCTCGACGAACATTTTCGAGCACGCAGCATGACGAAGGTGGTGCAGCCGGAATCCGGGGTCTCTTGTGACCTCTCTCATGGCCGTGAACACAACCGACATGACCCGCGCCCAACTCGATGCGCCCCGGCTTCCACCCCGCCAATGGAAGATTCGCCGGTCGGCATCCAGATTGCTTTGATTTGCGGTCTGCATTCTGACCCAGGCTTCAATCGTTTTTTGTTCGTCGGGTTTGAACTGACACTGAAGATCTGTTCGCCGGACAGCGGCATCGCTCTTCATGGCGTGAGGACCCCACGGCCGCAGGAGCAATTCGGCAATCTTCCCGGTTTCAGGATCTTCATACAGGATGTCGTTGAGCCGGATGTTTTCGACTTCGTCGTGACGTGCTGGCGCGCGCAACGCGATGAGGAAGACGACCTCGGCGGCTTCGGCAACCAGGGGATCATCGGGAAAGGAGGTATCCTCGACGATTCGCTTGCGCATCCGCGAAATCTCCTCCTCGACCGCGATGTTAGCGTTTGCCGATCCAGCCACGAAATCCTTCAGCCCCAGTTCGCCGTATGGGATTTCGCCGGCTCCGTACTTTGACATCAAGTAAAAGTGGAACTGAATAAGCGAGTGCGCCACCGAAAGCCGGCGCTTCGGCTTTTCTGCGAATTCTTCGAGGATGTCAAAGTAATAGGCGCTAAGGTCAGCGGCGGGAAGCTCCACAGGGTCTCTGCCTCCAAGAACATCGCAGAGAAGATTGGCGACATTCCGGGTATGCAGGCGGACAGTGCTGAGTGCGGCACGCTTTCCCCAGGCTCCTCTGTTGGCGATAAGGAAGGAGCCGAATTCAGCGACCCGCTTACCAGGCGCAAACGTCAGCGTGGCGGCTAATTGATCCAGAGCCTGACGCGCCTCGGCGGGAGTGCCCGATGCCAAGGCGGCTCTAACGTCTCGCTTCCACTCTTCAATCTCGATATCTTCCTCTTCGTCTTCCTCGGCGAGAGGACTGTCTGGGACCACCGAAACATCGTGAGCAGTTGCCTTGAGAAGTTCAGCACCGTGGACTCGCGCAAACGTGTCGAGGCGCACGGAGCTCGATAAGGTTTCCCTGGTCATGTAGCTGAGGGTAGCCGGGTCGATGTACCGCTGGTACAACGCAGTTAGCGTATCGAGCAACGCCGACAGACTGTCAGTCTTAATACTTTTTGACTCTAGCTCCGCACGGAACGCCAAGAAAGCCTCGTTCCATATCCACGGGAGAATTACGCCCTCCTCAAAATCCTCTTCGCCGGGGTCTGGATTGACGATCACTTCCGCTTCTTCCGAGAGTTCTTTTTCGAACCGCAGCAGGAGCAACGCCGTGGCCGCGTCGGGGAACCAGAGGCGTCGCTCCTGAGGAGCGTTCTTGCCACACCAGATACCGAGTTCGATCTGCGGCCAATTGCTGAAAAAGGTCCAGCGCTTACTCGGATCAGCGAGAGCGCGCACCTGTGCCGCGAGGGTGTGTTCATTGAGGCTGCCGCCATAAGCAATTGTCGAGAGCAGGACGAGTGGCAGGTAGCTTCGTCCTTCCTGCACAGATCGCGTGATGTATTGTCTGGCGCACTCGACGATCTTTTCACCGCATTGGCGTTTCTCGATGACATTCTCTTCCCACTTGTTCTTTGGGCGGAGCTTAAGCGCCGGAACGTCGGGGGCGATGAGGTCGAATTTATAGCGGCGATTGGCTTCGCCCATAACATAGGCAAGCATGGCGATCATGCGGACCGAATTAAGGCGAGAGCCTTTTCGCTCGAGCAGGGCTGCCTTAAGTTCGTTCGCGTTGTCTTGATTCCAGTTGGGGCTGGACGCCCCGGCCAGCCATGTGAGGAGGAGAGGATACTCATCCTGCAACCATAGTTGCAGATCGTTGGCTAATGCACGTTCGGGCAACGATACCGTGGGCTTGCGAGCATACAGCAGGCCGAGGATCGGATTGGAGGGGGTGCTCATGGCTCGGCGATTCCTTCAACAACCAACGCAGTTTGTTTTGGCCGGAGTCCGAGATCGTTGAGTAGTCTGCTCAGTGGCCCTTCGATTCCGTGTTTGCACGCCTCCAGCGAGAGCGACGATGATTTGTTCCAGGGCTCCTCGCCAACGCTCCAATGTGACATCCACCAGTCCACGAGCTCCGGCGCCACTCCGTTCCACTTCAGCTGTTCAGGGTGGTTTTCAGTTGCTTTGATCTCGACCATGCCGTCCAGAAGCTCACCGGAAACAAACCGCCGATGGACATTGACTGGAAAGCCGAACTTGAGTTCTTTGAATCTCGATTCGATCGCGCCTCGTGTTACTTCCTCAACCCGTAATCCGCTTTCGGTGTTTCGCAGGAAAAAACACGGCAGGGCCAACCGTTCGAGATCTCCAGCTTTGGTAATTTTCCACGAAAGTTCACGCCGGACGGCTTCAAGGTGCCCGTTGAACCGCTTGAGGTGCTTGTGAAAAGGCCCTGGACAGAATGCGAGATGGGCGTTGTAGTGGGAACCGGTATCTTTGTCGTCTACCCAGACGAAACCATCGCTGGCGACGCGAGAAAGATCGAGAATCGGGGAGTTCACCGCGCGGGTGCCGATCGAGTAGGCCTGAAAGAGGAACGTGTAAAGAACCAAGTCATTGTGGTACGCGGCGTACTGGGCGTTTCCGTGATAAGGATGCACCTGAGCCATCTTATCGAGCAAACCAAGAACAAGAGCCTGAACTGCTTCGCGGGTTGGACAAGGCCTGGTCACAATCCAAAGATCTTTTTCGACAAACTGAATCTTGGGAATTACCGAAGCAGCATGGGTGCTGAAATCTCGAAACACGTCGACGTAAGCCTGCTGAATTCGGCGATGCCGGACGCAGGCGTAAAACAATCTTGTCCGCGCTATGGGCAGATTCTGGCCAGCCAAGATCGCTGAGGCTGTCACGTCGCCGTCGGTCTGGATCATCATCTGCGTGAATAGGTAGCCTGAAAGCTTGGTCACTGTGAGGCGTCCCTCAGGGTCGAGCTTCGCAAGCCGCTTCTTGAGCTGCCGAAGTACTCTCGCGGCTTTGCCTCTGAGCGGCTGAAGCGCCTTCCGGCCTGGGTCAGGCAGGTTTGATTGCTTTAGGAGTAGCCCAACGAACCTGCCGATTCCAAGAACGTCCGGAATATGTATGTATTCACTTGGGCTGCGCTTCGCGCTCTTCGCGGACTCAGGATGGTGCTTGTAGGGTAGCTCAATAACGGCGAGCCGCCAGGTTGCGCAAGAGGAAGGATTGCCCGGCAGGAAGAGAGCCAGGTCGACAGACTCGTCGTGAACTCCGGGAGGAAAAACGAAAAGGGCCTGCGCGCGCTCCTGAGAACGACCGGTTGCGAGCATCGTTAATTGAAGGATCCAGAATCGAAGTTCGAGCAACTCTTGCTTCGTGAGGCCAGTATTGGGATTTGCGGCAATTGGGCATTCAGTCTTTGCGAGCCATTTTTCGGACTCTCGGACAAGCTGGCGAGCCTCAGCTTTCGCAAGGTTCCCGTAGCTGAGCGGAAACAATTGATTCTGCATTGTTATTGGCTGGACTTGATTCCACGTGCAAATCGAGTGCGTGCGCTGCTCGGTAGATTCAGAGGCACTCTCGTAGACATCCTCCTCGCCTTCATCGACGAATGGGTCGTCGTCGGCATCAAGCGCTTGTTTGATTTCTTCCGATGTTTTCTTTTTGCACCGGATATTGTGATTAACTTTGTACTTGTTCGCGTATTTATCTTCGGGATCGCCGAGGTTTATTGGACGGTGCACGAATCCGATTCCGATCTCCTGCGGTTCGCGCATAATTGAGCCCAAGGTGCGAGGAGTGCTCGAAGCTTTTTTCTGCTCCTTGAACTCAAGGTCTTTGTAGACCTTGCGCAGAAATATTTGGAGAGATTTGTGGCGTTTGAGACACCAACGATCACTGACCGCAATTGAACTCAGGACTGTGTCTTCAAGGAATTTCTCGGCGAATTTGCGGGTGCGGAATTCGGCAGGGAGAGCATCGAAGTAGGATCTGTAGGTGTCGCGGTCTTCGGCCATTCGACGAATAGATAAGCAAACTTTCTGGATCGAATTCTCGAGAGGTCTCCACTCCAGGGAGCCTCCATGCGTTTCATATGCCGCTATCATCTGAGACCACTTGCGGCGGGACCGGTACTTGCGCCGAAGCGAAGTGATGACTCCAGTTAACAGATGAGCCTGAAGCATCCGAAATCTTCGCCATTCGGCGAAGTTTCCCTTATGGGAGGACAGCAGCACGGCGTATAGGGGTTGCCGGACAACGCCATTGCCGAGCATCGCGTTACGCGCTTTGTCCTCATCCCCGGGCTTGGGCTGTGGATCGAACGACCCACCGATCGCGATAGCGAGCTTTTTGCGGGAGCGAACCACCCAGCGCGCAACATTGGCCAAGCGGTGCAATCCCCAACTCGAAGGCTCTGCCCTCCACACTCTTTTGATGACCTGGCAAATACAGAGGATTGATAGGCAGGCTGTAGGGAATGCGATGAGATCCGGGTCTGCATTAGTCACCGCCAGAAGCTCGCGAAGATCGTCTACTGAAATTCCATCCTTCTTTGCTTCCTTTAATAGAGCGAGTTGGTACGGGCTTTGTGCGGCACTTGTAAACGTCCTGCCCCCAGTTGCCATCAGTGGTCGGTCCCTTGGTCCTCTTCGTCGTTCGCGGCTCCCGGATCACTGGTGTTTTCCCGGGCCTCAGTCCTCTTATCGGCACGAAGACGCCCGGAGTTCAACCCGCGTAGACTCGTGTAAGCTTTGAGACCACTGGGACGTCGGCGTTGCCCGGGCTTGGCGGGCCTGCAAATCCCTTCGGTATCGGCCTCCCACTCCTGAGCGGTTGCCCAGTCAGATTTTGCGGATTGCCCTGAAATAATGGCGGCAAATCTTAAGTCGGCCCGAGCCAAATCAACGATTCTCTTTTCCGACATCTCTAGCCCGTAATTGAGCATCGGAAATGTTTCTGACCGCTTGATATCCTTTAGGCGCAGATAGGATCTGATCCCGATCCAAACCCAATATTTGTTTCGGCCCGGAATCGGCACGACAGCGAAGCGCGGGACCTCAAATGTATCCTTGATGACCTCTTCCTTAACATCTCGCAAGCCAACCAGAGGTTCCGGCGCTATTCCTTTTACCTCCTTGAGCACCGCCGGATGCACACCTTCAATGTCGCCCAGCCGCAGGTATTTGATCCGCGGATGTGCTAAGCGATCGTTCAGACTGGCGTGCTTGCCCACGAGTCCACCCTAGGCCTGGGGCTAGGCTCGGGGGTACGGCCACGGGCGCGCAAAATCTCGGCAACCAGAAATTTGCTAACTCTGACAGCGAAATGAGTTGCGTCAGTCCCCGGGGATGTTGCATTTTTGCATTTCAGTTTTTCCGATTTCGACGCCGATCCATTAGGGTCAGGCACTGCTTAGCGAGAGGTGGGCTTGGGAATGCATCTTTCTTTGGCATGACTTAAGGAATGATGGGCACTGCAGCCTCGCATTACGAGAAGGGCCCCTTGAGGGGTCTGCGACGCAAGTCAAGTGCGTCTGCTGGCTTAGTCATCGTCGAACCGGTCTGAGCCCGCGGGGGCCACTCCACGAGAACGGAGGAACCAGCCATGCACAAGGAGGGGCCAGAGTAGAAGGAGTGTGGGCTCAATCACTAGAGCCAGGAGCCTGGACTCCGCATGCCATCTGAAGAAGAAAATATCCCGCCGCGGGTAAATTGCCTCGCTTTGAGAGAACACCCGGGATGGTGCGCTCGCCCACGTTGCTACTGAGACTTGCTGCCAGGTCCCCGGGAACGTCCACGGGCGAGCTGATTTCGGGCAGGCAAATTTTCCTCAATTTCGAGAGGCAACTGACAATACTCGTCTTTAGAAATCCAGCATTTCTGCAATTTGTTTTTTCCGGATTTGCCGCCGGCAAGAGCTCGCCGACGTTGTTTAGCGAGGACCCGGGTGACGGGAGCGCATGAAATTAAATAAGTTATCCGATGAGCGCAAATTGGCTTTGCGACCAGAGAAGGGTAAAAGGAAGAGATCGACGCTGGGCTGACAGAGCTGACCACTCCCTTCAAGAAATTAGTCGTCCATGAAGTCATGATCCGAAGGATCGATCCCGCGGGAACGCAGGAACCATCCGTAAAGCAGGACCGGCCAAAGTATCAGCAAAGTCGGTGCCGCGAGCAAGGCTAGGAGCCGGGCTTCGGGCTGCCAGCGTAGGAAGAAGCAATTGCGGCGCGGCGAACAAATCACAACAGTCAAAAGAGCGGTCATGCACACCACGGAACAGACAATTAAGGTCTGCTCTCGCAGCGGCAACTGGCAGAAAAGGTCAAAGCAATCCATTAGAACCTCCGGTGACGTAAACACTGCGTTGCGGGAATCAGAGAGTGGCGGCTGGCGTACGCCTAAATGTATATGCGATAAACTGCCTCGTCTTGCGAGAATCGAAGAGCGGAAGGAGTGCGGGGGCA
>Ga0302320_10015695_pt1 | contig 15531 bp, 13 predicted proteins | sample Bog_T0_3_FD_202130 | JGI IMG/M metagenome (GOLD analysis project Ga0302320, IMG submission 202130) | Peat permafrost microbial communities from Stordalen Mire near Abisko, Sweden - Bog_T0_3 | ecosystem: Environmental > Terrestrial > Soil > Wetlands > Peat | place: Sweden: Abisko, Stordalen Mire... | reverse complement strand
GCCGCCCCGACGGGGCTTGGCCGCTGGCTGGCCTGCGGGCTACAAAGATGCCGCTCCTGACGGAGCTGGGCGACGGTATCAACGACATCCGCCTCTTCTACGAAAACGACGTGCGGTTCTTGAAACAATTTTAATTTCAAAATAATGAGTGAAACCGTATTCATGGTAATGCCATTCGGCGATTCAATTGCCGATAATGCTTATCGTCTCGCAACCAAGCCAATTGTTGAATCAATGGGTTTGAAAATTCTGCGTGCGGATGAAATATTTTCTGCCAATCCAATTTTTGACGACATTGTTACTGCCATTGAACAAGCAGCGATTGTGATTGTTGATATTTCTGGACGAAACGCGAATTGCTTCTATGAACTTGGGATGGCACATACTTTGAAACGTTCCAGAACAATCATGGTCACTCACGACCATTTCGATGAAACCCCTTTCGACATTGCGCACTTTCGAATTATCAAATATCAGGATTCCATTGCCGGGAAACAGCATTTTGAAGAAAACCTCCGGAAGACGCTTAAGACTATCCTTAGCGGGTTGAGTGAAATTCTTGTTGATGAATTCAAGTTAGTGAGCCGCATTTTGAAAACAGCCGGTAAAACATCTGAACTATTTGGAATTTTAGGCCTAGCAAAATCAAATCGTCCTATTGCCGCTTACGAGAATTTCTTTTCTGAAGGTAGTTATGGTCCCGCTTCACTTCCGTCCGCCGCACATGGCGGTCATTGCTTAGATCATTTTAGAACGACGATTGATTTGGGATACGTTAGATTCTTGGATGGAAATCTTGCCCTAACCGATAAAGGAAAAACATTTGCTCAATTTTTATCAAGTGCGGGTTTTAAGATTGACAGATTTTGCGACCAAGTTTTCACGGAAAATTATACTTCTGTATTCGATAAACTTGTAGAGCAAAGCAAAAAACAAGCAGCAGCTTTGAATATTCCAATTCCGAATGAAAGTCACCCTTAACTGGCTCAAACAATACGTTGATTTCAACTGGTCGCCCGAGGAATTGACCGAGCGGCTCACCATGCTCGGCCTCGAAGTCGAGGGCGTGCAGAAAATCTCCGGCGCGTTCGACGGCATCGTCGTCGCCCAAATCCTCACGCGCGACCCCGTGCCCGGCTCGGACAAGCTCTCCGTTTGCAAGGTCAACGATGGCAAAGGCGAACGCACCATTATTTGCGGCGCACAAAATCACAAGCCCGGCGACAAGGTCCCGCTCATCCTGCCGAATTTCGCGTTGCCGCTGAAGCCCGGCGACAAGGAACCGTTCGTCATCAAGGAACGGAAAGTTTTCGGCATCACGAGCCAGGGCATGATGTGTTCGCCGCAGGAACTCGGCCTGCCGGACAAGGTGGACGGCCTGCTCATTCTTCCCGCCGATGCGCCCGTTGGAAAGCCGTTCGGCGAATATCTCGGTCGCAGCGGCGGTGATGTGGTTTACGATTTGGAAGTCACGCCAAACCGTCCCGACCTGAACAGCGTCATCGGCATCGCCCGCGAAATAGCGGCGGTGACGGGAAACCCGCTGCGGATTCCAGAGATCAAAAATGTAGCGCAGGCGTCTCGCCTGCCCAGCGCAGGCGGGACGCCTGCGCTACTTTGCAACGACCTCGTCGCTGTGCGCATTGAAGATGCGGAGCTTTGCCCGCGTTATACCGCGCGCGTCATCAAAGGCGTGAAGATCGGGCCAAGCCCGGCCTGGTTGCGCGACACCTTGGAAAAAGTCGGCATTCGCAGCATCAGCAATGTTGTGGACGTGACGAATTACGTCATGCTCGAAATCGGCCAGCCGCTGCACGCATTCGATTATCATTTAGTGGCACAGGCGTCTCGCCTGTGCGCTGACAATGAAACTCACAGGCAAGATGCCTGTGCCACCATCGTCGTCCGCCGCGCTACAGCCGGCGAGAAATTCAAGACGCTCGATAATCAGGAGCGCACGTTGACGAATGAAATGCTGCTCATCGCCGACGAGCAAAAAGGCATCGCCCTCGCCGGCGTCATGGGCGGCGCGAAAACGGAAATCAACAACTCTACCGTGGACGTGCTCATTGAAAGCGCGTATTTCGCGCCGGTGAACATCCGGCGCACGAGCAAGCAGCTCGGCTTGCGCAGCGAATCCAGCTACCGCTTCGAGCGCGGCGCGGACATTGGCATTTGCGACTGGGCCAGCCAGCGCGCGGCACAACTGATTTTGGAAACCGCCGGCGGCCAGGTGGCCGATGGTGTGGTGGACGTTTACCCGAAGTCGGTTGAACCGAAGCAAATCAGCCTGCATTTTTCAAAGTCGAAAGATTTATTGGGCATCGGTATTTCCCATTCGGACCAGATTTCCTTCCTCACCAAACTGGGGCTGGTCGTAACCGAACAATCGCCCGGCGTTTGCACTTTCAAGATTCCATCGTGGCGGGTGGATTTGAAGCGTGAGGTGGATTTGATCGAGGAAGTCGAACGGCTTTACGGCGTGGAAAAAATTCCAGCCACGCCGCCGCGCGGCGCGATTGGCGCGAACGCGTTTGATTCCATTTATGACCAGATTGCCGAAGCGCGCCGGATTTTGACCGGCCTTGGCTTGAACGAGGCGCAGGGACAGACGCTGATCGCGAAGTCAGAAGTCAGAAGTCAGAAGTCAGAAGAAATCGTCGCGCTCGCAAATCCATTGAGTTCGGACATGGACGTGTTGCGGCCGAGCTTGTTGCCGGGATTGATTCACTCGTTGCGGCACAATGTCAGCCGCAAGAATTACGACGTGGCGCTGTTTGAAATCGGGCGCGTGTTCTCTCAAGCTAACAGGAATACCCAAGAAGAACGCCGCGTGGCGTTGGCACTAACCGGTTGGGGCGAGCTGGTTTTCTGGAATGGAACAAAGTTTGAATGGAGCTTTGATGTTTTTGAACTAAAAGGTTTCGTTGAGGAATTTCTCGAACAATTCGGTGTTCGTGGCGTGGCGTTCGGCAAACGCGCCGAAAGCACGGCGCTGTTCCTTGAATCTGCGACTATTTCACTCGGCGGAAAACTGCAATTAGGTGAAATTGGCCAGCTTTCGCCCGTGCTGGCGAAGAAATACGATTTGCGCGACGCGGTGTTTCTCGCCGAGCTGAATTTCGATCAACTGCTTGCGCGACGGAATCCGGCCAAGTCGTTCAAGCCGCTGCCGCAATTTCCCGCCATCCGCCGCGATGTGGCGATGCTGGTGCCGGAAGCGACAACGCATGAAGCTGTGTTGCAGACGGTCAAGAAAACCAAGCCCGCGAATCTCGAAGCGGTGGAGTTGTTCGACGTTTTCCATGGCAAGGGAATTTCCGAAGGTCAAAAAAGTCTCGCATACGCATTCACCTATCGCGCAACGGACAAAACTTTGACGGATGCCGAAGTTAACACGGCGCAGTTGAAAATCGTGGAGGCGCTGAAGCAAAATCTGGGTGCCACGGTTCGGGAATGAATTTTCTGAAAATGAGTGCTTGTGCGCGGTGGAAATTTCACTTCAATTGTTGAAGTGAACACCAAACGATACACTCTTGCGCTCTTTGCAGCGCTTTCCGTTTTCCAAATTCAACCGGTCAAAGCCGGTGCTGCTGTTGCCGTTCTTCCCACAAAAAGCACGCTCGTCATCCATGCCGACCAGGGCAAAAACACCATCAGTCGGAACATTTACGGGCAGTTTTCCGAGCATCTCGGCCGTTGCATTTACGATGGCATCTGGGTCGGCGAGAACAGTTCCATTCCAAACACGCGCGGGATTCGCAATGACGTCGTCGCCGCGCTGAAAAAAATTGAGATTCCCGTCATCCGCTGGCCGGGCGGCTGTTTTGCGGATCAATATCATTGGGAGGACGGCGTCGGTCCACGCGATCAGCGTCCCAAACGAATCAACACGTCATGGGGCGGCGTGGTGGAGGACGACCAGTTTGGCACGCATGAGTTTCTGGATTTCTGCGATCAAATCGGCGCCGCGCCCTACATCAGCGGCAACGTCGGCAGCGGCACGGTCGAGGAACTGGCCGAATGGATTGAATACATGACCGCCGCGACCAATTCGGTGATGAGCGATTTGCGCCGGAAAAACGGGCGGGCCGAGCCGTGGAAAATTCCGTTTGTCGGCATTGGCAACGAAAGCTGGGGTTGCGGCGGCGAAATGACGCCGGAATTTTATTCAGACAATTTCCGCCGCTACAACACGTTTGTGAAGGATTATCCGGGCAATGCCATTTATCGCGTCGCTTCCGGCTCGAGCGGCGACGACACCAACTGGACGGAAGTGCTGATGAAGAATGTCGGCCCGCGCATGAACGGGCTTTCGCTGCATTATTACACTTTGCCTTCCGGCAACTGGAGCAAGAAAGGTTCCGCCACGGAATTTGGCGAAGCCGACTGGTTTGCGACCTTGAACCACGCGCTGCGCATGGAGGATCTCGTCACGCGTCACTCCGCCATCATGGACCAATACGACCCGCAAAAAAAAGTCGGCCTCATCGTGGACGAATGGGGCGCGTGGTATGATGTCGAGCCGGGCACGAACCCCGGCTTTCTTTACCAGCAAAACACGCTGCGCGACGCGCTCGTCGCGGGCGTCACGCTCAACATTTTCAACCAACATTGCGACCGTGTGAAAATGGCCTGCATCGCGCAACTGGCCAACGTTCTGCAATCCATGATTCTGACCGACAGGGAAAAAATGACCGTCACGCCGAGCTATTGGGTTTTTGAAATGTTTGTGCCGCATCACGACGCCACGCTGCTGCCGAGCGAATTGAAAAGCGCGGACTACACGTTCAACTCGCAAAAAATCCCGGCGGTCAGCGTCTCCGCCTCGCGCGACAAATCCGGAAAAATCCACGTCACGCTTTGCAACTTGAACCCGAACCAATCCGCCGAAGTCGCCGTGGATTTGCAGGGAGCGAAGGCGCAAAAAATATCCGGCCAGGTTCTGACCGCGCCGGAAATGAACGCGCACAACACTTTTGAAAATCCCGACGCGATCAAGCCGGCGGATCTTTCCGCGTTCAAAACGACCGATGCGGGGTTTACGGTCACGCTACCGTCCAAATCGGTCGTGGCGCTGGAAGTGGAATAATCAGTCCGCCGGCACAAACGGCGGCATCGGGCAGTCCAGGGTGTCGGCGATGGCGCGGAGCAGTTCGGCTTCCGCCTCCAAAATCACGCCATCCGCGCCGACGGTGTGGACGCAGGCTTCGATCAGATTTTTCTTGATGAGCGGCGAAGCCTGCGCCATCCGGTTGAGCGCGGTGTCAATCTGACCCACGCCGCATTGCTCGCGCGGCAGCAAAACCAAATCGCCATCATCCGGCGCGCGCAAATAAGGCGCGCCAACTTCAAATGCCCGTTTGATTTCGCCGGCGTCGCTGCTGCTGACATTCGCCAGCGCGGACAGCAGAGCGGCGCAGTCTGGCACGAGCGGCTTGATGGAATAGTATTGCACCACGGTGCGCGGCGCCTGGCCGAATTGCGGCGCGAGGTGGTGAAGGATGATTTTTTGGAGGACAAATTCAAACAGCTCGATTTTGCCGTCGCTGCCGATGAGCCATTCAAGCGTTTGCGAAAATTGGGCATATTGCTCCGGTGTCAAATGCCGGAGCGTGCCGAGCGCGAGATTCACCATCGGCAAATGCGCGTGCGCGGCGGCTTGGGTAACATCCGGAAACAGCGCGGCGGTTTTTTGCTGGATCGCCGGGTCAACGCGGTTGGCAAGCTCGGCAAGCTGCGTCGTGCGCATTGTTTCGTCCGGACTCAACAACATCGCGTAAATCAAGGCAATGGCATCAAGCGGTTCGCGCGCGGCGGCTTTCACGCTGTCGGGCAGCGAATTGCGCAATTGCTCGGCGTATTCCAAATGCAGCGGCGTGGGGTTGCCGAGATTTGGCAGGACGGAATGCGACCGGATGACCGGCGGTTTCGTCCCGTTGCCCGACGCCAGAATTGCGCCGCCGAGCACGGAGCCGAAAATGTTTTGCATCGGCTGCCGTCCGGGTTTGAGAATTTCTTCAGGCGGCCGGTCGCGGCCATCGTAGCGGACGACGGGAAATTGTCCGTCGAAATTCGGGTCGAAGACGCGAATGCGGTCGGTGAGCGGTGGATGCGTTTCGAGCAGGCCGATGAACGGCTCGCTGACGCCGTTGCCGAAAAACATGTGAGAAAGTTCCTCGGCGTGCGCGTGGCTCAAGCGCGAACCGGTTTCGCCGAGGCCGCCGATTTTTTTCAGCGCGCCAGTGATGCCTTGCGGATTGCGCGTGAACTGGACGGAGGAGGCGTCGGCGAGAAATTCGCGCTGGCGGCTGACGGCAGCCTGGATGAGCCGTCCGAAGAAAACGCCGATGTAGCCGACGGCCAGGAGCAACAAACCAAGCAGGGGCAGCGGATTTTGTCCGCGACTGCGCCCGCCGCCGCGCGTCGTTTGCAAAAGCACCCGCCCGACGATGGCGAGGCAGAGAATCCCAAAAATGATTCCCATGAGCCGGAGGTTCAGCCGCATGTCGCCGTTCAGGATGTGGCTGAATTCGTGGCCGATGACGCCCTGCAATTCATCGCGCGAGAGCAGCTTCATGCTGCCGCGCGTGACGGTGATGGTGGCGTCGCCGGGTTTATGGCCGGCGGCGAAGGAGTTGATGCCGTCCTCCTCGTCCATGACATAAACCTGCGGCACCGGCACGCCGGAGGCGATGGCCATTTCTTCGACGATGTTGAGCAACTTGCGTTCGTCGGGATCGCTCGAGTTCGGTTTGACGAGGCGCCCGCCCATCATTTCCGAAACCACGCTGCCGCCCTGCGCGAGCGCCATGGTTTTGTAAGTGCTGCCAATCAAAATGACGGCAATGGTGCCGAGCGCGACGCTTAGAAATATTTGCGGGTTCCACAATTCAAGCTGCACTTGTTCCTCGTTGAAGCGATGCTGGTGGACTTGGACTCCGGAAAAAATCAAAAGCGACACGACATAAATGGCGGCAATCATCGCCGCGACCGCCAGGATAAAGTAGATGACGAGCCACGTGGTTTTTTTTCTGGCTTTGTCCTGGCGCTCGAAGAAATCCATGGCGTTGAATCGTGAATTATTAAATCGTGAATCGTTGCATCGGAACGAACGCTTCGCCCGATTCAGCGATTCAACAATTCACCGGTTCACGAAAAAGAAACTTTCGGTGCATCCTTCTGTTCCGGCTTGTCAATGACGAACAGTTCCGCCGGGCCAAAGTTGAACGTGTTGGCGATAAGGCTGCTCGGAAACACTTCGCGGTCGGTGTTGTAAGTCATCACCGTGTCGTTGTAAGCCTGCCGCGCGAAGGAGATTTTGTTTTCCGTCGAGGTCAATTCCTCGGTGAGCTGCATCATGTTCTGGTTCGCCTTCAAATCGGGATACGATTCGGAAACCATCATCAGCCGGCTCAACGTGCCGCCGAGGCCCGTTTCCGCCGTGGCCAGGCTTTTCATCGCGGTGGCGTCGCCGGGATTGGCGGCGGCGGCTTTCGACGCGGCGTAGGCGGTGTTGCGCGCCGCCGTCACGGCTTCGAGCGTCTCGCGCTCGTGTTTGATGTAACCCTTCGCCGTCTCGACGAGATTCGGAATCAAGTCGTAGCGGCGCTTGAGCTGCACGTCAATTTGCGCGTAGGCGTTTTTGTAGCGGTTGCGCATCGTGACCAGTTTGTTATAGACGCCAATGATGAATGCGATGAGGCCGATGACGACGACAAGCAACACAATCGCAACCATCAGTCCAAGTTTGCCCAGCAACAAGGTTGACGGCTCGGCCAGCATAATTCCAGTTGTCATAATTTTCCTTTGGTTAAATTTGCTTAACAGCTAAAGCAAAGCGCGCTGCCGGGCAATGATAATTTCCGGGTAATTTTGGAGTGAGCTCCAACTTCACGGCTCGACTTCCACCGGCATCCCGATCCACGCCAGTTTCAACAAATACTCCGCGTCCCAGTTCGCCAGCCGGAAACAGCCGTGCGATTCCGTCCGCCCGATTTGCTCCGGCGCGGGCGTGCCGTGGATGCCGTAGCCGGTTTTATCCAGGCCGATCCACGCCACGCCCACCGGATTGTTCGGCCCCGGCGGCAGTATCAGCTTGTGGCCGATGGCCTGCAATTCCGCCGACTCGGGAAACAGCTCCGGGTCCACCGTGTAATTCGGATTCGGCGCGACGACGACGACGTGCAATTCGCCGACCGGCCGTTTTTCGACTTTCGCCGCGATGCTGCACGGGAAATGCGCCAGCAGATTCGTTTGCGCGTCGAACGCCTCCAGAAATTTGTCCGACAAATGAATGACCGCAAACGCCGCTTTGCCCGGAGGTTCCGGATAATTCACGTCGGGAATTTGCAACCCGGTTCCCGCAGCCACATTCGTCCAGCTCACTTTTGGATTTAATTTCTCAATCAACAGCGGATGCGAATGGCTTTTTTCCGCGACAAGCTCAAGTTCGGTCTCAAAATCCAGCGCGGTTTGCTGCGACTTGGCCAGCCACGTTTTGCCGAGCGGTTGCAGCCGCGCGAGGTCGTTCGTCGTCACGGTGTAAGTCGTCAAGAGCGGCGCGTCGAGCGTCAGTTTCGCGCGCGTGTCGGCGTCGAGCGTCCCGGTCGGCGGCAATTTTTCCGTCTCCTGAAAAACCGAAATCGCCGCGCGCGTCTGCGAGCCAATCGCGGCGTCAATCGAACCCGGTGAGATGCCGCGCCGCGCCAGCGCAATCTGCGCCTCCAACACGTCGCGAACCGGGCGCGGAAAATCCGCCGGCGACTGGCGCGCGACCGTCAGCGGCTGGACTTGCGGTTTGGCCGCCACCGCCACCGCCACCGGCGCGGGCGCGGGCGCGTGAACAATTTTCTTCGGGCGCTCGTGCTCCCGCCAAAACCAGATCGCGCCGGCAACCATTGCCAGCGCCACCAGCCAGCGCAGCCCGCCGCCGCGCCGTTTGCGGCGCGCGCCGGGCAACTGGTATTTTGGTCTGAAGCGGCGAGGCACGCCGGAATTAAGCCACAAGCTCCCCGCCAACCCAAGTTTGAAGTCACCGCGAAATCAGCGCAGATTCAACATCGTATCGCCAATGAGCTTCGCGGCATTTTCATTGTCAATCAGGCCAAGGTTGATCACCAGATGATAAAGCGACGCATCGTTGATGTTGGCGTGGAAATATTTTTTCAGATAGCGTTCGCGGCCCAGATCTTCGCGCCGGCAGAACTTGCGGGCCTCGGCTTTGGTCATCTCGTAGAATTTGCGGGAGTATTCGATGCGATCTTCCAGCGGGGCGACCAGGCGGACGTGAAACATGTTCGGCAGCCGGGCGGTGATGATATTGCCGCCGCGGCCGATGAGAATGACATTGCCCACGCTGGCCAGTTTGAGGATGGTTTCGGTGGTCTGGCGGATCACCGTTTGCGACGGCGGATAGGTTTGGATCAGATCGGCGATGATGTCTTCCAGATAAGAAACGCGGTCCTCGGGCAGAAATTGGGCCAGGCGGGCCGGAAGGTCATGGTCTTCCATGACGGTTTCCATGAGATTGCGGTCAAAAACCTTCCACGCGTCGGCGTGATGCGGGGAGCGCTCCTGCAAATGGCGGGCAAGTTTTTCGGCGACGGCCAGCGCGCCGCAGCCAGCCTGCCGCGAAATGGTCACCGCGCGCCGGACGCCAGCCTCCGCGCCAGCCGTTCCGCCCGATTGGAACTGGCTGCTGACAAAGCCCGCACAATGTTCAACGCCAACGTTTGTCATAATCGCCTCCGCTTTTCATAGGAAACCTATGCCTCGGGAATGGCCTTTTCAAGGCGGCCCGGAACGATTTGATTACAGCTAATTAAAATAATTAGCCAAAATGAACTCACGGCCGGGCCAGCATTTCACGGTAGGCTTGCGCTGTTTGATCCGCGAGCGGTGATGGTGCGACTGGCTTCCCGTCGAAGGTGGTCACCGGCACGATGCCCAGCGCGCTTTGCGTGATGAAAATGCCCGTGGAATTCCTCAACGCCTCCGGTTGGATGGCGCGCTGCCTCGTCTTCAGCCCGCGCGACTGGCAGATTTCCAGGACGGCCGCCCGCGTGATGCCCGGCAGCGCGCCGCATTCTACAGGCACGGTGCAGATGGTGTCGTCATGGATCCAGAATAAATTGCCGCCGGCGGTCTCGGCCACGTCGCCGTTCGTGTTGAGCAGCAGCGCCTCGTCCGCGCCCTGTTCCACGGCTTCGGCGCGAGCCATGACGTGCAGAATCTTGCTCGTCGTCTTGAACGCGGCCAGCGGATCAGCGGCGGGAATCCGAAACGATGACGTGACCAAATTCCAACCGACCGGATTTGCCAGCAGCGGCGCGGGATGCAGCGTCATCACGACCGTCGGCTTGCATTTGCGGTTCGGTGTGTAGCCGCGTCCGCCCGGCCCGCGCGTCAGCGTCAGGCGCAGAATCGCGTCGGGCATTTTATTTTGTTCGATGAGCTGCCCGGCGAATTGTTCCAGTTCCCGCGGCGTGAACGGGCATTTGATTTTAAGAAAATCCGCGCCGCGCGCCAGCCGCTCCAGATGCTGCGCGCAGCGGAACGGTTTGCCGTGGACGACGCGCATCGTTTCAAACAAACCGTCGCCCAGCAAAAAGCCGCGGTCGTTCACGGGAACGGCCGCCTGCGCTTCGGGCAAAAATTGTCCGTTGAGAAAAACGAGCATGTCCATTTTTAACGCAAAGGCGCGGAGAGGCAAAGGCGCAAAGTTTTGATTCCGGGCTGTCCGTTTGTGCCTCCGCTGGCCGGGGTTTCTGGGAACAGTTCTGGAAAATTTACATGGGGAAAAGGGCGGCGATGCCGCTACTAAATTTTCGGGCTTGCCGCCGGGGCGGGCGGAGTTACAGTTTCATCAGCCATGAAAACGCTTTCTGCCAAGGCGAAAATCAGCGGACTCACGCTGGTTGAAGTGCTCGCGGTAATTTTTGTGATCGCTGTTTTAGCTGCGATGATGCTTCCCGCAGTTGGCGGCCCAAGAATGGCGAGAAGAATAATTTGTTCGAACAATCTAAAAAGTATTGATGAGTCTTTTGTCGCGTGGTCGCAAGGACATGATGGAAAACTGCCAATGCAGTTTTCGGAGACAAACGGAGGCTCGATGGACTTTATTTCCAGCGGGAGTGCCGTTGTTCATTTTTTGACGCTGACCAATTCCAAGCTTCCCCTGATTGAAAGAGGCACAAAATTCTTCAGCAGGGATGGCACAAATGTCAGCGAGCCATACTCAATTACAAACTACGGACTCAAACGAGATATGTTAGTTTGCCCAAGTGACTCAAGCAGGCGTGATGGGATTTACCAGAAAAAGTCCAATGCAGAAATTACAGATACCAACATCAGTTATTTTGTGGGGGTTGATGCAACATTGAACAATCCAAAATCAATTCTTTCAGGTGACCGGAATTTGCGGGTGGACAACATACCAGCCAAACCGGGCTTACTCGCGTTGACACCGAAATCATCGGTTGGTTGGACAGAAGAACTTCATTTCTCAAAATCAATTGCGAACTCCGGCGGAAATATTTTGTTCGCCGACGGTCACGTTGAATATTTGAAATCGAAAGCTCTAAATTCAGTTTTCCCAGCTACAAATCGTTTCGCAATTCCTTAATGAGAACCCGGTCATCAGCCATGAAAACGCTTCATGCCAAGGCGAAAATCAGCGGATTTACGCTGGTTGAAGTGCTCGCGGTGATATTTGTGTTGTTTGTTTTGGCTGCCTTATTGCTTCCTATGTTTGCACGTGTCAAATCAGGCCGTATGGAACCTTGCATGTTTAATCAACACCAAATCGCCATCAGCTTCATCATGTTTGCCGATGACCATTCCGGAAAATTTCCGGCACAGGTTTCAATTACTAATGGCGGTTCATTTGAAATTGCTGCAAGCGGCTCTGTTTCGGCCCACTTTCAAGCCCTGGCACCATATCTCGGAAAAGACCCAAATATATTGATTTGTTTGTCAGACAAAACCAGACACGCGGCCACCAATTTTTCAGAACTCAAAAATGAAAACGTCAGTTATTTCCTGAATTTGGATGCAACCACAACTCCCGCCAGCATTTTGACTGGAGACCGGCATCTGGAAATCGATGGCAAACCGATAACCTCCGGCGTTTTCTTTCAAACAACCAATCTTCAACTGAATTGGTCTGACGGATTTCACGGTATTCACGGCAAGCCTTGGGGATATTTTTCCTTCGGAGATGGTCACGCGCAATTAGTCCGTGCCCAAGAATTGAATTCGTTCCTTCAAAGTCAGCCATTTACTACAAATCAGTTTTGCTTTCCGTGAAAATTTCTCGCCCGCAATTCATTTTCCCGGTTTAATCTGCGTCGCATGAAACAAAAAGCTTACGCCGCCGCCGGTGTGGACATTGATCTGGGCAACAAAGTCAAAGCCACGCTGCCGCAATTGCTCGCCGCCACGCATCGCCGCGAGGTGCTCGGCAAGGTCGGCGGCTTCGGCGGCCTGTTCGCGCTGGACGTGAAAAAATATCGCGAGCCAGTCCTCGTCTCTTCCGTGGACGGCGTCGGCACCAAGCTCAAGCTCGCCTTCGCGATGGACCGGCACGACACCATCGGCGCGGATCTCGTGAACCATTGTGTCAACGACATCGCCGTGCTTGGCGCGGAGCCGCTGTTCTTCCTCGATTATCTCGGCACGGGCAAGCTGGAGCCGCACGTCTTCACCGATATCATCAAGGGCTTCGCGCGCGCCTGCGCGGAAAACCATTGCGCGCTCATCGGCGGGGAAACGGCGCAGATGCCGGGCTTTTACCAAAAGGGCGAATACGACGTCAGCGGCACCATCGTCGGCGTGGTGGAAAAATCCCGGATGCTCAACGGCCAGAAAACCGTGAAGCGCGGCGACGTGGTCATCGGCATCGAATCGAGCGGCCTGCACACGAACGGCTATTCGCTGGCGCGGAAGATTTTTTTCGAGCAGTTGAAATTGAACCCGTCCAGCCGCGTGTCCGGATTGAAGGGCACGGTTGGCGAGGAATTGTTGAAAGAACACATCAGCTACGGTCCGCTGGTGCAAAAGCTCATCAAAAAATTCAATCGGAGGGACGAGTTACACGAGTCCCCATCTAAAAAGTCAGGGACTCGCGAAGTTCGTCCCTCCGAGAATCCGGTCAAGGCGTTCGCGCACATCACCGGCGGCGGTTTTGTGGACAACATTCCGCGCGTGCTGCCCAAGTCGCTCGACGTGGTCATCAAGAAAGGTTCGTGGGACATGCTGCCGATTTTCCAAATCATCGCGGAAAAGAGCGGCGTCCCGGAAGAGGAATTGTATCAGGTTTTCAATATGGGCATCGGCATGGTAGCCATCGTGTCGGCGGACAAGGCGGATTCGATTCTGAAATTCATCAACGCGCAAAAGCACAAAGCGTGGATCATCGGCGACGCTGTCAACGGCCATGGCAAAGCACGGATGGTTTAGTCCGCAGATTTCGCGGATTCATGCGGATTTATTTTCTTTGTTTTTAATCTGCGTCTGTCTGCGTAATCTGCGGACAGCTTTTACATGAAAATTCTCGTCATCGGTTCCGGCGGACGCGAGCACGCGCTGGTCTGGAAACTCGCGCAGTCGCCGCACGCCGCGCAATTATGGTGCGCGCCGGGCAACGCCGGCATTGCGCAGGAACGTCTCGCCCAAAACGGCGCGCTGGTCGAATGCGTCAACATCGGCGCGGAAGATTTGCCGAAACTGCTGGCATTCGCGCGGGAAAAGAAAATCGAACTCACCGTCGTCGGGCCGGACAATCCGCTGGCGCTCGGCATCGTGGATTTGTTCCAGAAATGCGGACTGAAGATTTGGGGCGTGAACCAGAAAGCCGCGCAGTTCGAGTCATCGAAAGTTTTCTCCCAGAAATTCATGGAGAAATACGGCATCCCCACGGCGGCGGCGGGAAACTTTGCTGACGTGGCGGCTGCGAAGAAATTTTGCGCTTCGCTCGGCGGTAAATGCGTGGTGAAGGCCGACGGCCTCGCACTCGGCAAAGGTGTTTTGGTTTGCGCGAACCAGGCCGAGGCGGAGAAGGCTGTGGACGAAATCATGGTCAGCCAGGCCTTTGGCGCGGCGGGCGCGCGCGTTGTCATCCAGGAATTTCTCGAAGGCATCGAAGTTTCGCTGCACGCATTGTGCGACGGCAAAACGGCGAAGATTTTTCCCACCTCACAGGACCACAAACGCGCGCTCGACGGCGACCTCGGTTTGAACACCGGCGGCATGGGCACTTATTCGCCCACGCCATTTCTCACTGACGCGCAACTTGCCGAGACCGCGCGCCAGGTGCTTGAACCGTTCATGCGCGGCTGCGCGGCCGAGGGCATTGATTATCGCGGGTTGCTTTATCCCGGCATCATGCTCACCAAATCCGGCCCGAAAGTTCTGGAATTCAACGCCCGCTTCGGCGACCCGGAAACGCAGGTTTATCTGACGCGCCTCGAAAATGATTTGGTGGAACTGCTCGACGCCAGCGTGAATGGCAAGCTCGACAACATCGAATTGAAATGGAAACCACAAGCCAGCGTTTGCGTGGTGATGGCCAGCGGCGGTTATCCGGGCAGTTATGCGAAAGGCAAGCTGATCCATGGCTTGGCAGAGGCGGCGCAATTACCGGACACGAAGGTTTTCCACGCCGGCACAGCGTTGAAAGATGGCCAAATCGTCACGAACGGCGGACGCGTCCTCGGCGTGACCGCGCTGGGCAAGGATTTGAAAGCAGCGCAAGCCGCCGCCTACGCCGCGGTGGAGAAAATCCATTTCGCCGGCGCGCACTTCCGCCGCGACATCGCGGCCAAAGCGTTCCCAAAATTATTCTGCCAGCCATGATTCTGTCATTCGGGCTGACAGAATAATCATTGGCAGAACAATGGGGAAAAATCCATTTCGACGGCGCGCATTTCCGGCGTGACATCGCGGCTATCACAGATTTTCAGAGCGTGCTGATCGGTCCGCCCACATTGATTTTGTGCTTCAAACAGTAAATGCCGTTGTCCATGTATTTTTGCGCCCACCATTTCAGCCCGGCGCGTTCTTCCTTTGATAATTTGCGGACGACTTTCGCCGGCGCGCCGAGCACGAGCGAGCCGGGCGGAATTTTCGTTCCCTGCGTCACCAGCGCCTTCGCGCCGATGAGCGATTGTCTGCCGACGACCGCGCCGTCCAAAATCACCGCGCCCATTCCGACGAGCACTTCGTCGCCGACGGTGCAGGCGTGGACAATCGCGCCGTGGCCGACGGTGACCCAGTTGCCGACGATGCACCCGAAATCGTCCGCGAGGTGCAGCACGGCGTTGTCCTGGATGTTCGAGTGGTGGCCGACGACGATGCGGTTGATGTCGCCGCGCAGCACCGCGCCATACCACACGCTCGAATGTGCGCCAAGCGTCACGTCGCCGAAAACGACGGCGGTTTTGGCGAGATAGACGCCCTTGCCGAGCTTCGGCGTTTTGCGCAGGAACGTGTCGAATTGTTTTATCGTATTCTTCATGCGGGGAATTTAAC
>Ga0302320_10015694_pt1 | contig 15532 bp, 12 predicted proteins | sample Bog_T0_3_FD_202130 | JGI IMG/M metagenome (GOLD analysis project Ga0302320, IMG submission 202130) | Peat permafrost microbial communities from Stordalen Mire near Abisko, Sweden - Bog_T0_3 | ecosystem: Environmental > Terrestrial > Soil > Wetlands > Peat | place: Sweden: Abisko, Stordalen Mire... | reverse complement strand
AGTGGACTTGGTGGGCCAGGCCGCCAATCAGCCGTAATCCGCGATGGAAGGTGCCGAAGTCGTCGTCGGGAGGCCTGGTTTCATACCCGGGGTCTTCGTAGCCTGATCCGGGATCGCTGATGATCAGGCGCAGCTTCCGCACATCCGGGTCGTAGGCGATCTGAAACATGGCGGATTGTCCGGCTTGGCAGCCGTGCTCCAGCGCGTTCAACACGCCTTCCCGGGCGGCCAGCAAGATGTCGAACATGCTTTCTTCGGAAATGTCCGAAATCGCGATCTGGAGGTTGCGGCGCCAGCGTTCCTGCCGCGCGTCGATTTCGCCATGTTCTTCGCTCAAAATCGTATCCTGGAGCAAGGGTTGTAGGCCTAGGATCGGTTGATCCAGATGGGCCAGATTGACCGCGATCGCCATGATATCGTCATGGGCCTGCTCCAACCAGGCTGGCCGTGGCCTTCCTACGGAGCGAGCATACTGGAGCCCGAAGGCTACGGCCAAAGGGTCTACCCCGAGTTGTTCGGCGAGCTCGTCCAATCCATCGGTCCACAGGCGAATCGAAGTGCCGGGCTGCCAGGGATAGGAGGCCCGCCGCGTCGCCGGTCCGGGGAACCATCCGAGAGGGCACGACGGATCGCTCAGCGCCACCGAGAATCCTTCCGCGTTGGTCAGGATCGGCAGAGGGTTCCCGTTGACGGCAACAATGAGGTTGTGCAGACGGGAATCGATCCACAGGGCGGTGACGGCGATCGAGGCGGGAACCATATCCGTCTCGCCGTTCTGCCCGTTCCATTCTTCCAGTAGTACGTCGTTGAAGAATTCCAGAATTTCTTCGAGCTGGGCGCCGCGATGCAGCATTCCGCGGATAAGTCCCTGGAAGTATGCGGAAAGGAAAGCGGCGTTAAAATCGTGGCCGGAAACGTCGGCCGCCAGCACGAGCGTTTCCGTTTCCGACGCCGGGCAGATGACCAGAAAGTCCCCACCGGCTTGATGCAGCGGATAGTGCGCGATCCGCACACCGGCGCATTCACGGCCGCGGCTGCTCTCGAGGATGGTCCGCTGCGAGCTGGCGATCGCGCGCAGATCGCCATCCAGGTGAGCCTGCCTGCGGATCTTGCGCGTCCGGTCGACGGCGCATTTTACGACCAGGATCAAGTTGTCGGCGGTGGGCGGTTTGTCCAGAAAGCGGCAGGCGCCGGCGGACCAGGCTTCTTCGACCACCTTTTTGTCGGCGTTGGCGGTTACCAGCACCGAGCCCATGGCGGAATCGCAGTCGCTCAACCAGCGAATGAGCTGGATCCCGTCAAGACCGGGCATGAGGAAGTCGACAGTGGCGCAGTCAAATGGGCCTTGTGTGGAGAAGATGAACTGCGCGGCCGTTCCGCTGTTGGCCGTAACCACCTGACAGCCGCGTTTTTCGAGAACCCCCTGAAAGAGCCGGAGGAAGGTAGGATCGTCGTCGACGACGAGAACGCGCGGCGGTTCACTCCAATCCGGGACGATGGGCGTAGCGGGGTTAGACTTTGGATGAGCGGCCGGAATCAGTGGGCCCTCCAGTTACCTTCTCGACGTCGCAAGCGCTTTCCCTTAATCCTGAGAGTATGTCGCCCGATAAGGCTTGCAGGGAGGAAAACGCTCGTGGCCCTGCAGCTTCCGACGGTGGAGATCGTTTCCGATAAAGACCACAAGGTGTTGCACTTGCGCGGCGTTCTGGGAATGTCGAACGGGCCCGCGCTGCGCGATGCGGCCCTGAAGATGTCGGTCGGGCGCACCAGCGCCGACGCCTCCGGGAGGATTCATCTGGATATGAGCGGTGTGGAAAGCGCGGAGGTTGCCGCCTTTCAGATTCTGGCGGCGTTCGACGCGGAGTCTCGGCGCCGCGGGCGCCAGATCGAAGTGACCGGATTGCCCGTAACCGTGGAACGCGAATTTCGCGCGGCCGGCTGGTGCGGGTTCGCGCCGCGCAGCCATTAGAGAATGCACCACTAGAGACTCCACCGCGGCGTGAGATAGACATGGGAAAAAAAGTTTTGATCGTCGACGATTCGGCATCCATGAGGCAAATGATTGCCTTCACCCTGACGCGTGCCGGCTATGAGGTGGCACAAGGGATCAACGGCAAGGATGGGCTTGTGCAACTGGCCAAGCACCAGCCCCAGCTGATCATCAGCGATCTGAATATGCCTGAGATGGACGGGCTGGAATTTATCCGGCAATTGCGGGCGCGGCCCGATTCGCGCTTAACGCCGGTGTTAATGCTCACCACCGAAAGCGACGCCACCAAAAAGCAGGAAGGCAAGAGCGCGGGCGCGACCGGATGGCTGGTCAAGCCGTTTCAACCCGAGCAACTGCTGCAAGTGATCATGCGCGTGCTGCCCTAGTAAGCTGTCCCGGTGATTTTGTTATAGGCAGGAGGGCCGCAGGATCCCCGCCCTTACGGGCCGGGGTTATAACCCCTGGCGTGAGCCAGGGGATTCGTCAGGAACGAAATGACCGAGACAGCTTACTAGGCGGCCATCCTTCGCCGCCCAGGAGCCCCCTGCGTGGAGCCTACAAGAATCATCAGCAGAATTTTTGCGGCCATTTGTCTTTTGCGGCAAAACTTCTTTGCGGCTAAAACTTTTCAGGCTACACCGGCGCGAGCAGGCTTTCAATGGACGACGCTAATTGTTCGTGGTCGGTCCCATGGGCTCCGAGCGGAAGCACCGGCACTTCGCGGCCGGCGTGTCTGCGCAGCAGCGCGATGAGCGATCCACCGCCTTCGGCTTGTTCGACGTCCGCGGACAGCGCGACGAGATCGATGCGGCGGCGGGACATGGCGGCGACCGCTTCGGTGGCGTTGGCCGCCTCCACCACGCGATGACCCGCCATCTCGATGGAGCTGCGGAACATGGCGCGGTTGAATCGCGAAGCGCCTGCGATCAACACGGTGGCCGGCTGGTTGCGCGTGCTGCCGGACCAGTTTTCGCCGGATGCCTCGATGACGGCCTGCAGATCCAGGAAATCGGTGACCTCCCCGCCAACGACAGCCGAACCGAGCAATCCGCGGCGATGCGCCTTCTTTCGCATTTGTACGGATTCCTCGATGATGTCGAGAATTTCGCCGACCACCAATCCGATCCCGCGCGCTCCATCGAGGAAAACGATGACCTGCAGATCGCGCGCGGCGTCCCCACTGTGGTCGATCGTTTGACCGATGGCTTGATCGATCGAGCCGCCGTCGAGCGATTCCAGCGAAACCAGCGGCAAGATGCGATCGCGATATTGCACCACCGGGCGTCCACCGCTGCGCTCGACGCGCGAACCCGGGAATTCTTCCAGACGCGAAACGAGAGAAAGCGGAACCGCCATGCGCTCAAACCCAGGCGAGCGGAACAGCAGCAGCGCTTGCCGCTCGGCAATGCGGGACTCGGACTCGCTGCCGGTAGCGGCCGCCGCTGCCGCGCGCGCTACGGCGGCGAACTGATTGGTATTCAGACCCGCCAACCGCGCGACGCCGAGAACATCCAGAATCAGAACGACGCGTCCGTCGCCCATCACGGTTGCGCCCGAGTAGGCCGACAATCCCTTGAGCTGCTTGCCGAGCGGCTTCACGACGATTTCCTGGGTGTCGCGAATGCCGTCCACTACCAGTCCGAATTGGCGACCCTCGGCCTGCAGAACCACGATATTGACGGATTCATCGTGCCCCTCGGAGGCCGCTTCCAACTGCAAAGTCTCGTTCAAATAGACTAGCGGCAGGAGTTTCCCGCGCAACCGGCACACCGGCGCGCCGTGAATCCGTTCGATGCGCTCCAGCGCCTGCTCTTCTTCGAGGCGCACTAATTCCACTAGACTGACCTGCGGAATGACAAACCGTTCGCCGCCGCCTTCGACGACCATGCCGGGAATAATGGCGAGCGTGAGCGGAATCTTGATGTGGACGGCCGTGCCTTGACCGCTGCGGCTGGTGACGTCGATGGTTCCGCCCGCGCGCTCGATGTTGGTTTTCACGACGTCCATGCCGACGCCGCGGCCCGAAACGCCGGTGACTTTTTCCGCTGTCGAAAATCCCGGACGATAGATCAACTGGATCGCCTCGTGGTCGCTCATGCGGGTGGCTTGGTCGGGCGTGATCATGCCGCGTTCGATGGCCTTGCTCTTCACGCGCCCGATGTCGATGCCGGCGCCGTCGTCGGTGATCTCGATGATCACGTGGCCGCCTTCGTGATACGCGCCGAGGCGCAGCTTTCCGGTGGCGGGTTTGCCTTTGGCCTCGCGCACCGCGCTCTCCTCCAGACCGTGATCGCAGGAGTTGCGGACCAGGTGCGTGAGCGGATCTCGAATCGCTTCGATAATGGTGCGGTCAAGTTCCGTCTCGGCGCCCTGCATTTCCAGCTCGATTTGTTTGCCGCAGGAGCGGGCGAGGTCGCGCACCAACCGCGGCATCATGCTCCAGGCCACGCCGATGGGCTGCATGCGCGTCTTCATGACGCCTTCCTGCAGTTCCGAGGTGATGAGGTTGAGACGCTGCGAAGCGGCGCCGAGCGTGGCGTCGTCGGTCGAGCCGGCGAATTGCAAAATTTGATTGCGAGCGAGGACCAGTTCGCCCACCTGATTCATGAGGCGATCGAGCAGGTCGACGTCCACGCGAATGGAGGAAACAGATTCGTTCGTGGAAGAGGCCGCAGCCGCGGGTTCCGCCGCCGCCGCCGCCGAAGAAGACGAGGACGAGGACGAAGGTGAGGACGACGATGACAATGAGGATGAGGATGCAGCGGGAGTGCCTTCTCCCGGCTTCTTCGCTGAAGCCGCCGGTGCGGCAAGGGAGGGTGCCGAAGGTGGGATGGGCCGTGGTTCGACGCTCTCATCCTCCGGCTTCTTCGATTCTGCCGCCTTGATTTCTGCCACGGACTCCGGCCCGGTTTCAAGATTAGATTCCGCAGTCAACGTCAGTCCCTCCCCGTCATGCAAGAAATCAAAGACTTCGCGGATGCGCGCTTCCGGCCGATCGGATTCCAACCGCAACGTCCAGGCGAGATAGCTGGTTTCGGGATCCATTTCGGCCAGCGGAGGCAGCGCCGACGAATCCATGTGCAGATGAGTGATTCGCCCGAGTTCCGCCATCTCGCGCAAGGCTAAGAGCGGATTCAAGCCCCTGCGCAATACGTCGGGGCCGGGCTGAAAACGAATGTTCCAGAGCGCTGTCGCCTTCCGGGTCTCGGGCTTGGCGCCGTCTTGCGGATCGGTGCAGTCTTCCGGATAGGCGTGCTCCGCCGAGTTCCACGCCGTAGTGCCAGTTGCCCCCGAAGCCGTAACTTTCGGAGGATCCTCGGGCGGAGTGACTTCCGGCGCCGTCTCAGATGGGAGAACGTGCCCAGCAGCAGAATTCTCGACTTTGGTCGCCGCGGAAGGATCACTCGTGTTGGCCTGCTGGATTTCCGCCAACACGGCTTCCATATTGGCCGGCAATCCGGCGCCTTGCTGCGCGGCGTTCAGCAAGCCGCGGAGGACATCGCAGGAGCGCAGCAGGATATCGATCAGCGGCGGCGTCATGGAAATCTTGCCCCCACGAACCTGATCCAGCAAATTTTCCAGGCTATGCGTGAAGCGGGCGATGTCGTCGAGTCCGAACATTCCGCTGCCGCCTTTGATGGTGTGCGCGGAACGGAAAATGCCGTTCAGCGTCTCCGCATCCGCTTCACCCCCGGCTTCGAGGCCCAGCAGGCCGCTCTCCATGGTTTCCAGATGCTCCCGTGCTTCTTCAAAGAAGACATCCCGGAACTGTTGTAAATTTTTATCCATCGTCTTCATCCGCGAGCTAATCCACGAGAAAGGCGGCCTCTTCGGCGAGTCCGTCGACTTAGACTTTGAAACGGGCGACCAACGTTTGCAGCTCTGTCGCCAGTTTGCTCAACGCGCCGGACGCCTTTTCGGTTTCCGTCGCGCCTTGCATGGTCTGCTTGGCCGCGTTGGCCACTTCGGTGATGTTGCGCGCGATTTCGTTGGTGCCTTTGGCGGCTTCGCCCACGTTGCGTCCAATGTGGTTGGTGGTGGCCGTCTGCTCTTCGACGGCCGAGGCGATCGTGGTCGAGATGTCGTTGATCTGCGCGATGGTGCTGGTGATGGTGGCGATGGATTCTACCGCCCCCTTGGTATCGCTCTGAATCGCGTCGATCTTCTGGCCGATTTCTTCGGTGGCCTTGGCGGTCTGCTTGGCGAGTTCCTTGACTTCGTTGGCCACCACCGCGAATCCCTTGCCCGCTTCTCCGGCACGGGCGGCTTCGATGGTGGCGTTCAAGGCGAGCAGGTTGGTCTGCTGCGCGATCGAGGTGATGACTTTGATCACCTTGCCGATCTCGATACTGGACTCTCCGAGTTTCGAGATGGTCGCGTTGGCGGATTCGGCCACGGTGACGGCGTTCTTGGTGACCCGCGCCGCTTCGGTGGAGTTGCGCGAGATCTCGCGGATGGCCGAAAGCATTTCATCCGATCCGGTAGCCACCATCGCGACGCTCTTGGAGACTTCTTCGCTGGCCGCCGATACGATGGTCGCCTGGCGCGAGGTCTCTTCCGCGCCGCTGGCCATTTCCTGGCTGACGGCATTCAATTCTTCCGAGGAGGAGCCGACCGTGCTGGCGGCCTCCGAGATCTGCTTCAAGCTATCGCGCAGTCCCCCGAGGAAGTTGCGCAGCTGCGCGCCGACCTTGCTGAGATCGTCGTCGCCCTTGACGTTGATTTGCTGCGTGAGATCGCCACCTTCGGCGGCCTGCACCACGCGCACAATTTCCAGTCGGTTTTGTACCAGTTGGGTGATATCGGTGGCGTACTTTATCACCTTGAAGGGTTTCCCATTGAGGTCGAGAATGGGATTGTAGGAGGCCTGTAGCCAAACTTCCTTGCCGCCCTTGCCGATGCGTTTGTATTCGGCCGCCTGATATTCGCCGCGATTGAGTTGCGCCCAGAATGCCTTGTATTCGGAGCTTTCGCGGTAAACAGGGTCAACGAACATGCTGTGATGCTTGCCCTTGATTTCGTCCAGCGTATAACCGAGCGCACTCAGGAAGTTATTGTTGGCTGTGATGACGGAGCCGTCCATGCGGAACTCGATCACCGCTTGCGATTTGCCGATGGCCGCAATCTGGCCCGCATAGTCCGCGTTCTGGAGTTTTTGCGCGGTGATATCGGTGGCGTACTTCACCACCTTGAAGGGTTTCCCATTGAGGTCGAGGATGGGATTGTAAGAGGCCTGGATCCAAACTTCCTTGCCGCCCTTACCGATGCGTTTGAACTCGCCCGCTTCATACTCGCCGCGGTTGAGTTGCGCCCAGAAGGCCTTGTATTCGGAGCTTTCGCGGTAGGCTGCGTCCACGAACATGCTGTGATTCTTGCCCTTGATCTCGTCGAGCGAATAGCCCAGGGCATTCAGGAAATTCGCATTCGCGTTCAGCACAGTTCCGTCCATGCGGAACTCGATTACCGCCTGCGATTTGCCGATGGCCGCAATCTGGCCCGCGTAGTCCGCGTTCTGCAGCTTTTGCGCGGTAATATCGGTGGCGTATTTCACGACCTTGTAGGGTTTGCCGCTGGCGTCGAGTATCGGATTGTACGATCCCTGAATCCAGATCTCGCGTCCGCCTTTGCCGAGCCGCTTGAACTCGCCCGCTTCATACTCGCCGCGATTGAGTTTCGCCCAGAACGCCTTGTATTCGGAGCTGTCGCGATAGGACGGTTCGACGAACAGGCTGTGGTGCTTGCCCTTGATTTCGTCGAGCGTGTATCCCAACGCGTTCAGGAAATTTTCGTTGGCGGTAATAATCGTCCCATCCATCTGGAATTCGATCACCGCCAAAGACTTGCCGAGGGCCGAAAACATCGCGGTGCTATCGGCGCTGGCCGCCTCCAGGCGTTTCTTCTCGCTGATTTCTTCCCAGTTGACCACGCAGCCGACGTATTCGCCGTGCTCGTCGCGAATCGCGTTTACGTCGAGGTCCAGGATCAGATCCGCCAGCTTGATTTCCTTGCGAATCGGCAGATTGCGCGGATCGTCCAGCAGGCGGCGGATCTGGCGCGCCCGCTCGCCGTGAAAGGCGTCGATCTGGGTGCCAATCAGATCTTCAAACTGTACATGGAACAACTTGTCGACGACGTCGGCGATGGATTTCATCGTCGCGGCGGCGCGCTTGTTCATGTAAACCAACCGCAGGTCGCGGTCGGCGATGAAAACGTTGGTGCCCAGGCCGTCCAGGGCCCCTTTCATCGCGTCCAACCTTTCGGTGAGAGAGGCCGTGACAGGCCGTTCCACATCAGTCGTTGTTGCCATGGTTTGTCCTTTTATGCTCGGGGATATTCGGAATTTCTAACTTCTTGGATGCCCGGAATGCCGGGCCTCTTTAGATCTTTAGTGTTCGCCTTGTACGAGGTTGCTTCTGTGGTTAGAACTGCGGCGGCTCCGGCGGAGCGTGTTCCTGCGGCGGCTCCGGCGGAGTGTGTTCCATTGATGCTCGCGTTGCGGGCGGCAGACGGTGACGCCGTTTTAAGAGAGGATTTGCGCATCTTTTGTTTCGGAGTTTTTCGGATTAGATATCTCTCTCTGCGTCCCCTTGTTCCGATTGCAGAAGGCGCTGGGTGTTCAAGATCAGCAGCAGCCGCCGGTGGGTCCCGGACGTTCCATCGAGCTGCGCGACGCCCGCCAATAGCTCCCTCTGTTTGGGAGGAATATTTTCGGGTACCGGCTCCCGTATCTCTGCCGCCACGTCCAGCACGTCTCCAATCTCATCGACCAAAAGGCTAACGGCTCCATCTTCTGCACGGATCACGACGTTCATCGGGACATCGCCTTCCGGACGCGTGTGCAATCCCAAGCGGCGGCGCATGTCAATGGCGGTGACGATCTGGCCACGCAGATTGATTAATCCCTGGATGGTGGGCGGCGCGAGAGGAACCTTACTCATCTCCTGAAAACGGAGTACCTCCTGCACGTCAAGCACGTCGATCCCGAAGAAAAGGTTGTCGACGTAGAAAGTTGCAAACTGTGCCGCGCCCGCCGTCGCGGTTCGCTCCTCCAGTGCTGCGGTCGAATTGCCGGTTTGCATTCCAAAAGCCTCCCGAAAAGTTTCCCGAAGTGACTCCTATGAAGAAGTGACTCCCATGGACAGGTGCGCCGGACCACTGGCGCCTCTTTACCTATTTCGGCTTTTCCGCCACAAATGAGATTGGGATTGTTCCCGGAACGGACTATTCCGCCGCGAACTTCCCGCCGTGGTTCCCGGACGATTGCCGATGAGGCAAGTGCGAGGACCGAAAATGACTGAATCGCAGAGGAGTACACATGCGCGCTCTGGTGATTGACGACTCGCGTTCCATGCGAATGTACCTGGCCGCTCTCATCGAAGAGCAGGGATGGCAAACCGAATCCGCGTGTGACGGCCAGGATGCCTTGCGGGTTCTCGAACAAGGGAAAACGTTCGACGTCGCCACCGTGGATTGGGACATGCCGGTCATGGACGGCCACGCCTTCGTGCTGGCGGTGCGGAGCGATCCGCGATTCCAGCAGCTGAAGCTGCTGATGCTGACGGCCCGCGACGGCATGGAGGAAGTCGTGCAAGCCCTGGAGGCGGGCGCCGACGACTATCTCATGAAGCCGGTGACGGCGGAAATGCTGCAGGAAAAAATGCGCATGATCGGATTGGGCGCGTGATTCGTGTCCTGGTGGTGGACGATTCCGTAACCATGCGCACGCTGGTCTCTGCGCTGCTGAAAGAAGATCCGGAGATTGAAGTCGCCGGCGTCGCTCCCGACGGCCGCGTGGGATTGGCCAAATTTGGCCAGCTGCGTCCCGACGTCGTCACGCTCGATGTCGAGATGCCGGCGATGGACGGCTTGGCCACGCTCAAAGCGATCCGCCAGGAAGATCCAACGGCGGTGGTGATCATGTGCAGCTCGCTCACCCGGCGCGGCGCCTCCACGACGTTTGACGCCTTGGCGGCGGGCGCAGCCGATTACGTCGCCAAACCCGAGGGCGTGCACGCGGAACAGGCGCTCCAAGAATTCGGCAGCGAACTCATCGCCAAGGTCAAAGCGTACGCGCACAAGAAACATCCCGCGGCCGCCACAGCGACGGGCGCCGTGAAGCTGGCGCCGCCCAAGACCAAACAAAAAATTCAAATCGTCGCCGTGGCTTGCTCTACCGGCGGCCCGAATGCGCTGGCCGCGTTTGTGCCGGCCCTGCCCAAGGACTTTCCGCTTCCGGTGGTGCTGGTACAGCACATGCCTCCGCTCTTCACCCAATTGCTGGCCGAAAGACTCGACGCCACCTGCGCGGTGAAGGTCCGCGAAGGCGTGGAGGGAACGGTGATCGAGCCCGGCACGGTTTACATTGCCCCGGGCGGACATCATATGGAAACGGTGCGCGACGGTACCGCGATCCGTTTACACATGCACGATGGGCCGCAGGAGAACTGTTGCCGCCCCGCGGCCGATGTGCTGTTCCGCTCTACCGTAAGATGTTTCGGCGGAGGCGTTTTGGGCGTGGTGCTGACAGGCATGGGGCAAGATGGAATGCTCGGTGCCCGGGAGATTCACGCCGCCGGCGGACAAGTGCTGGCGCAGGACGAAGCCAGCAGCGTCGTGTGGGGCATGCCGCGCGCGGTGGCCGAAGCGGGTTTGGCGCAAGCCGTTCTACCGTTGCAGGAATTGGGAAAAGAAGTGGTGCGGAGGGTTCAGAAAAATGGTTGAGGCAGCGGCCGCCCTGGCGAGCGCCGACTTCGAATACATCCGCGCGCTGGTGCAGCGGCTGGCGGCCATGGAGCTCGAAGGCGACAAACAATATCTGGTGCAGGCTCGCCTCGCGCCCGTGGCCGCCGAGGCCGGTTGCCGCGACTTGGCGGAGCTGGCGAAGCGCGTGCGGCTGGAGGAAGCGGGTCCCCTGGCCGGCAAGATCATCGACGCACTCACCACTAACGAGACGCTTTTCTTCCGCGACGGCCACCCTTTTGAAGCGCTGCGCAAGACCGTGCTGCCGGAGTTGATGGGCCGTAGACGGGACAAGCAGAAGTTGAACGTGTGGTCCGCGGCCGCCTCCACGGGCCAGGAAGCCTTCAGTTTCTCGATGTTGCTCAAAGAGAATTTTCCGGAGTTGGCGTCGTGGAATGTGGAAATCCTGGGGACGGATATTTCGACAAACGCGCTGGCCCAGGCGCGCGAAGGCTGCTACTCGCGCATTGCGATCAACCGGGGGTTGCCCGCGCAGTTGATGGTGCGCTATTTCCGCCACGAGAACGACTCGTGGAACATCCGCGACGACATTCGTAAGATGGTCGAGTTCCGTCACCTGAATCTGGACGGACCGTGGCCCTATATGCCGGTGTTTGATCTTGTCTTTATCCGCAATGTGCTGATCTACATGAGCCTGGAATCGCGGCGAAAAATCCTCTCGCGGATTCGCCTGCAAATGGCTCCCGACGGATATCTACTGTTGGGATCCACGGAGAACATGCTGCAGACCCCCGAGGGTTTCACGTCCGTCGACGTCAACGGCAGTTTATTCTTCCGGCCAGTGCCCTAGAGTCGTGTGAGCGGCGAGAATAGCGCCGCAAAGTGGTGCGATCCTACGGGCCCGTTGATATATCCGATCGATCGCCCCGCGCACGCAATGCCGAGCCACAATAATAGCGAAAAAGCGCCGGCGAGCTTGGCGCGCGCGGGAGGTTCCGGCGTTGCATCCAAGGCGGCCGCGTTGTTGTAAACGTTTCCGCGAAAGAGAAGCGCGTGCACACCCACCAGCATCAGCAGCAGGATTTTCAGCTGGAAGAACGGATTCAGGAAATACTCCTCGGCCTTGGTTCCCAGTACCAGGATTCCGCAGGTGACGACCAGTACAAAGCCGACGCGTTTTGGCAACCGCAGCGGATCGATCACGTCCGCCATCGAGTACTTCCGCAATCCCCAGCCCAGCAGACGAAGATCCGTGGCGAAGATCATGGCGCCGAACACGGAAATGAAGAGTACGTGCAGCGTCAGGATCACGGGGAAGGCCAGCGTTGAGTTGCGTAGAAAGATGAACAGCGGGAGGTTCTGAAACCAGATGGCGAAGGCCGTCATCATTATTATCCTCCGCGGGAATCAGACCGCCACAAATGAAATGAACATGCCGGCGGCGATGACCGAGGCCCACAGCACCAGCGAAAGGCACGCGACTACTTTTCCCCAGGCACGCGACGCCCCCGGCAGTACCGCCTTGCGATGCACCGTGTAATTGAGGACGATGGCCAAGACCATGCAAACGATTTTGCCCACGAAGATCGGGTTTAAATAGTACTTGTCCGGATCCGTCGAATAGAGCATCAGCCCGGCGAAGATCGCCGTCGAGAGGCTGATCAGGACCCACATCCCGGTATCCTTGACAAGCTCCGCTGGATCCTGACGGCGGAGACCGAAGCCAAGCAGGCGGAAATCCACCAGTGCGATGGATCCAATCGCGACGGCAAAGCCGACGATGTGGAAACATTCCAGGATCGGAAAAGCGTATTCCGAATTGAGCGGGTTTTCAATCAACATGAGTGAGACCTATCCGCCTAGATTAATCTGCAGGTCAGGGACCACACGGGAAACGGCGTTTGAGGCGCGCGGGCGATCGTTCCCGGTTCAGGGCTGCACGGGGGCTGGGCCTTTTTCCGCAGAGGCTCCTGTGGGATTTCGCGCCGCGCCGCCTTGCCGGAGAAGAATGCGCTCCTTGATCCGCCAGCGCCCGTCCGGCGAGCGGACGAACTGATCCTGATACACGCCGATGGAGACCATATAAATGCGGCCGTTGTCATTGTCGGTGGTCTGAAAATAAGAGTGGACCATCGCGCGATCGCCATCGATCGTGATATCCGGTTCGTTCATTTCGTGGATGCGATAGTGCCCCGCGGACATCAGCTTCTCGCGCATCTGCCATTCGTTGACGATCCATTTCTCCAAAGCTTCGCGACCAACCACGGGCGCCCGGCCTCGCGCGACAGATTCCCAATGGGAAGCCCCCCGAGGCTCGGGTGAGGGAACGCTATCAAAGACCGCGTCAGCTGTATAGAGGTCCGTGTATTCGTGAACCTCGCGACCGAAATCGATGGTGTACGCGTAGGCGTACATGGTCTTCAAGATCGCTTCGCGGTCCTCCATCGCTTTGACTCTTTGTTCCAGAGACAGCGAGGCGGTCTGCTTAGACGGTGCGGCGGACTGCGCGACGAGGCTGCCCGGCCAGCAAACAAACGTGATGCCAAGGCATCCGGAAAGCAAAACGATTCTGTTCTTCATGTGTTTCCTGCGCTCCCGTTCCATCTTAGAGGAAGTTTGTTCATTATATTAAGTAGGACAGATCAGTGGGAGCATCGGCGGCGTGAGAATCGACAAATGGCTCTGGGCGGCTCGCTTCTTCAAGACGCGGTCGCTTGCGGGGAAAGCCTGCGAACTCGGCAGAATTGATGCGGGAGGCCAACGGGCGAAGCCTGCGCGCGACGTGCGCGTCGGAGACCAGCTTCGCATTGCAAACGAGGGCGGCGAGTTTCACGTCGAGGTTTTGGGGCTGAGTGAAATGCGAGGCCCCGCGGCCATCGCACAAGCTCTGTATCAAGAAACGGAAGAGAGCAGGAACCTGAGGCTGAAAGCCGCAGCAGAACGCAAAGCGATGGCGTTGAGCGATCCGCTCCCCGAGAGCAAACCTTCCAAGCGCGACCGCCGCAAGCTGGACCGCCTGCGCGGCCATTGAAAGGCAGTCGGATGCGACAGCCGGATCCCAAACGCGTACACTGAAACCGTGGAGCGCAAGATTTTCTGGATCACGTTTACAGTGTTGGGCACCATCGCCGATTTCGTGCTGCCTCTGTGGTGGGCGCTGGGAGCCACGATTCCGCTGTGCGTTTTGAGCTGGTGGATTGCCTATCGCAGTGGGTGGTTCTAGGTCTCGCGAGCATCATGCCGTTCCAGAACTCATAAAAATCGCGAAATTTGTGGCGCGCAAAACGTGATCTGCGCTTTCCCGCAAACCTTCGAAAATCAGCCACATCGAGTTTCGCTAAAAAATGCCTCCAAGAAATCGCGTTTAAACCCGTTTTTAGGCCTGTTCGAGGCCCGGGAAGGGGCAAAGTGCCTGGAATTTTAAATGCCCTTTGCGGGCCCAGAAAGGCCCCTAGGAGCGATCGAGCGCTGAAAAAACGCAACTTCCGCGCGACATGCTCATGGCTTGAAGTCCGGCTTATGGCTTGAGCCCGGCCTTCTTCCACAGGGCGTCCACTCGCGAGCGCACGTCCTCCGGCATCTTAATCACGTCGGGCCACGGACGTGTGAACCCCTCGCCGGGCCATTTCTTCGTCGCGTCGACGCCCATTTTCGATCCGTAGTTTTCCAGACGGCTCGCGTGGTCGAGCGAATCCACGGGCCCCATGACGAACTGGATGTCGCGCTCGGGGTCGATATTGTTCAGAGCCTTCCACGCGACTTCGTTGAAATTCTGCACGTCGACTTCTTCATCGACGACCACGATCACTTTCGAGAACATCGCCTGGCCGAGCCCCCAGATCGCATGCATCACTTTGCGCGCGTGGCCGGGATAAGACTTGCGCATCGAAACCAGAATCAAGTTGTGAAACACGCCTTCGGCGGGCATGGCGATATCGCGCACTTCGGGCAATTGCAGGCGCATTAAGGGAAGGAAAATCCGCCCGATGGCCTTGCCCATATAGAAATCCTCCATGGGCGGCGGGCCGACGATGGTCGTGGCATACACGGGATTCTTGCGATGCGTGATGCATTCAATGTGAAACACGGGATAATCGCCCGCGAGGGAGTAGAATCCGGTGTGATCGCCAAACGGACCTTCCGTGCGCAGTTCGCCAAGTTCGACGTAGCCTTCCAAAACGATTTCAGAATTCGCGGGAATTTCCAGATCTACCGTCTCGCACTTCACCATCTCCACCGGCTTCGAGCGTAGAAATCCGGCGATCATCATTTCATCAAGATCGGGCGGAAGAGGGAGGATTGCCGAATACATCGTCGCGGGATCGGCGCCCAGCGCGACCGCGACCGGCATCCGCGTATTTTTGCCGGCGGCTTTCAGGCGGCGATAGTGCTCGGCTCCCTGTTTGTGAGTCTGCCAGTGCATGCCCGTGGTGCGATGATCGAACACCTGCATGCGATAGCAGCCGCAGTTGCGCTTGCCGGTATCGGGATTGCGCGAAAAAACCATCGGCAGCGTAATGTAACGGCCGCCGTCGTCGGGCCAGCAGTGCAGAATCGGAAAATCGTCGAGCGAAAAATCGTTGCGGCGAATCACTTCCTTGCAGGGGCCGCTCTCGACCATCTTGGGAAAGATCGCGCCCATCTCGGCCAGCATCGGCAGCATTTTCAGCTTGCCCATCATGCCTTCCGGCATCTTCATCTGCAGAAAGTCGGAAATGCGCGTGGCGATCGCGTCGACCGAGTCGACCTCCAGAGCGATCTGCATGCGCTTATCGCTCGCGAAGGCGTTGATCAGCAGGGGAACGTTCGAACCCTTGGGCTTTTCGAACAGCAACGCGGGTC
>Ga0302320_10015693_pt1 | contig 15534 bp, 12 predicted proteins | sample Bog_T0_3_FD_202130 | JGI IMG/M metagenome (GOLD analysis project Ga0302320, IMG submission 202130) | Peat permafrost microbial communities from Stordalen Mire near Abisko, Sweden - Bog_T0_3 | ecosystem: Environmental > Terrestrial > Soil > Wetlands > Peat | place: Sweden: Abisko, Stordalen Mire... | reverse complement strand
GCCGACCAGAAAATCCAAATCGTCAACGGTGCTCCCGCAATGAAAGGGTCATCGGGCGATTACGGCAATTCCGACGAGGACATCCGTCAGAATCTCTCGTTTAGCGCTCTTGTGAAACTCCCCTTTGGACGCGGCAGAGCTTTCGGTCGGCAGATTTCTCGTCCGCTCGATTATGCGGTTGGAGGGTGGCAACTGAATACGATTGTCCATCTACAGACCGGTACTCCTTTCGACGCTTATACAGGAAAGGGCTCAATCCCTGGTGACACGAGTAACGCTTGTGGTTGCGAGTGGACAGTTCCCAATGAGCGGCCCGACCTCACCGGAAAGATCAAATACAAGAAGAGCATCTACGAGTGGTTTGATTACACGCAGTTCTCGTCTCCGCCCGCGACTTGGGTAAACGGAGTCGGGAACGGCTATCCGGTCATGGATCGTGAGGGCACTCTTGGGCGAAACCAGCTTTATGGCCCGTCCTACCGTACCCTGGACGCCTCTCTCTTCAAGGACTTTCCGGTCGTGAAAGGGATTACCGCTCAGTTCCGCGCCCAAGCCTATAACTTGGCCAACACGCCGGAATTCCAGAATCCGAATGGGCAAATATCTGCTCTTTTCAATACTCCCGCCCCAGGCATAGACAATGGATTTGCCTCGCAAATTAACGGTGTGCGACTACACAGCGAACGTCAGCTAGAATTTGCATTTCGCTTGACCTTCTAACAAATATAGCTAGTCCCACCGCAGCAATGCGGTGGGACTACATGCTGTGCGCCGTGCATGAATGGCAGCTTGGGGGGTCAAGTTCGACCCGCGAATATCAGACTGATCAATCGTCGCTCAAACCTGCCCCGGCGGCGGCTGGCCCTGTCCTCGAAAAAGGCAAAAGCAAAAACAACCCCACAGGGGTGCAGAGGTGGACAGGGTCACTCCAGATCCGAGCTACTGCTCCGCGCCAAAAAGATGGCGAAAGAATCTTCCAACGCTTGAAAAGAAGCTGGGCTTTTTGGCGACAGGCGGGGGAATAGCTGCTGGCGCTGTTGAAGCTGTGCCGGTCGCGGGAGCCGCCGTTGAAGCAGGTTGTGGGACGCGGTTGGAGCTTTTGTAGACCAAAGGCTCAATGGGGGGCGCTGCTCCAAATCCGGCCTCGCTGGGAGCGGGCTTGGGTAATGGAGCCAGTCCTTCGCTCTGTGCGAGAGGAAACTCGTTGCCTTTAGGCACGGCGGGCGGGCAGCCGCAGGGCTCTTTTTCGTTGTCAACCACTTCGTGCAAGCTACCGTGTTGGAACATGACGCGTTGGCCGGGCTGCACGCGGTAAACGCCCTGGTCGAAGACGCTTGAAATCAGCACGTAGGGGGCATTGGCGCCCGCATTGTCTACGCAGGTATCGCCATGTGGGCCGAGACGCACCTTGACCTCGGCTGAGCCGGGACCGCTGATGAGAATGCGGAAGTCTGTGGTAAGCAAGATGTCGGAGTTGCGGCTGGTGGCAAAGCTCATCTCGACCGCGCCATGGTCGAGAGCCATCATGAGGCCAGGCGTTTCGCCTGTGGGAATGCTGCTGTCTGCGGCCAACTTGACGGTGGTAGAGGCGCACACGCGCAGCACACCGCGATGCGGAAGAGAAACATCGGTAGTATGACTGCCGCTGGTGACAGTGCCGCTGACGGCGATGATGGCTTTGCCCTGCGAAACTTCCAGAGCGCCGGTGACCTTGGCCGCAGCGTCAGGATTCTTGCTGTCGAGAGGAACGATGGCGATGGGCGCAGAAACGGCAGATTGGGCATGAAGCGATGTTGCGGCCAGCAAAAACGCCGTAAACATGAGGCAAATGAAAACCAAATTTCCCATGGTGACCGAAGCCCATGCGTTTTTTGCAGCATTAATGGTCGGGCTAAGGCCCGTGCCCTTCACACCAGCGACTTCGTTCCCGGCAGTTTCCATACGCTCTACATATTCAGAAAGTTGCGGATCATTTGATGGCCGCCCTCGGTTAACACGCTCTCGGGATGAAACTGCACGCCCTCGATCGGCAGGGTGCGATGACGCAGGCCCATGATCACCGAACCCGAGCCGTTGTTCTCCGGAGTGCGCGCGGTGACCGTCAACTCGGCGGGGAGCGAATCCTCGGCCACAATCAGCGAGTGGTAGCGGGTGCAGGTAAGCGGCGAATCGAGGCCAGTGAAAATGCCCTTGCCGTCGTGAGTAACTTGACTGGTTTTGCCGTGCATCAGGTGGCTGGCGCGGACGACCTGACCGCCAAAGGCCTCGCCGATAGCTTGATGACCCAGGCAAACGCCAAAGATAGGCACTTTGCCTGCCATGTGGCGAATCAGCGGAACCAGGATGCCGGCCTCGCTCGGCGTGCAAGGCCCGGGCGAGAGCAGAATGCGCTCCGGGCGAAGCGCCTCGACCTGCTCAACCGTCAGCTCGTCGTTGCGGTGGACCTCGACCTTGGCGCCCAGTTCTCCCAGGTATTGCACAAGATTGTAGGTAAACGAATCGTAGTTGTCGAGAACAAAAACCATGGTGAACTTTAGTGTAGCGCGCGGAGCGGAACCATGGGCGCGCAGAGTGCATAATAGCATAAGAACACAATTAAAGGAGAGCTGTCTTGTTCGATCTTGTCATCAACGCCGGATTTATCTGCGCCTGGAGTGTGTTGATTCTGGTCTGGGCCTTTGGCTGGTCCAGGTCCAAGGCAAGAACGCGCCGCGCCTCGTACTCCTCTCGTCTGGTGATCTTTCTTCCCATCCTGATCGTCTACGCGCTGATCTACGCCAACATTCTTCCGCGAAGCTGGGTAATGGCGCGCCTGTGGCCGCAGAAGCCTGCCTTCGCGGTCGCCGGTCTACTGCTGACGATGCTCGGCTGCGCTTTTGCCATCTGGGCTCGACTGACTCTGGGAAGCAACTGGAGCAGCATGCCCGACGTAAAACAGTCACATGAACTCGTCACCACTGGGCCTTACGCGCTGGTGCGTCACCCGATCTATTCCGGCCTGCTGCTGGCATTGGCAGGATCGGTTGCCGCCTCGGGAGTCGGCGGTATTGTGCTGGTATGGGCGCTGCTGGCGATTTCCTATGCCCTGAAATTTCGCCAGGAAGAGCGGTTGATGATGGAGACCTTCCCTGACGCGTATCCGGAATACCGCAAACGCATCAAGGCGATTATTCCGGGGATTCTGTAGAATGCAGGCCAAAGCTGAATAGCTCTGCCCTGCTGATCGGGATAAGACTTCGCGCATCTTGCGCGCCTCCGCGTTCATCTGCAAAACTTAGCTTGGTTCACAACGATGGTTCTTCATTTTCTGATACAAGGCCGGGTGCAAGGGGTGGGCTTTCGCTGGTTTGTGCAGCGGGAGGCCGCAATGCTCAATCTGCGCGGCTGGGTGCGCAACACCGAAGAGGGCGAGGTGGAGGTGGTGGCCTCGGGCTCGGCCGAAGTACTGGCCAAGCTACGCGCGCGTTTGCGCTGCGGCCCGCGCGGCAGCCGCGTCGATCATTTGGTCGAGCACTCCATGAACGAAAGCGAAGCCGAGGAACTGGGTTCGTTCCGCATCGACGGGGCGTGGTAGAAAAGCAGCGGACAGCAAACAGCTAACAGTTTACAGTGATCAGCTGCTCAAAACGAGCTGTTAGCTGTCCGCTGTCTGCTGTTAGCTGCTCCGCTATAATCTGTAGGGAAGCGAACTGCACACGCCTGTTCTCTTCCCCGCAAATATTTCAAGCCCCACCCAGGAAGGGAATGTCTCATGCCCGAAGCAATCAAGCCTATCGATGTGGAAGCCCTCAAAGCGCTGGTGCGCACCGTGCCGGACTTCCCCAAGCCGGGGATTCTGTTCTACGACATCACCACCGTTCTAAAAGATAAAACCGGCTTTGCCAAACTGATTGATGCGCTGGCGGCGCATTATATCGAGCGCAAAATTGATTTGGTACTTGGCATCGAGGCGCGGGGATTCATCTTTGGGCCAGCGCTGGCTTACCGGTTGAACGCCGGCTTTGTGCCGGTGCGCAAGCCGCACAAGCTGCCCGCTCCCGTGGCGCGCGTCACTTATGACCTGGAGTACGGCACCGACACGCTGGAAATCCACTTGGACGCGATCAAGTCCGGGCAGCGCGTGCTGCTAGTGGACGATCTGCTGGCTACCGGCGGAACCATGGAAGCGACCATCAAGCTGGTGAAGCAGTTGGGCGGCGAGATTGCCGGGCTGGCCTTCGCCATCGAATTGGACTTTTTAAAAGGCCGCGAGCGCTTCAGCGAGCACGACGTCTTCAGCTTACTGCACTACGACGAATAAGGACTTTGCATCCAGCGTGTGCCCCAGGTCTCAAAATCGAGACCTGGGAAACGCGAATTAATTGCTCGATTGAGATACGCCCCCATACGCGATTCATTGATCAATGCAGCCTGTGCAGGGACAGCAAGCGGCAGGCGGCGATTTATACTTCAAAAGTGATTTTGACCCTGAAAAAGGTGGACTGGCGGAAATTTTTGAAGCGGGCAGCGCTGGCTGGCGCTGCCGCCGAGGCGCTCAATACGCTACGGCACAAGACGATTCTGATTACCGGGGCGGGCGGATCGATTGGCGGAGCGCTGGCGCTGAAATTGGCCTCGCTGAGCCCAGCCAGGTTGATTCTGCTGGAAGCCTCGGAGAGCAATCTATATCAGTTGCAGCGGGAGTGGGGCGAGGCGTCTGCAAACAACTCCGCCTGCGCGATGACGGCGGTGCTGGGCGGCGTGGGCGACCGGGGACTGCTAGAAGAGATTTTTTCGGCTTACGCGCCGGGTCTGGTCTTTCACACCGCCGCTTTCAAACACGTTCCGCTGATGGAAGAACAGCCGCTGGCGGCGATCCGAAACAACATTTTCGCGACAGAGACGCTGCTCAATGTTGCGCAGAAATACGGCGCGCGGGTGATGCAGCTTTCGACCGACAAGGCTGTTGCGCCGGCCTCAGTGATGGGCGCGACCAAGCGAGTCGCCGAGCAGATGGTGCTGGCTGCGGGCGGGCGGGCGCTGCGGTTGGCCAATGTACTGGCCTCGCGCGACAGCGTGGCCGAGGTCTTTGCTCGGCAGATTGCGGCGGGCGGACCGCTGACCGTGACCACGCCGACGGCGCAGCGATATTTTATTACGCTGGAGGATGCGGTAAATCTGCTGCTGACGGCGGCGACGCTGGCGGAACCCGTAGCGCTGCTGGCACCGGTGTTATCGGGGACGCAGAGGATTGCGGAGCTGGCTCGTTTCATGGCGGACGGACTGGCGCCGGGACGAGAGATTGGGCTGGAATTCAGTGGCGTCCGCGCCGGCGACAAGGAAAGCGAAGAGCTGTGGGGGAATGCGGAGCGGAGCCGGGCAACGAATTGCGCGGGACTGGTAGCAATTGAGACGGAAGGGCTTAAGGCGGCTGAACTGGAGGCGCTGCGCCGGACGGTGAAAGCTCGCGATTTGATCGGGGCGCTGGAGAGCTTGCGCAGGCTGGTGCCGGATTACAGACCGAGCGAGGCGGTGTTGGCGCTGGCCGAGAGCCGCGCTAGGGAGATTTGCCGATGAACGAGATAAAGAAGCGACGGATCGGTGTGGTAACCAGCTCGCGCGCCGACTATAGCCATCTTTATTGGCCCCTGCGGGAGCTGGCGGCGCACCCTGATGTAGAGCTCGGCGTCTTTGTGCTGGGGGCGCACCTGGCGCCGGAGTTTGGGGCGACAGTCAAGGAGATTGAGCACGATCAATTCCCCATTCAAGCGCGAATCGAGTGCCTGATCAATTCTGATAGCGACACGGGAATGGCGAAGACGATTGGGGTGGCAATTCTGGGGTTGGCCGACGCCCTGGATCGCTGGCGTCCCGACCTGCTGCTGCTGATTGCCGACCGCTACGAGATGCTGGCGCCGGCCTCGGTGGCCGTGGCACTGCGGATTCCGATGGCGCATATCGAAGGCGGAGAGATTTCTCAGGGCGCGATTGACGATCAAGTGCGCAACGCGCTGACCAAGCTGGCGCACATTCACTTTACCTCGACGCCGACGGCGCGGCGGAGGGTGATTGCGATGGGCGAGGAGGCGTGGCGCGTGACTCATGCTGGAGCGCCTTCGCTGGATCACCTGAAGCGCTCGAAACTGCTGGATCGGGAGGCGCTGGAGGCGCGGCTGGGGATTGAACTGGATAGACCGTCGATTTTGGCGGCGTATCATCCGGTAACGATTCTGCGGGAGACGACGGCGGAGGCCGACGAAGTATTTGCCGCGCTGGCCGAGGCGCCGGGACAGTTGATTTTTGTTTACCCGAACTCCGACGCGGGCAGCTTCGCGCTGATCGAACGGACCAAAGAGCTGTCGGCGACACGACCGGGAACGCACCTCTTCGTCAATCTGGACGCGGTGACATATTGGAGTTTGCTGGGGCAGGTGGACGCGATCGTGGGCAATTCGTCGAGCGGGATTATGGAAGCGGCCTCGTTTGCGCTGCCAGCGGTGAATATTGGTATGCGCCAGCAAGGACGAGGGCGCGCAGCCAATGTGATCGACGCGCCGGCCGGGAGAGAAGCGATTTTGACCGCGCTGCATGAGGCATTGCGGCCGGAGTTTCGCGCGGGTTTGCGGGGGATGGAAAATCCTTACGGTAACGGCACGGCGGCGGAGACGATTGCACGAATGCTGACGACGGTGGAGTTGGAGGGGTTGCTGGTGAAGCAGCCAACGGCGTTGGAATAGATGCCTGTTTGCCCTGGTTTGGTCCGAGATCTCTTGAGAAAAAACAGCGCGACTGTACTGGTTCGAAACATAGTTCCAAACACGACTTGACAAGCGAAAAAAAAGGGACGACTATCTACCCAAATTGGCCCTCCGGGCGGTGGAATTCAAATGAGGAATCCCGAAATGAGGATTCCCTACACCGATATCCGGTTTCTTGGTTCCAGCTCCTAGACTTACCTCATTCAGCGTTGAACGGCAGGTAACTATGGTAGTCAAGACACAAAGCAAGGGACGTGGAGTTACCGGGCTGCTTGTAGGCGCAAGCAATGTCCGGCGCTATTTTCCAAAGCACATTTCCGTCATCGAGTTGCAACTGGACCATCTGCAGATACAGTGCGGACTGGACCCCGGTTTTTGGCGTGGGCAGCCGGAGATCTACGATCCCCGGCTGTGCGCCTGGCTGGAGTCACGGTATTTGCGCGGCAAAGCAGGTCGCGCCTCGATTCCGCTGGCGATGATACCAGCGGGAGACAACTCGTTTCGGATTCAACCGATGTCAGACGGGCACCGGGTGAAACAGGCAGTGAGATCCGCCGCCTGAAAACCCTCGCGACTCGCGCGGCCCGTCCATCTGGGATCGGGCATACGGAGTCCCTGCGCGCCGGCCCTCCGCCGGCGCCTTCTTTTTGTGTATCTTTGCATCCACACTTCTTGCTCACTATTAGGCACTCAGCCTGAATGCGGCTTGATAGACTCGTGGTGAGATGAATAACAATCAACTACAAAAGACCATTGAGCGCTACTTTGCCGCCGGCTCTAATGCTGTTGGCGACGAAGCAGCGATGAACTCGTTTTTGGCGTTGCGCACGGCATTGGAGGCGGGCGAAGTGCGGGCGGCTTCGCCCGAGGTGACATCGCCGTTTGGCTGGCGGGTAAATGCATGGGTGAAGCAGGGGATTCTGCTGGGCTTTCGCCTGGGAGTGTTGCGGGAATTCTCGGCGGCGGGCTTTTCGTTTGTGGACAAGAGCAACTACCCGGTACGAAGTTTTGGCGCCGGGGACGGAGTGCGGGTGGTTCCGGGCGGCTCGTCGGTGCGTGCGGGGGCGTATGTGGCGCGCGGTGTGGTTTGCATGCCGCCGATGTACATCAACGCCGGGGCCTGGGTGGACGAGGGCACAATGGTCGATTCGCATGCTCTGGTGGGCTCTTGCGCGCAGGTGGGCAAGCATGTGCATTTGAGCGCAGCGGCGCAGATTGGCGGAGTTCTGGAGCCGATCAACGCCAGCCCAGTGGTGATTGAAGACGACGTGCTGGTGGGCGGCAACTGCGGAGTTTATGAAGGAACTGTGGTAAAAAAAGGCGCGGTACTGGCGGCGGGAACGATTTTGACCCGCGGAACGCCAGTTTTTGACGTGGTGAATGGCACGGTTTTGCGCGCCAGCGGAGATTTACCACTGGTGATTCCCGAAAACGCGGTAGTGGTGCCAGGTTCACGGGCAATTGGAGCCGACAAGGGGCACGCGAAGAGCCGGGAGTGGGGACTGAGCCTTTATGCTCCGGTGATTGTGAAGTATCGGGACGACAAGACGGATCTGAGCACAGCGCTGGAAGAGTTACTGCGGTAGGATAAAATCCGCGCCTTGTGCAGACCGACATTTTGCGATCCAGTTTTTGTGAAGCGGAGGCACCGGAGGTGGAAAATTGCAATTTGGTTCGGTTTCCCGCGATCTGTTTTCCCGCAACCGACAAAAGTGCAGCTTGAGAAGATGAAGCACTACCAACGACTCGGCTAAACGCCCGCCACGCCGATAAGGAGAGTGCCATGAAATTTCAGCGAACCTCCGGAGTACTTTTGCACGTCACGTCCCTGCCATCTTTGGGGGGCATAGGCGACCTGGGTCCAGCCGCGTATGAGTTTTTAGACTTTTTGGCGGCAGCCAAGCAGCATGTTTGGCAGGTATTGCCAATCGGACCAACGGGGTACGGCAACTCGCCCTACGCCGCGACATCGGCGTTTGCCGGGAACCCGTTTTTGATTAGTCTGGAGCTCCTTGTCTCCTGGGGCTGGCTAGGCCCCAAGCGTTTGACGGGGCAGGCAGGGCACAACGGGAACGTGAACTTCAACGAAGTGGAGTGGCGCAAGACGCCGCTGCTTTATGAGGCGGCGGGCAACTTTGTGGACCGCGGACCACACGACCCGACTCTGACGGCGCAGTGGAAGCAGTTCGAGGAATTTTGCCGTACCGAGGAGAGCTGGCTGACCGACTACGCGATTTACGCGGAGCTGCGGCGGCAGTTTTCGACCGGTGCATGGACGGTGTGGCCGGAGCCTCTGCGCTATCGGCAGCCCAAAGCGCTGGCACAGGTGGTGGCGCAGCACGGGCACGCAGTGCGTCAAGAGCAGGCCCTGCAATTTGCATTTGCGCGGCAGTGGAGCGAGCTGCACAAGGCCGCAGCGGAGAGAAAAATTCGTCTGATGGGCGATGTGGCAATCTTCGTCAACATGGATTCCGCCGATGTGTGGGTACATCCGGAGCTATTCGAGCTGGACGAGAAACTGGCCCCGGTGCGCGTGGCCGGGGTTCCACCGGATTATTTTTCGCCGACCGGGCAGCGCTGGGGCAATCCGCTGTATCGCTGGGATGTGTTGTCGGAGCACGGCTTTGAGTGGTGGATTGACCGCATCCGGCAGTCGCACCGGCTGTATGACCTGATTCGTCTGGACCACTTCAGGGGCTTTGAGGCGTATTGGTCCATACCAGCCTCCGAAAAGACGGCGGTGAAAGGGGAGTGGGTGAAGGCGCCCGGGCAGGAGCTGTTCCACGCGCTGGAAGAGGCGCTGGGGCCGTTACCGCTGATAGCTGAAGATCTGGGTCTGATTACCCCGGAAGTGAATGCGCTGCGCAAAGGGACGGGAATGCCGGGGATGAAGGTGCTGCAATTTGGATTTAACGGCAAAGGGGCGCACATTCACCTTCCGCAGCAGCTTGTGCCCGACACCGTGATCTACACCGGCACCCACGACAACAACACCACACAGGGCTGGTGGAACGAAGCCAGCAAGGTGGAGCGGGCTGAAGTGGAGACGCTGGTAGGGCCGGTGAATCAACGCCCGGTGTGGCCGCTGATTCGAGCGGCGGAGGCGAGCGTGGCGGAGATGAGCGTGGTTCCGGCGCAAGATTTGCTGGAACTGGGCGTTGAAGCGCGCATGAATATGCCCTCGGTGGCTAACGACAACTGGAGTTGGCGCGCCGCAGAAGGGAGTTGGACGCCGGAGATTGCGGCCCGATTGGCTGCTCTAGCTGAGGTAACCGACCGCGACGGCGATCCGCTGGGCACGGAGGAAGAACAAGAATTAGGAGCAGAAGAATAGGCAGGCTCTTCGTTTTGGGGTCAGCACCGATTGTAAACAGTGCGATAGCGGCGGGTAGTGAACTACAATCAAACCGCTATGGCAAACCAAAAACTGACCGCTTCCCTTCCGCAGCGCTCGCCCTGGGGCGAGTTCAAGAACGAGCCATTTACCGACTTCAAGACGCCGGAAAACGCCGCAGCCATGCAGGCCGCGCTCGCCGCTGTCGCCACACAACTGGGTCGCGAGTACGATTTGATCGTCGGCGGCCAGCGCATCAAGACCGATGGCAAAATCCGCTCCGTGAACCCGGCGCGCCCCGCCCAACTGGTCGGCATTCACCAGAAAGCCGAAGCCGGGCAGGTTGAACAGGTGATGTCCGCCGCGCTCTGCTCCTTCGACGGCTGGAAACGCGTGTCGGTGGAGGAGCGAGCGGAACTACTCATCAACGTTGCCCGGATCATCCGCAAACGCCACTTCGAGTTCTGCGCCTGGCTGACCTTCGAGACCGGCAAAAACTGGGCCGAGGCCGACGCCGATGTAGGCGAAACCCTTGATTTTCTGGAGTTCTACGCCCGCGAAGCGTTGCGCCTGGCCAACTCCAAAACTTCCATTCAGTACCCCGGTGAGCGCTGCGAACTGCACTACATTCCGCTGGGCGTGGGCGCGGTGATTCCGCCCTGGAACTTTCCCTTCGCCATCATGGCGGGCATGACGTCTGCGGCCGTCGTCGCAGGCAACACGGTGATTCTGAAGCCCTCATCGGACGCGCCGACGATCGCCGCCAAGTTCATGGAAGTGCTGGAAGAGGCGGGAATGCCGGCGGGCGTGGTGAATTTTTGCCCCGGCTCCGGCTCGACCTTTGGCAACGCTCTGGTGGAACATCCGAAGACGCGCTTTATCTCGTTTACCGGCTCAAAGGCGGTGGGATTGGAGATTCACGAGCGCGCGGCCAAACCACAGAAGGGCCAAATCTGGATCAAGCGGACGGTGCTGGAAATGGGCGGCAAGGATTCGATGCTGATCTGCGCCGACGCCAACCTGGACGCCGCGGCTGACGCCGTGACCGCAGCCGCATTCGGCTTCAGCGGACAAAAGTGCTCGGCGTGCTCACGGGCCATTGTAGAAGCTCCGGTCTACGACGCATTTGTCGAGAAGTTGCTGGCGCGTGTGGCCAAGCTCACCGTGGGCGACCCAGTGAGCAACCACAATCTCGGACCGGTGATCAACAAAGCGGCGCTGGACTCGATTTTGAAGTATATCGAAATCGGCAAGAAGGAAGGCAAGCTTCTGGTCGGCGGCAAGGCCCCTGCGATTGAGGGCGGCTACTTTATTGAGCCCACCGTTTTTGGCGAGATTGCGCCCGACGCAAAGCTTAGCCAGGAAGAAGTCTTCGGGCCGGTGCTGGCGCTGATCAAGGTACCCAACTTCGACGCGGGGCTCCAGGTGGCTAATAACACCGAATACGGCCTGACCGGATCAATCTACTCGACCGACCGCGCCAAGCTGGACCGCGCCCGTGAAGAGTTCCACGTAGGCAATCTCTACTTCAACCGCAAGTGCACTGGGGCGATGGTGGGCGCGCACCCGTTTGGCGGCTTTAACATGAGCGGGACCGACTCCAAAGCTGGCGGGGCGGATTATTTACTGCTGTTTACGCAGTCCAAGAGCGTGGCCGAGACACTCGGTGCGGCAGCCGCTCGCTAGAGCGTCCCAGACTCCGGAAACGGGGTCTGGGATAACCCACTTGGTTCGCTTCGGCTACCATCAAAGAAGCCTATGCCTGCCAAACCTAAACTCGGACAACACTTTCTGCACGACGTAGAAGCCATTGAGCACATCGCCGCCTCGATAGGCGATATGAGCGGTCGAACGGTGGTCGAAATCGGCCCTGGCCAGGGCGCTATCACCGCCGCCCTGGTGGCTCGCGCCGCCCACGTGGTCGCCATCGAATACGACCACGATCTAGCCCTGCAAATGCGCGTTGCCTACCCGCCTGACCGGCTGACGGTGGTGGAGCAGGACGTGCTGCAATTTGATTTCGCCGCTGCCCAGGCGGAGTTCTCGCCCGGCGAACGACTGCTGGTGGTTGGCAATCTGCCCTACTACATCACCTCGCAGATTCTGCTGCGGCTAGCCGCCAGCCACGCCGCGCTGGACCGCGCCGTTTTGATGGTGCAGCGCGAGGTGGCCGACCGCTGCACCGCCCAACCGGGCTCGCGCGACTACGGGTTGCTGTCGGTCACCGTGCAGATGTTTGGGCCTGCACAGCGCATTTTCACGCTGCCTCCGGGAGCTTTTACGCCACCGCCCGAAGTCTATTCGACGGTTTTTCGCTGGCGGTTTGCCTCGCGCTTTGCCGAGTTGAGAGTTGAGGAACAGAGCTTTCAACACCTGGTACGTCAGGCCTTTGCGCAAAAGCGCAAGACGTTGGCCAATAACCTGCGGGCCGCCGGATTTGCGCCCGATGCGGTTGCCGCCGCGCTGACCGCTGCCAAGGTAGAGCCGCAGGCCCGCGCCGAAGCTCTGGCGGTGGAGAGCTTTGCCGCTCTGTGGCGCGCACTAAACGGGAAACAGGAAGCAGAGAACAAGGAATAGACTGCAAACGCAAAGCCGGTCAAGGAAAACCTCCCGGACATGTTTTGCGTTGCCCGTTTTCTGGTGGGATTTTTAACCAAAACTTCGGCGATTTCATAAATTCACTACGTGCGATAAGTCATTGATATTACATAAATAAATGGATTTACCAAGAAGACGAAAGTCCTTGGCGTTGATCCCGCTTCAATGTCAGCCTGAAAATTGAAAACGTATCAGCTCTAAAAACCTACCATCCCCCTCCGCACTGGAAAATGAGCAGTTTCAGGGATCTACTCCCAACATCAGAAGAAAAACGCTTGACAGGCATTAGCGCGAGCGTTCAATATTTCGGCTCGGTAAGAAAGACGGCTACGGACGTTGTGAGTTTTTAGGCTGATTTCAAGTAGTTAAACCTTTTAGCGCACAATTCACGCATTTTATAGAAATCAGGCCGTTTTCCCCTGATGAAGGAAAGCTTTATCTGTGCAACAAGGAGACCAAATGATGCTGAATGGAATCAGAGGAAGTAGTACAGCGAGCCGGTTACAAATCGGCATCCGCATGCTATTCACAATATTCATCATGCTGGCGGCAATTCCAACCGTTTTGCATGCGCAAGCCTATTACGGGGCCATTGTCGGCAACGTGTCGGATTCGACCGGCGCCGCCATTGAAGGGGCCAAGGTAACGGTGATTGCCAATGCAACGAATGCGAAGTTCACGGCCGTCACATCGAATCTAGGCACCTACACCATTCCCCAGTTGGCGGGTGGAACCTATACGGTTCACGTCACTTCGCCACACTTCAAGGAATTCATCTCCACCGGAGTCGAAGTCCACGTTTCCACCAACACCTCGGTGAATGCGGCGCTGCAAACCGGCTCGGTCAGCGAGCAGGTCACGGTCCAAGCCGATGAAGTGCAAGTCGAGACCACCTCGGCCGCGGCTGGCGAAATCGTTACCGGTGCTCAGGTTCGCGAGTTGCCGCTGAACAGCGAAAACTTTGTGGGCTTGACCCAACTCTCTCCTGGCGTTTCCTCGGCCTCATCGTTTGACGGCGTGGGCAAAGGTTTGTCGGGCGGCGTCAATTTCTCGGTCAATGGCAACCCTTACACCAACAACCTGTTCCTGGTCGATGGCGTCAACAACAACGACATGGGTTCAGGCCGCACGATTCTTGTTTACCCCGCGGTTGACACCATCGACGAATTCAAGATGGTCCGCAACGCCTTTGGCGCTGAGTATGGTCAGGCCTCTGGCGCGGTCATCAGCATCACCACCAAGTCTGGTCAGAACCAGTTCCATGGCGGCTTTTTCTATTCCGGCCGCAACGATGCTCTGGACGCCAACGACTGGCTTTCGAACAACAACAAAACCGGCAAAGCTAAGCTGCGCAAGAGCGATTTTGGCTACAACGCCAGCGGTCCCGTCAAGAAGAACAGAATCTTCATTTGGTGGAACCAGGAGTGGAACAAGGACATCGACGGCTACTCGTATAGCGCCTGCGTCCCCACCGCTGCCGAGCAAAAGGGTGATTTCAGTTTCTACGGAACCAACTCCGCGCTCTTAGCCACCGGAGGTAAGGACCAGTGCAATCAATCTGTTCCCGGTGCCACCCAGGTACTCTCGGGTGGTGAAACTAAGCTCAACGCTCCATTCCCGTCGTATGAAAGCACCAACAACGGACAGACGCTGACTCCGGCTGGTGTTGATACGGGCGGTGCCTTATTCGCCTTGTATTATCCGACGCCCAGTTCGATTGGCGGGGTGAATGGAACCACCACCAACAACGCCGGCGCCAACTGGGCCACTTCAATTGGCAACAAGGTGAACTGGAGTGAGTGGAATGTCAGGCCAGATGTAGACATCAACAGCAAAAACCGGGTGACCTTCCGCTATACCGATGATTCCTGGGAAAACCCCTTCCCTAACTGGGGATCGGCGTTTTGGGGTGAAAGCAACTTTCCAACCGTGGGCGCAAGCTGGAGCCAACCGTCGAAGGACATCATGGCCAAACTGAGTTCGACAATCTCGAACACGATGGTCAATGACTTTGAGTTCGGCTATGGCCACAATGCCATCATCACTAAACTGGCCGGCAGCGAAAAGGCAATTGTTGGTGAACTCCAAACGGCCTATCCTACACTCTTCCCGAGTTCGATCAAGCAGGCGGACGAGTTTGCAGGCTACGCCAGCCTTGGCTACGGCGGAATGGTGTCGAATATTGCTCCTTACAAGAACCATGAGGATCTCTACACCTTTACCGAGAACTTGTCAAAGGTTTGGGGTAATCATCTGTTGAAGGCCGGCGCATTCTTCAGCAGCAACGCCAAGGTTGAAAACGGCGGCGACGGCGCTGATCGTCCCTCGGTGCCAAGCACCACCCCTGCCACCGGTCCAACATGGGCTGGCGTCGACACCGGCAATGCCCTCGCCAACGCACTGGTTCAGGGCAAGGCGGCGGATGCATCGAGCCCCGATGGCTACAAGCCGCAAGGCTTCACGAGCATCTCTGAGGGCAGCATTGACTCTACTGCGAATGTTGGCTGGCATGACTTCGAGTTCTACCTTCAGGATAGTTGGAAGGTAAGCAAGAACATCACCCTCGACATGGGCTTCCGATGGTCTTTCTTCCGCGAGCCGTATTCGAAGGACAACCAGTGGGCCAACTGGAGCTTGTCTGACTGGAGCGCCTCGCAGGCAGCAATCAACCCAGGCGACTCCTGCAATGGATTGGTTGTGATGCCGGGCAAGAATCCTTGCGCGGCTGCCACCAAGCTGATGCAAGGCGCAAATATTCAGATTGGCCCCTATGCCGGTGGAGTTCTTTCCGCTGGAACGGCGGGCAAGAACAACGCCCTGGTCAACAACAACAATCACGACATCGCACCCCGCGTAGGTCTCTCG
>Ga0302320_10015692_pt1 | contig 15534 bp, 12 predicted proteins | sample Bog_T0_3_FD_202130 | JGI IMG/M metagenome (GOLD analysis project Ga0302320, IMG submission 202130) | Peat permafrost microbial communities from Stordalen Mire near Abisko, Sweden - Bog_T0_3 | ecosystem: Environmental > Terrestrial > Soil > Wetlands > Peat | place: Sweden: Abisko, Stordalen Mire... | reverse complement strand
GGAAGAAGGCCGAAAAATCGCCGCAACTGCTTATGCCGTAAGGAGTTGGAAAAAGTCAGCCGGATTGGCGCGGGGAGGAAAGAATTCCGGTCTCGCAAAAAAATTCCCGCGAAGGCCAAAACGACGCGAAACGATGATCTCGCGCAAAGTCGCCAAAGATGGGGTCCAACCGTAACTGTCCGCCGGCCGGAGAAACCGGGGGGCAGAACTATTTGGCAGAGAAAATCGTTCTGACCCCTTTTTGCGTGTTTTTGAAGACTCGGTCAAACCGACTCACGGCATGGCCTGCGCTGTCTCCAGAAGCTTGGCCGCAGCTTCTCGAACCGTTGGAGCAGGGTCGTCGGCAGCGGCCTTTTCCACAAGGCGTTGGGCCTGCGGGTTGGAAGAGCGAGCGTCCCAGAGGTTGCTGAGCAACTCGACGCGGACATCAGGCTCGACCTCTTTGGCCAGGGCCTTCTTCTGGGCCTCAAAATTGGCAACGGTTTTCGCCCGGAACCGGAGAGCCCGCACGGCTTCGAGACGCACCACACGGTCTCGATCGCCCGAGAGAACCTTGCTCGTCAGCAGAAGGTCGACCTGGGAGGAATCGATCCAGCGCATGGCCCAGGCGGCTGCACCCCGCAGGTCCGGCGCGGGATCGTCCAGATAGCGCGTCAAGGTGGGTAAGGCCTCGATGGAACCGGCATTGCCCAGTGCCAGCAGGAGTTGCCATCTTGAGTCCGCGGAGGCGGGGTCCGCCAGTTCCTGGAGAAAACGAGCGACGATCTTTGCGGCCCGTGCCGGCGACTCGTCGCCCAGACTTCGCGCCACGTTGCCCAGCGCCAGGCGGGCGGTCGCGGTGACGTTCTTGTCGTGCGTGCCGAAGGCCAGCGCTTGCAAGGTCTGCTCGGTTGCGGGCGTGGGCGACTCCGCCGCCCCCAGGGCCGGGAGGAGCAGTGCCAGGGCCGGCCAGTCAGCGGCCCGGGCCTGGATGGCAGCGCCCAGGGCTGCCTGGGCCTCGGCGTGGCCGGCCGCCTCCAAGGCATCGGCCAGGACGCGCATCTTCAGGCTCCCGACCTCGGCAGTGGTCAACAGTTCGCCCAGTCGCGTACACGACTCCGGCTTTACGATCGCCAGGGCCTTGAACTTGAGGAACAGGCGGGTGACGTCCTTCTCTTGCGGCGACCCGGACCCGGCCGCTGCCAGGTCGGCCAACAGGCTCTCAAGCGTCGAGTTCCCCAACTCCTCGCGTTGGATGTCGCGCTGGCCCTCTTGCGCAGATTTGGCGACACATAACGCAACGGCGGGGACCGTACTGGCCCGCTCGGCATCTTCGCGGTGCAGGGCCGCCGCCTCAGCCGGCGTGCATTCTTCCTTCCGCAGCAAGCGCATGTCGAGCTTGAGGGTTCCTTGGCTAATCACCTTGTTCTGCAAGGTCATGGACTGCGCGTCCGAAGCGGACAGGGCGGTCACGCAGCGCGCGGCGTCGAGCGTCGCCACGTACTCGCCCTCGGATTCGATCGTGGGGGTCAATACGATGATCTTGCTTTTCTTCCTTTCCTGCTTGGGTGGCAGGTAACGCAGCTTGGCTTTGTGAACGGTCCCGTCCGCCGATACCTGATAATGGGCGATGAGCGTGCCGCTGGGATCGTCTTCCTCGGCTTCCCAATCCACCCCAGGATCCGCGTCGGACGCCGGCCCAACGACCTGCGTTGCGGCCAGCAGCGTGCGGGTCAAATGTTGAGCCAGAGGACTTGTCGCCGCATCGAACCGGACCGACAGCACCCTGCCTCGCCCATCGAGGAGACCGAATACCGGCCGGACCAGGTCGGCTTGGATGACCTGCGATTGCCCGGGGGCGTCTTGACCATCGGCTTGGAATTGCACCCGTGGCTGGTGAAAGTGATAAACCAGGGAAACATGCTCGGCGTCGGCCTCCAGGACGGTAACGGCCAGTTCGCCTCGAAGATTTGCCTCGAAGACATGACTCAAGGCCGACTGCCCTTCTGCGAAGATCGCCCCGAAACTAGACGCCGACGCGCTGCCGAAATCGACTTGGTAAACCAGACGTTGGCCCGCAACGAAGCGAACGACCGCATTGACGGATTGACTTGGCTTGACGGATTGGCTCGGCTTGCTGTTGGAACGGCACGCGACGCAGACGGCTGCGATCACCAAGATCGCCAGACAGGCCAACAAGGCGAATCGCAAGACGAACCGACTGCCTGTCGGTTGTAAAGCAGGTTCGGGCGGTAGAGATGCGATGGTGTACTGCTTTCGAAAAAGCCGCTTGCGGTTCCGGCGGAAACCGCAAGCGGCGAATTGGCCGAATAGCGCCGCGATTCGTCTCCGCGTCAGCGGCGCACATTAGCGTCTTTTTTCTTTGCTGCGACATTCACACCGGAATTTGCCGATGCGCCGTGCAGATACACCTTGTCGCCCCCGGAGAGGGGCGTGAAGGTGCTGTTGATCCCGCCAAAACTGAAGAGAGTGTCGCTGAACTTATGGATTGTATAGCCAAAGGCTTCGGCTTCGACGAAAATGCTCACCGAACCTGCGAGGGCCGTGACGTCGTCGCGTGAAACAAGCGAGTAGGTGAGGAAAACGCCCTTCGTGTCCGTGCCTTGGCTGGCGTTTCCGAACAGGACCAACTTGTTGTTCAGCAGGGTCAAATCGACTTCGACGCCGGCCACGAGGCCGGTGTCGTCTACGTCAAGACCGATGCCGACCTGGGCAAAGACACTGGACTGTACGTTCGGGATCATCCAGCCCATGGCCTGCGCCGGCAAGAGGCCGACGAAATAGGGCACCGAGATGCTTCCCTTGGCGCCAACGATCACAGCGACCGGGATCGGTCCGATCGCGGTATTGTATTGCACCTGAAAGGAATTGGGCAGGGAGCGGCTGAACGTGTCGGTCTTGGACCAGTTTCCGCTCTGGCTCTGGCTGAGGACCACCTGATCGACGCCCAGGGTCGTGACTTTAACGTTCGCACTCAGGCCGCCGGTCTGGGGGGCGGTGATATCGGCGGTGGCCAGCAACACGTTCTCGTTATTTCCCAGGATCGAGCAGGTGGCCGCCGCTTGACCCGAAAGCTCGGCGCTGTTTTGGGTGCCCTTGAAGGTTAGCGAGGCGTTCACGCCGGCGGCGAAAGTCGAGGTATCACCCCAACTCTCGTTGAAGTTCTTGGTAACGGTCACCGGTTGCAAACCTAAGACGCTAGTGGCTCCTGGGGGCAGCTTCGCGATCTTGCTCGTGGCCTTGCTGGCGGTCTTGGCAGTGGCCTTGCTGTTGGTCTTGGCCGCGGTCTTGCTGGCGGTCTTGGCCGCGGCCTTGAAGGCTTTCACGGCCGCTACGTACTCATTTTTGGCCTCCTTGGGAGAAGTCGCCAGAGACTGCGCCTTGGCGTCGCCCTTGGTAAACGCTATATGCTTCTTGGCCTGCTCCTGGAGCTTGGCCTTGCCGAAGTTCAACTCCTGGATCGTGACTTGCGTTTGCTTGTCCCGCAACGAGTAGCCCCAGGCGTTCAACTTCTTCTCCAAGTTGTTCAAGGCTGTCACATAGGCCGGCGCGGCGACCTGCTTGCCGGTGCGCAACGTAAGCACGCTGGTCGCAGTTGGCGGTTTCCCCGTCTTGGGATCCTTCAGTTCGTTCAACGTGAACGCAACGTATTTCACGGGCGTGAGCTTATGGGCGACGATCAATTTGGAATTGACCTTCGCCTTCAGCGGCGCGGTGATTGCAGCCGAATTCGCCGCGGCGGCTTTGTCGCTCGGCTTGTTTTTTGACTTCGTCGCCGCGGCTGCTTTGTCGCTCGACTTGCTTTCTGGCTTCTTCGGCTCCTCGGCCATGCCCGGAAGCATGAAGGCGAGCACGAACAACCCGCCGACGAGCAGGGCAAGACGTTTGCGGTTCCCATATTTCATGTGCCATGTCCTTTGCAAAAAGAGGTTTGCGACGGTCCGGGGCGAGCCGCCGGTTGAAACAAGATCATTAAATTCTTTACAGCCTTTCCTTCAGGTCAAGGAAATATGCCTTTCCCACCCGTCCTCTAGGGTTTTCCCTTAGCCAATAAGATCACAGGCTTGCCTATCATCAGCGTCCCTCCCTAAGATCGCTTGGAGATGGGCATTGTCTCTCTCGGTCTTTGGTATCACCCGCGGAGGCGGATAAGCGCGAATTGGCTGCGGAATGCCCGATCTGGTCGCGCTCAAACCATACCACTTCAGCGGTGGTTGCCAATGTTGCTGCCCCGTCGGTCCTGCCGAAGCCGGTTTTCCTTTTCCTATGTCGTAGCGGGGAAATCCCCGGCTGAGCCGGCACGCGAGCTGCTCGCAATTTCGTCGGAGTGTACCGTCGGCCTGGAGTGCATGGGCGAGGAGGCGTATCTCTATTTTGGCCGGCAAGAAGATCTCATTATCTGTCCCCTCTCCCTCAGGGTGAGGGCTAAGTGGCGACCACGCGGAACGCCCTCACCCCCGAATCGGGCACCGTGCGCAGCATAGTCGTGGCTGCCTCTCCCATCCTGCTGGGTACAGCAGGCGGGAGAGGGGAGACTTTTGGGATAGATTCTTAACGTCGTCAACGGCCTATCGGCCCGACCAAAGCGGCAATAAATTGCCGCACTCCAAAAGTCATTTCACGATCGAGCGGTAATAATCGATCGACCGCCGTAGACCCTCGTCGAAATCGACGGCCGGCTCGTAGCCCAGCCACTTGCGGGCCTGGGTGATGTCGGCCAGGCTCTCGCGGACGTCGCCCACGCGGGGCGGCTCGTGCTGCGGCTTGAGGTCTGTGCCCAACAACTGGTTCAGCAGGGCGATCAGCTTGAGCAAATCGGTGGCGCGGCCCTCGGCCACGTTGAAGGTGCGGCCGGCCACGCCGGGCGCGTCGGCCGCCAGGAGATTGGCGCGGACCACGTTGGCCACAAAGACGAAATCGCGAGATTGCCGCCCGTCGCCGAAAACCATCGGCCGCCGACCGGAGAGCATGGCCGTAATGAAAAGCGGAATCACCGCCGAATAGGGGCTGGCCGGGTCTTGCCGCGGTCCGAAGACGTTAAAGTAACGCAGGGCCACGGTCTCCAGCTTGAACGCGGCCGAGAAGGCGTGGCAGTAATGCTCGGAAGCCAGCTTGGCCGCCGCGTAGGGCGAAAGTGGATCGACCTGATCGGTCTCTCGCTTGCTGCTCAGCGGCTGGTCGCCGTAGGCCGCGGCCGAGGCCGCGAAGACCACCCGCCGCACGCCCGCCCGGCGCGCGGCGTCCAGCACGTTGACCGTGCCCGTGCAGCAGGCCGCGTGGCTATCCAAGGGGCGGTCGATGCTCCACTGGACCGAGGCCAGCGCCGCCTCGTGGAACACGCAATCGACGCCCGCGATGGCCCGATCGACCGTGGCCGGATCGACGATGTCGCCTTCGATCAGTTCGACAGAATCGCGGAAGCCGGCCAGATTGGCCAGTTTCCCGGTGCTGAGGTTATCGAGTACGCGGACGCGGTCGCCGCGCTGGACGAGTGCTTCGGCGATATTGGAGCCGATGAAACCGGCCCCGCCCGTTACCAGAAAGGTTCGCATGGATTGTGGTTCCGTGGAGACAAAAGCGCTATTGTAACATGCCTGTCGAGAATTGGTACGTGCCGCTTTGCTATGCCGCGGTCACGCAATTTGGAGTGCGGTAATTGATTACCGCTTTGCGGCCGTTGGCCGCTTTCGAAAAAGCCGCAAAGCGGCGGAAAACGGTAATGAATTACCGCACTCCAAACACGAGACGCGAAACGATATAATTCCGTTGTAAGCGAACCGCCACGCAGGAGCAACGCGTCTGATGTCCGAAGGATTTCCCAACCCGCAAATCGGTCCCCAATATCCCGTTCAGCCGTCGCTGGAGTCCTACGGCCCCGAGCCGCGAGGAAGTCGCGGCGGCGGCGGAGTCCGCCTGGGTTGGGCACTCTTGGCGATGTCGCTATTGTTAGCGCTGCTCGTCCTGCCCAGCGCCGTGGAACGGATCGAGTACGCCTATACGCGCGGCAAGGAAAGGGCCGCGGCCGACGTCGCCCGGCAACTGTTGGACGAAGGCCGTTCGCCGATGATTGTCCAGTATCGCGACGTGGTCAAGGCCGTGCAGCCGTCGGTTGTCGGCGTCAAGGCATCCCGGACCGTGAGCGGACAGGACACCGACGAGCTGGCCGCCTTTCTCCTCGGTCCCGGCCGCGTGCTTCACGAACAGGACCAGGGCTCCGGGGTGATCGTCGACAAGCAGGGCTATATCATCACCAATTACCACGTCGTCGATCGGGCTTCGGAAGTGTTCGTCGAACTGGCCGACGGCGAGACCCAGCGTGCGGACATCGTGGGCATCGATCCGGCCACCGACCTGGCCGTCTTGAAAGTCAGCGCCGCGGGCCTGATTGCCGCGCCGTGGGGAAAAAGTTCCGACATGGAAGTCGGCGATCCGGTCCTGGCGATGGGCAGCCCGTTCGGACTTTCCCACACTGTCACCGCCGGGATTCTCAGCGCCACCGGGCGGCACGCGGTTGTCGAGCACGTCAACTACCAGGACTTCCTGCAGACCGACGCCGCGGTGAATCCGGGCAATAGCGGCGGTCCCTTGGTGAACATGAAGGGCGAGATCGTCGGCATCAACACGGCCATCGTCGGCCCGACGTACCAGGGCGTCAGTTCCGCCATCCCCAGCGACATGGCCCGCGAGGTCTACAACCAGCTTGTCAAGTCCGGCCAGGTCGCGAGGGGCTGGCTGGGAGTGACGATGAAGGAGGTTCCCTCCCAGGAACCGGGCCGGCCGGCCATCAACGGCGCGCTGGTGACGGACGTAATCCCCGATTCGCCCGCGGCCGAGGCCGGCATCGCGCAGGGCGACATCATCACCAAGTTCAACGGCAAGCGCGTCGGCGGTCCGGCCGAGTTGGGTCTGGCGGTCGCCTGGTCGAAGATCGGCGAGAAGGCGGCCGTGACCGTTCAGCGCAGCGACGAGACGCTTGAAATCTCGGTGAACGTCGGCCGCCGCCCGGAGAAGCTGCGGTAATTTGGAATGCGGTAATTGATTACCGCTTTCCGCCGCTTTGCGGCTTTTTCAAAAGCGGCCAAAGGCTGCAAAGCGGTAATGAATTACCGCACTCCAAAGATGCGGACCTTGCGGCCCTCGATGCGAACGCGGCCCTCGGCGATAAGCTGAATCGCCTCGGGATAAGCGACGCACTCGGCCTCGAAGACCCGCGCGGCGAGCGAATCGGCCGTGTCGTCGTCCAGTACCGGCACCGCTTTTTGCAGTATCACGGGACCATGATCGTACTGGTTATCGGCAAAGTGGACCGTGCAGCCGCTGAGTTTCGCCCCGTAGTCCAACACGGCCTGATGGACGTGATGGCCGTAGAAGCCCTGCCCGCAAAATGCCGGAATCAAACCCGGATGGATGTTCACGACGCGACCGGCGAAGTCGTCGGGCACGGTCACCCGCTTGAGAAAGCCGGCCATGACGACCAGATCGGCCTTGGCCCTGCGGCACTGATCGAAGATCGCCTGGCTGTAGTCATCCTGCGACGGGAAATCTCGTGACTGGACGACCTCGGCGGGAATGCCGGCCTCGGCCGCGAATCGCAGGCCGCGGGCGGTTGGGCTGCTGGAGACCACCAGCGCGATCTCGACGCGGAGACAATCGGCCTTGATCTTCTCGATCAGGTTCTTCAAGGTCGTGCCGCCGCCGGAAATGAGCACGGAAATGCGAAATGGAGTCATAGCAGTTCACGCAAAGACCAGGCGGCGACCCTTCGGCTCGGGAATCGGATCGCCAAACTCCCTGGCCGTATCGATCCAAAGCTGCATGGCCTCCTTGGCGTTGGCCAAAGCCGCTTCGTGCGTATCTCCGTGAGCCGCACAGCCGGGAAGCTCGGGGACCTCTGCAACGAACGCGCGGTCTTCGTCACTCCAGTAAATGATTATTTCGTATTTGTCCATCAGACCACGGCTCCCCATGATGGTAGTTTACCTCCCGCAACGGTCCTTGGCAACGCGGTCACGCGGGCGATACAACTTTCAAGTACAGCACGGATTTGTAGTCACCAATCACGACTTCTACCGATTCCGCGCCGGTAATCGGCTCGAACATGATCAAGACGGCCAGCGTCTCGGCCATGATGTATTGGCGGAACTGCTCGATCGCAGCACGAAGATCGGTCGCATCGGTCACAATGGCGATCTCGACGCGGTCAGTGAACTGGCAGCCCATCTCTTTGCGGCGATCATTGACCGCGCGGGCCACCTCGCGGGCCGTGCCTTCGCGCAGCAGATCCTCGGACAGTTCCGTGGCGAGCACGACGACGCAGGCCTTGCCTTGCGCCGCGGCCCAGCCCTCTTTGGCTTGCAACCGCACCTGAATGTCGTCCGAGTCGAGCACCACTGGGCCGTCGGGCAGCGTCAAGGTGACATGGCCCTGGCTCTTCAATTCGGCCAAAAGTGCGCCGCCGTCGGCCGCGGCCAGCAACTTCTTCACCACGGGCAGCCGCTTGCCCAGGCGCGGACCAAGCCGCTTCAGATCGGGCAGGATCGTGTAGGTGATGTAATGGTCGGCCCGCTCGGTGAACTCGACCTTCTTCACATTCAACTCGCCGCAGATCAGGGCCGTATGTTGTTCGAGCCAGGCCAGGTGCGTGCGGTCGGCCAGAATCACTTCCACCCCGGCCAGCGGCTGCCGGACCTTGAGCTTGGCGCCCATCCGGGCGGAGAGGCCCAGCGAAACGATCTCACGCACCATGCCCATTTGAGCGGAAAGCGCCTCGTCGATCAGGGCCGCGTCGCCGGTCGGATAGTCGCACAAATGTACGCTCTCCACCGGCCGCTTGCCGGCTTCGCCGTCGCGAAACGCGGCCACGGCCAGATTCTGCCACAGTTCTTCGGCCAGAAATGGCACGAACGGGGCAATCAGCTTGGCGGTGGTCAACAGGCATTCGTAGAGCGTCCAATAGGCGGCGCTCTTGTCGGCGTTGTGCTCGCTCGACCAGAAGCGGTCGCGGCTGCGGCGGACATACCAGTTGCTCAAAGCGTCGACAAACTCGATCAACTGGGCGCAGGCGTTGAAGTTGTCGTACTGGTCCATCCGCTGGACGACCACGGCGGCCGTGCGGTTCAATTCGCTGAGGATCCAGCGGTCTAGTTCGCCGCGATCCTTCGGCGGGCGGTAGCTGCCGCCGGCGGCCAGATCGTCCGGCGATAATTGTCCGACGGTGCCCGTGACCTCCGTGGCCGGGTCAAAACCGTCGATGTTCGCGTAGATCACAAAGAAACTGTAGACGTTCCAGAGCCGCAGGAGGAACTCGGGGATCGTTTCCTTGATCGCCTGCTCGCTGTAGCGGATCGAGGTCCACGGCGGCTGGTTCGCGAAGAAGTACCAGCGCAGCGCGTCGGCGCCATATTTATCAAAAATCTCGCGCGGCTCGCGGTAGTTCCGCTTGCTCTTCGACATCTTCTGGCCGTCTTCCCCGAGCATCAGACCCAACACGATGCAGTTACGGAACGGATGGGGATAGGGAACACTTCTCCCCTCTCCCCGACCATCTCCCGGAGGGAGAGGGGGACTCTGATCCGCTCCCTGCTCCCTGCTCCCCGCTCCCTGCGTCCCAAACAACAGCGTGCTGATGGCCAACTGGCTATAGAACCAACCGCGCGTCTGGTCGATCGCTTCGCTGATGAAGTCGGCGGGAAAATGCGTGCGAAATCGATTGTACGATTCCGGCTTATGCGGGTATCCCCACTGTGCGAAGGGCATCGCGCCGCTGTCGAACCAGCAGTCGATCACGTCCGGCACGCGGCGCATCCGTTTGCCGGGCGCCTTGGGCGAATCGTAGGTCACCGCGTCGATATAGGGCTTGTGAATCCGCAGGTGATCGGCCAGCGCCGGGTTGGCCGCCTTGGCCTTTTCCCAGACGTCAAAGCCGGCCGCGCCGGGCTTCCGCCGCAGTTCTTCATAGGAGCCGACGGCCTCCATGTAGCCCGTCTCTTCGCAGACCCAGATCGGCAGCGGCGTGCCCCAGTAGCGTTCCCGCGAAAGGGCCCAATCGACGTTCGTCTCCAGGAAGTTGCCGAAGCGGCCGTCGCGGATATGTTCCGGCAACCAGTTGATTTTGGCGTTGTTGGCCAGCATCTCGTCGCGGAAACGCGTCGTGCGGATGAACCAACTCTTGCGCGGATACTGGATGAGCGGGTCTTCTTCCGCCCGCCAGCAGAACGGGTAGTCGTGCAGGTATTGCTCCTGATGAAACAAGAGACCGCGGCGCTTCAGGTCGCGGATGATGTCCTTGTCGCAGTCCTTGACCCAGCGACCCTTGTAGTCCGGAGCCTCGGCGGTGAACGTGCCATCGGGGGCGACTGAGTTGATCAGTTGCGGGCCTTGGCCTTCGACAAAGCGGGCTTGCTCGGAAAGAAGCACGTCAAAGTCGACTTCGCCGAAAGCCGGGGCCTGGTGAACAATGCCCGAGCCAGTATCGGTGGTGACGAACTCAGCCGGAACTATTCTCCAGGCGATGGCTTGCCGTCCGCCGTCCTTCAACTGGCCTTCCGTGTCGCCTTGTGTCTTGTAGTAATAACCGAAAGGCGGCAGGTAGCGGAGCCCGATGAGATTGGCGCCCTGGATCGTTGTTTCGACGTGCGACTCTTCGCCCAGCTTCTTTGCGATCGCCTCGACCAGTGCGGAGGCCATGACCACGTACCGCTGTTCCTTGCCAAAACGGACGACCGAGTATTCCAAATCCGGCTTTACCGCGGCGAACTGATTGCTCGGAAGCGTCCAGGGGGTTGTGGTCCAGACGAGCAGATCGACATCCGCAGCGTTTTCAACTCCCTCACCCCCTGCCCCTCTCCCATCCTGCTGGGTACAGCAGGCGGGAGAGGGGAGATTATCTACCAGCGGAAAACGCACGAAGACGCTCGGGTCGGCCACTTCGCGATAGCCTTGGCCAACCTCGCCGCTGGAAAGCGCGGTGCCGCCTTGGGCCCACCACCAGACGATCTTGTGGCCCTGGTAGAGCAGTCCGCGCTCGAAGAACGTCTTCAGGGCCCACCAGACGCTCTCGACATAGCTCTGATGGAAAGTGACGTAGGCCTCGTCGAGATGGATCCAAAAGCCGAGCCGTTCGGTCAGTTCCTCCCACTGCTGCATATAGCGGAAGACGCTCTCGATGCATTTGTGGATGAACGGCTCGACGCCGAAGGCCTCGATCTCCTCTTTGGCGTGAATGCCCAACTCCTTGCAGACCTCGACCTCGACCGGCAGGCCGTGCGTATCCCACCCCGCCTTACGCTCGCAAAGGTACCCCCGCATCGTTTTGTAACGCGGGAAGAGGTCCTTGATCGCGCGGGTCAGGCAGTGGCCCGGGTGCGGCAATCCGTTGGCCGTCGGCGGGCCTTCATAGAACACGAACGCCGGCGCGTCACGGCGAGCGGCCAGCGATTTTTCATAGACTTGGCGCTCCCGCCAGAAACGGATGATCTTCTCTTCCTGCTGCGGCAGGGAAACCGAACTTGCAACGGGGTCGAACATGACACTCCAGCCACAAAAGGGCGCGGCCAAAGCGTTTTCCGAACCCCGGCCACGTCGAGATAAACTACCAGTAGAACAAGACTTAGCGGGCGTTGCAAGTACCCAACCGTGGGGCATGCCGCCTGCAAAGTCGTTCGTAGTACCGGCTTTAGCCGGAAATCGCGCGGATGCCGGCTAAAGCCGGTACTACGAGCGCACCGACAGCCGTTTCTACGCACGCTCTCACCCGTCGCTTTCATCGTAATCGTGTTCGCGGGCTTTGCGCCAGCCCTCTTCCCACGACCGATAGGCGTCGGCCTCGACTTCCGAGTCGTAAGGATTCTCCGTGAGTTCCGTCCCATCCCAGTAGGCGTCGTATCCGGCATCGTAAGCTTCGTAGTTCATTTTTTCGAGTTGGACTTATTGCAAACCCGGGGCATCTATTGTAGGATTGAGATTCTATCACAAATTTGAAGGAGAATACCCGATGACCCTCAAGCAAGATCGAGAGAAACTGGCCCGCGTCAAGTTGGCCCTGGCCGACAAGTACGAGCGTCTGGCCGGCACCGTTCACAGCGCACCGCGGCAGGCAAGCTACTTGCGGCACGTTGCCAAGTTTCGCCGCCAGGCAGCGGACCTGCGGAATTTGACCAAATAACGACCATGCGGTTTCCTCGGCGCCGGGCACAGATAGCGACGGCTGTCTTTTTCTTCGCCGGGTTCATTCTGCCGGCCCTTGCCTCAGCAAGCCAACCGCAGCCCGCGCGCGCTGCCGGGGACGAGGATGCGGCCGTCGAACTGCGCCTGGCGGCCACGGCGCGCTATTTGTCGTCCGACGAACTCGAGGGCCGCGGCCTGGGGACCAAGGGAATCGATCTGGCAGCCGACTATATTGCCGATCGCCTCCGGAAGCTTAGCCGATACGGCGTGCGGACCGATATCTGGAACGGCGGGCCTTTCCAGAAATTCAAGGTCGGCATCGACGCCGCCTTGGGGCTGACCAACCATCTGACGCTCGTCGGGCCGCCCCAGGCAAACGACCAGAAGCCGACGCGGATCGAGCTTGTGCTGGGCAAGGACTTCACGCCCTTGGCGATCAGCGGCAACGGCCGCTTCGATCTGCCGCTGGCCTTCGCCGGCTACGGCATTACCGCCCCCAAGGCCAACTACGACGACTTCGCCGGCATTGACGTAACGAACAAAGCGGTGGTCATGCTTCGCCATGAGCCGCGCGACGAGGTGAACGACAAGGAATCGGCCGCGATCAAGGAGACCGCCTACACGGCCATCCGCCACAAGGCGGCCAATGCCTGCGAGCATGGCGCCTCGGCGGTGATCTTTTGCAGCGACCAGGCGGAAATGCGCCGCCGCCGCGGTAAAGACGATACGCTGCTGGCCTTTCACGTCGCCGGCACCACCTTCACCCATCCCGACGTGCCGGTGATCGCCTGCCGCCGCGCGGTGGTCGACCGCGTTCTTCATGCCTTGGGCGAAACGGAACTGGGCGGCATCGAAGACGAAATCGACCGCACGCTCAAGCCGGCCGGCCGCGATTTGCCCGGCTGGCGGATCCAAGGCGAGACCGAACTGCGGCATGTCGAGTGCGAGGTAAAGAACGTGGCCGCCATTCTGCCCGGCGAAGGCCCGCTGGCCGACGAGGTGGTCATCCTCGGCGCCCACTACGACCACTTGGGCTATGGCTCACGGAGTACGCTCCCCTCCAAGCCGCTGGCCATCTACCACGGGGCCGACGACAACGCCTCGGGCGTGGCCGTGGTGCTGGAGGTCGCTCGGGACTTGTCCCATCGGCAGGAAAAGCTGCACCGCACCGTGATCTTCCTTCTTTTCACAGGCGAGGAATGGGGATTTTGGGGCAGCAGCTACTATGTGAATGACCCCATCGTGCCCATGAGCAGGACCGCGGCCATGATCAATCTCGACATGGTCGGCCGGCTCCGCGAGGAGGCCATGACCGTCAACAGCGTGGGCACGGGCACGGGCTTCAGTGATCTCTTGGACGAAATGAACCGGCCCTACGGCTTCCATCTGACGAAGGTGGCCGGCGCGTCGGGCCGCAGCGACCAGGCCTCGTTCTACGCCAAGCGCGTGCCCAACATCCATTTTTTCACCGGCAAGCATCCGGACTATCACCGTCCGACCGATACATTCCCAGGGCTGAACCTCAGTGGCATGCGGCGGATCGCCGACTATGTGCGCGACATGACGATCGCCCTGGCGAACGCCCCGCAACGGCCCAGGTTTGTGGCCGTGCCCATGCAGCACCGCATCGGCGAGACGCCACGGCCGTTCCTGGGCTGCATCCCCGATTTCACGCGCGAGGAACCGGGCTATCCGATCAGTTCCGTGATTTCCGGCAGTCCGGCCGAGCGTTGCGGACTCAAAGGGGGCGACGTTATTGTGAAGTTCGGCAAGAGCCTGATCGGCATCTACGACGATCTGGACGATGCGATGCAGCAGTACGCGCCGGGCGATCGGGTGAAGATCAAGGTCCGCCGCAAGACCTCTGCCATGACCTTCGAGGCCACGCTGGCCCCGCCGCTATAAATTTGGAGTGCGGTAATTTATTACCGCTTTTCAAGAGCGGCCAAAGGCCGCAAAGACAAAGCGGCGATAAATCGCCGCACTCCAAAGTGGTCTTTGTCCCTGCAACACCCGTGCTGCCGGCGTGGGCAGTTTGGTCGGGGCATCGGCCTGGCTGTCGCCGGGGCCGGTTTCTAGTATGACTCTATCTAACCGAATCACAGAATAACTTGATGGTTAGAATAACGACCGACGTGAGAAATATTCTGCGTAGCCAAAGGTTGCTCATTCTCTGGGCAACGGTTGCACCTAGCACAGCCCCAAGGAATGATACGATACTCAAAAGAAAACCTAGCCGCCAATCAATGATGCCCCGCCAGGCAAAAATCAAAGTTGCAATCAGGGAGGAAAAGAGATTTAGGACTTTCGTAACGGCTACGGCTTCGGCAATGGTCATACGGAAGAAATAAGCGTAGGCTACCGTCAACAAAGTTACATAACCGCCACTGAAAAACCCGCCATAAATACCGAGTACGAATGTCGCAATATACCCCGCCATTTCCAAAGAGCGGGAAGGTACTTGGGTGGCTTTGGACAAGCCTAAGTCACGCTTGATAAGAGCGACAACCAACACGACAAGCATTGCCGACGCAACGATGAAAGGCATATTCTTTGACGGAACTGCCAGAAGCAGAAAAGCCCCGATGACTGATCCGACGAGCGTTAGGGTCAATAACGCCGGCAACCGCGGTCGAGAAATGACCCGCCCTTTGATGAATGGCAATGTCCCACCAAAGCTAAGGAAGGTTAGTGCAAGCATGTTGGTCGCAACCGCAACGTGCGGATTCATGCCACATTGCATCATTACCGGCACGGTAATAAGTGACGTACCCCCGGTCACGACGCTAATAACGGCGGTGAAGAAAAATACAATGACCAGCAAGAAGTAGGCAGCATTCATTATGGGATCATCGTGCCCAACTGGGACCGAACTTGATCACTAAGCCTCCGATGATGATGAAGGCCAGTCCCACCCAAGTCGAGGACGGTACCGTCTCCTTGAAAGCCAGCAGACCGCAGAGGACGCTTAAAGTGGCAAAGAACGCTACGTAGACCCCCAGCAGCTTCGAGAAGTCCCACTTTACCGTGTTGACCATCAGGCCGTAGAAAGCCAAAGCAACGCAGCCAGCCGCAATCATCGCCCACCCACCGCCTCGCAAACCTTTGCGGATCAAGGCGTCCCCGCCGACTTCCAGGATCGCTGCTGCAACAAATGCAAGCCAGATCAATAGCGTCATTTCATCCCTTTCTTTCCTACTCGTTTCCACGGGAAAGTATTTCATGTCTTGACATCGGTTGAACAGGCCTGGCCTCGCAAAGTGAGGCAGGAGCGATGCCTTGCAGTTACCTTCTCGATGCTGAACGATTTTCTACATCGTGATTTGTGAACGGTTCGATATGAACCAATACGTCTCTGACGCCGGTGAT
>Ga0302320_10015691_pt1 | contig 15535 bp, 10 predicted proteins | sample Bog_T0_3_FD_202130 | JGI IMG/M metagenome (GOLD analysis project Ga0302320, IMG submission 202130) | Peat permafrost microbial communities from Stordalen Mire near Abisko, Sweden - Bog_T0_3 | ecosystem: Environmental > Terrestrial > Soil > Wetlands > Peat | place: Sweden: Abisko, Stordalen Mire... | reverse complement strand
CGGTCTTGTTGCCACCATCGGGCTTGGCGTGCTTGAAGTAAAACTCGACGGCGTCGGTCAGTGTCGAGCCGACTAAGCGGAGACGTTCGCTAAGTTCGACGACTTCCCGGCGCAAGTCATCGGTGAGGGCCAGGGTTGCCGTGCCGTGATTGGCTCGCTCGATCCGGCGTTGGGCCGCGAACGTCTCGGCAGATTCGAGCGTTTTGAAAAACTTCCGCTCGCGTGTCGTTGCCGTTGAAAGATCGACAAGGTAGGAGACTGTTCCCCCGGCATTCTTGCGCTTACGGATGCGGGGCCATTGGTGAACCTTTGGGCGTGCCATATTTCGTTTATCGGCACTCAAATGGCACTCGTCAATGTAAATAGCTTATAATGAGGGACAGTCGGTTGACTGTAAATCTTCTGGCTTTGCCTTCACAGGTTCGAATCCTGTTCTGCCCACTCCTTTTGATTATCAAGGAGATGCGGTATTGCCAGCCGTCGCGGAGAGCATCGATGCATGAAAAGTCAGCTCCACGCGACGCCGAAAGCAATCCGCGCTTACTTCATTTTTGAAAGGAGAATTCCACCTGGTTGCCCCAGTGTGTCACCCACGATGGATGGAACGTATTGGGATTTTTCTGTGAAACGCTTCGATTCTCCGCCAACTCCATCGGGGTGCCGGTGGCATCGTTAACCCGGAAGGTGAACTTGATCGTCTGGCCAGCGTCGCACGCCTTTTTCACCAACGGCAGTTCGCTCCATGGGATCGCGCACTCGACAATGCGGGTGTTTCCATCCCAATGGACGACCAGTTTGGCTTTCTTGACCGGACCGTCGTAGGGGCTGGCCGGCTGGCGCGGGTAAAAGTTCTTTACGGGCATCCCGGGGACCAGGGAGCGCCACACTTCCGTTCCTCCTCCGAATTCGGGCGACACCTGGTTCAGCGCATATTCGTAGTCCGTATCCGCCGGGCAGACGAAGCCCGGCATTGTGCCCGGAGTGTTCGCGAGCATGTTCGGCTTCTGATCAAACGGAATGACGTTGAAGGCGATCTGCACATTGTCGAATTTCGGAGTCACGCCGAACGGGAGATTGGCCGAGTCCCGGTAACTGAACCGGCGCACGCCGTCGGGCCAGGTGAAGGTCTTCTTTACTTCGATGGCAGGAACGGTCACTTGCGCATAGGCGGGAAGCTTCGGATCGACGCCCATGATCTGATAGCCATCGCTTCCGTAGGTTCCCTGCCACTTGGCCATCGTTAGTAAATCGAGACCAATGAACTTGGCCGAAGCCGTCGCACCCGCGGGCGCGACAGGCTCGGTCGAGGGGTCGAAAAAGATCCCGTTCAGCGTAGCCCCTACGAAGTTCTCGCCACGGAAGACCACGCGGACATTACCCGACAAAACGAATTTGGCGTAAACGCCCGGCCCGTAGGCGGAGACCTCATCTTTGGCGAGGACCTTTCCGGTGGCGGCGTCCTGGACTTCAATCCGCGTTCTGCCCCGGCCCAATTCATGAGCGTCCCAATCCACGAGATAGAAGGAGACCTGCTTGGAGGAATCGGCGGGCAGCTTGAAATCGACGGCGAAGGCGTCCGACACGCCGGTCCAGTCGGTAAAGGTCCGGTCGATGGTCGAGTTCGGCAGGAACAAGGCCCCGGCGCTGCGAGCCGTCTTCTGATCGTCGTTCCAAGTATAATCCTTCTTTAGAAGCGTCTTGGCCGCGTCGTATTCATACGAAAGCTTCGGATAGAAGTTATCGTCATCGTTGCGCGTGCCATAGCGAGTCGTGCCCACAGTGGGGTGGCTTTGGGCGATCTTCGCCGCAAAATAGAAGTTCTTATCGTCATAGGCCAGATAGCCGGTGGCGAAGCCTCCTTTTTGTCCTGCATCGAATTTTTCGAATGGCAGCCAGGCCTTTTCCATGACGGATGGGCCTTCGCTACCGCTGGCCATGACCGTTTGCGGCATGACGCCCCTCCAGTCATCGAGGCTGCCGTCGACGATGATGGTTCGTTTCGCGATGACGTTGACGTGGAGATTTTCCACACGTTCAGCGGCTCCGTCCGCCCCGGCATCGAGGCGCACAGTCAGCGGATAAGTATTGTCCGGCCGGCTTGCGCCGGCGGTGATGGGGACCATCAATTCCTTTGTTTCGTGCGGAGCGAGGTCAATCTTGGCCGGGATATCCAGCGTCAAATCACCCAGGGACATGCTGGGTGTGCAACTGACGGGACGATTGAGGATATTGGTGAGGCTCAGGTGAAGAGAGGTCTTCTGATCGACCGGGGCCTGGAGGTCGTGCGCGATGATTTCCACCGGCTCATAACCGTCGATCCGGGCCTGCTCCAGAGCCTGGGTCAGTCGTGCGAAGGAACCAGGAGTGCCGTTGGTCCGTAGATAATAGCCACGGAAATCGAGAGGTACCTGAATCGTGTCGCCGGTCGGAGGGACAACATTGCCATAGAAGTCGTAGAGAACGAATTCGTGGCCGGGATTCTGCATGGTCAGCATGCCATCCGTCATGATGGCCCTGGTATTCAGACTTGTTTGCAACGCGGCTCGGTCCGGGGAATCGGCGGGAAGCGTTTTTAGTTTTTCCCGAATCTCGTCTTTCGCCTTCAGGTCGCTCAAGCTCAGAACGGTGCGGAAAGGCACGAGGTCGTTGTAGGCCTCTGTCAGATCTCCGACGACGACTGCCGTGCCGTCATCTGGATTATCCTTCAATCCGTCGAAGACGAAGATCCAAGGGAGCCCCTTCAGGAAAAGGAGTCGGTTAAAGTTGCGTTCGCCGATGCAATGTTGCATCGCGCCGACCGCCACGGCCGGACCCCAGGCATTGTAGGTGTCGACTTCCTTCAGGGTACCGTCCGGCATTTTAACCCGCTTTTTGTTTTCGCTGGTAATATTGCCAAAGAAGACCCCCAAGCCCCGATCATATCCGGCCGCGCGATCCGAGGCGATGGCGACGGCAACGCGGTCGTCCGTATTGGCGAGCCAGCTCTCCGTATCCCAGATCTTGACCCGGCCATGTGGGCCCTGACGATCGTGCCAGTTCTTGATCAGCGAAGGCGGGTCGATTCCCTGGTAGTGGATGCTAGCGACATCGAGCCATTTCAAGTAGGTGTCCTTCCCGTCGCCGAAAAGCTTGTCCAGTGTGTTTGACGTCGAATCGGTTCCGCCGATCAGGACGTCGACCCCGGTCGCCCGGGCCTGTTCGACCCCATGCGCCATGGCGGTGAAGATTTCGCGAAAGCGGATAGAATCAGCCTGCCAGCCGGAAATCGATGCGCCTTCCCACGGTTCATTCCACAAGGTGACCGCATTGATGGGACCCTTGGGCCAGCCGTATTTCGAGCAGATCGTCGTGACGTATTTTTGAAAATCGGAGTCGTATTCGGGGAGCCAGACGACATCTGTCTTCCCTTTCATCATCACCCCGTCTGCTGTGAGATGGGGGCGCGCCTGCCCCAGCGGCTGAGGAGCGTCTCCTCCCCCGAACATGAGGCACACCGCCACGTTGTGGGCCGAACACTGTTTCATCGCCTCGTCGAATTTCGCCATCTCGGCCTCATAATTCTTGCCGGTGGTCAGAAAATAGGGCTGGCCCATGCGGACCGCCTCGACGTTTAGGGCGGTCAACGCGTCCATGCCGACGCTGAGGTCCAGAGAAAATTTTGGATATTGGATTTTCTCCGAAGCCGGAGCGAAGGTCCGCGCGCACGATGCGGCAAACCGGCGGCCTGACGGCCCAAGATCGGCGACAAATGCGTAGGCGCCAAAAGTGTCTGGCAGGGTCGGCTTGATTTCGATCACCTGGCTGCCCTTTGCCGGTATGTCGACCTGAATCGGAACGCTGGCAAGATCCTCGATTTTAAAGAGCGAAGGGAGCCATGCGTTGCCCGGGATTCCCTTGCTGCCAAAGCGCATCACGTCAATCTTGGCGGTGGCATTTTGAATTGGCTGATCGCCATTGTTGGTAAAAAGGAAGGTCAGGTCCGGTTGATCGCCCGGTTTGAGGATATTGGCCGGAGGATTGCTTTCGATCAGCGTGACGTCATACGGATAGGACCGCAGGCCGTTTGTGACGCCGAAGACTTGCTCGTAATTTTGCATCGCCTCGCCCGTTACCATCTGGGCGGAAGCGGTTGCGGCCATGGACATGGCGCATAAAAAGAGAAGGAGTAAAAATTTCAGGTGCGAATGGCTCATAAAAAGTTAAACGGCGATTGTGGCAACGCGTCGGTCTAGTTCAAACTCTTTTCCGAGATTAAAGTTTCCAATTATTTTCAATTATTCGACTGGACGATTTTAGCCGCGCGTGACGGTCCACCGTATCGCGCGCTATAGACAAGCGTGATTTTTGGCATCAGCCAAGAAACCGATTCAGACCCGGCCAAAACATTTACGCGTTGATGATCTTCTGGCGAATGGCATACCGGACAAGATCGCTGAGATGTTCGAGGCTTAACTTGCGCATGATCGTAGCGCGATGTGTCTCCACAGTTTTAACGCTGATGCCGAGCAGTCCGGCGACTTCCTTGTTGCTTTTCCCCTCGGCGAGCAATTGCACGACCTCCCGCTCGCGACTGGTCAGACTTTCGGTCGCCGGCGTTTTCCGAATGGGCGTTTTAGTTTTGAGTTGCTTGAGAAGTTGAAGCGATTGGTGCGCCTCTGGGGTGAGATAAAAGCGGTGATCGCTGACCGTTTTTATGGCCTCAACCAAGTGAACGGTCGCATCGACTTTGAAAATAAATGCCTTGGCGCCGGCTTCAAAGACGCGGGTGATGATATCCGAGGAGGGATCTCCCGTAAGGACGATAACCTCTGTGGCAGGCAATAGTCGGCGAATCTGTTTCGTGACTTCCAGACCATTCAGGCCGGGAAGGCCCAGGTCAATAATCGCCACATCCGGGCGGGTGGATTCCGCCAGCTTCAGCGCGTCCCTGCCGTTGGAAGTTTCCGCGCAGATTTCACAATTGAGCTGGCGCTTGATAAATATCGCGGTGCCCAGCCTGAGTATCTCATGATCATCGGCCAGCAGGATGCGGAGGACGCCCGTTGAATCAGGTGAAGTAGCTATGCCGGAGATTAATTCCGGAGCGGTGGACTGCATAGATAATTTTGGTGGGACTTAGTTGGCTAATTGGAGAGCCGCCTGCAATTGGGCCGGGCTGAAGGGCTTGACCAGATAAGCCGATGCCTGCACTTCCCGACTGCGTTCCAGGGTTTTATCATCCCAAAGGCCGGTGCTGAAAATGATGGAGCAAGGATAGAGCTCATTGATGCCCCGCGCGGTTTGAATGCCATCCATTCCCGGCATCCCGATATCCACGATGATGAGGTTGAAGTGGGTGTTGGCGGCGACCTCCAAAGCTTCCTTGCCGCTGCTGGCAACCCTGACATCGGTATGGCCAAGGCGGCGTAGGCTCCTCACGACCATGTTGGCGACCATCGGGTTGTCATCGACGACCAGAATCTTTTTTCCCTGCGGTTTTTTGTCTTGTGGCTTTGAATCATCTGTAACTGTTTCGTTGTTCATAGAGTACCTTTGGTTAGGGATAGGATGCCACGGCATTAAAAAAGGCGTGCATTTGAAAATCCTTATTCAACATGTGGAAAGTACCTAGACAGCTCAGGGTCGAGAGGATTCTAGATACATAGTTTCCACATCCCGGTTTCGGGGTCGCCACTGACAAGATTACCGTGTCTCAAGTGAGGCGCGATCCAACCTCATCCACCACAATCGTGGCTAATGAATGGCACTGGATTGAAACAGGGAGGATGGGCCACGCCCTTGAGCGGAGCGGCCCGTAGGCGCTGGACTGAGCATACTGTATTGGCGGCCGCGCGTTTGAGCGGAATGGCGGGCGATACGTTCTGTGTTCTGGTGGTTTTTCTCAGTACCTTCGCCGCGTCTCATGCAAATGCGAGTGAGCCGGTCTTGTGGTCGGCCATGGCGTGGCTCTATGCCGGACTCGGTACCGCCATTTTCATCGGTGCCTTCGCCCAGAACAGTCTTTATACGCGCGAGTTTTTGCTCGACCGGCGCAAGCAGGTTCTACGCTTGATCGAAGCATGGCTCGCCTCGTCCGTCCTCTTCTTCGGGGCGACAGCGCTCTTCGGAGAAATCCGCGCAACTGTCGGTTGTGCCACGACGTCGGCTCTCATGCTTTTGGCCATGTTCCTGGCATCGCGCGTCTTGCTGCAAAGGATCATGCGCAGTGACGCGGTCATGGATCTGCTTCGCCAGCGCATCGTCGTCCTCGGTTGGTCGGAAAACATGGCCGAACTCACCCGCCAAACGTGGGAGGACTTTGTCTATCCTTGCGAACTCATTGGTTATGTGGATATCGGTCTGGAATCGGATCAAGCGGATGCACCTCCGACAATCCCATGCCTCGGCGCAAAGGAAGATATCGCCGCCATCCTGCAAGAATACCAGATCGATGACGCGTTCCTTGCCGAAACCAACGCCGGGACTGAAGCCATTCTTGATCTGGCGCGGATTTGCCAGACGGAGATGGTCGAGTTCAAGATGGTCCCTTCTTGCTTTTCAGCCTTTGCCTCTGGAATGCAGGTCGAGTGTGTAGCGGGCGTCCCTATCCTGGGAACGGACCAGCTTCGAATCAACCTCCTGCACGTTCGCATGGAAAAGCGGGCGCTCGATATTGTGGGCGCGATTGTCGGGCTGCTTCTCGCAGGCCCATTGATCGGGCTGTTTGCCCTCTTGGTCCATCTCGAATCGCCGGGCCCGGTTTTTTATCGACAACGCCGTTTGGGCCTCAAAGGCTTGCCGTTCGAATTGATCAAAATTCGCAGTATGCGGTTGGATGCCGAAAAAAACGGAAAGGCGGGATGGACCGTGGCGAACGATCCGCGCTGTTTAAAAATCGGCAGCTTCATGCGGCGCTGGAACATTGATGAGCTACCGCAGTTTTGGAACGTGCTCAAAGGCGAGATGAGCCTGGTGGGGCCGAGACCGGAGCGGCCCGAACTTATTTCGAATCTCAAGCACGAGATCCGGCACTACAACCTGCGCCACTTCGTCAAGCCGGGGCTGACCGGCTGGGCCCAGGTCAACGGCTTGCGCGGAGATACCGATTTGTCGGAGCGCATCCGCCATGACCTTTTCTATATCGACAACTGGAGCGCCCTGCTCGACGTGCAGACGTTGTTCATGACTCTTCTCAAGCACAAGAACGCCTGCTGATTCGACTCATGATCCTGATTGCTCCAACAACAGCTTCGCCTGTGGGAATGCCCTCCGCGAACTCGATCAATGTCGCCATCAAAACCGTTCGGGCGATCGGGTGGTCCGTCGGGCAACTCCTCGCTGCCAATGTTGTTGCTTTCGGCGGCTACATCGTTCTGGCGCGACTTTTGTCCCCGAAGGATTTTGGATTGTTTGCCTTTGCCAGCGTCTTCATCGTTCTGCTTCAGACGATCACCGACCAGGGAATACCTGATGCCGTGGTACATCGCGCCAAGCTCGAAAAGGAGCACCTCGACACGGCCTTCTGGTTTAACGCGACGCTCAGCTTAAGTCTCGCCGGCCTGCTCTGGCTGGCTGCGCCATGGGCCGCATCCCTGGTGCACGAACCGGCGCTGGCCGGAATTCTCCGCTGTCTGGTCTGGCTGCTGCCGATTTCCGCTTTTGGCGGAATCCATCAGGCGCTCCTCAGGCGCCGCATGGAATATAAGGCCCTCAGCATTCAGGGCTTTGTGGCCACCGTAGTGAGCACGGCCACGGGCGTGGTGTTGGCTTGGAATGGCTTTGGCATCCTCTGCCTCATCGGCCAGCAACTGGCCAACGCCACGTGCCTGACCTTCATGGCGTGGACTGCAACGCGCTGGGTGCCGGGGCTTGGTTGCCGCAGCGCCAGGCTGAAGGAATTGGGCAACTATTCCGTTCATATCACGACAGGGGCGTTGCTAGATATTGTGAATCGGCGCGCGGACGATTTTCTCATCGGCCTGTTCTTGGGCACCACTGTCCTGGGGTACTACAACCTCGCCTATCGGCTGCTGCTCACGTTCACCAAGTTGTTTAGCTCGCCATTCAACACCGTGGCCTTTTCTGCATTTTCACGATTGCAGGACGAGCCCGAGGAGCGGTGCCGGATGTTCGGGCAATTGGCGCAAGTGGTGGCCGCGCTGGCCTTCCCCTGTTTTCTCGGACTCGCGGCGGTATCGCCCGACTTGATCCGTGTGGTCTTCGGCGCGCAGTGGCTGCCCAGCGTGCCCGTCCTGCAAATTCTGTGCTTCATAGGCGTTCTCCACTCGGTGGTCTTTCTACACGGCACCCTGATCCGCGCCGCGGGCCGCCCCGTCTGGCAGATGCTTTTCACTTTGGGCGGTGCGCTGACAAACCTGATCGGATTCTACTTTGTGGTGCGTTTCGGGATGATCTATATCGCGCTCTGGTACGTTGTGAGCGCCTACCTCTGGCTCGGGGTCGATCTCATGCTGGTTCGCCGCATTCTGGGGCACTCGACTAGCAAATATCTGCGCAGTTTTCTTCCCGCGTTGTCGACTGGCATGTCCGTCGCGCTCGTGATGCTCGTGGTGCAGGATTTCCTCCCGCACGGTCTCTCTTCCGGGTCCCGGCTCACGGTGGAACTTGCCGCTGGTTCGCTGTTGCTGGCGTTACTGCACTCCAAAAGTTTGCTTAACCCTCGGCGCGCGCTGCAGGCGTCCGGATTGATTCCCACAAGCTCATGAAAAAACGGATCCTTATCATTACCGATTTACCGGTCTTTCCGGCCAATGCAGGAAACAAAACGCGCGTATGGGCCATGATGAACAACCTGCGCCGTCTCGGGCATGAGGTCTGGTTTTTGGGCCTTGGCCTCAGTGAAAAAGACGTAGCCGCGTTGCGAACCGTTTGGGGCGAAAACGTTCACAACCTCCCGGCACTCCGCGCGCGCCATGCCCGTCCGCGCTGGTTCGCATTGAAGCGATTCCTGACCGATCGGTTCATTGCACGGGGCTTCGGTGCGCCCGGCGTAGATCACTGGTACTGGCCGCACTGGGACAAGGCCATTGCGGAGTTTGCCTCGAAGCATTTCTTCGACGCTGTGATGGTCGAGTACGTTTTCTTTTCCAGGGCGCTGCAACATTTTGATGCGGGCGTCTGCAAAATCATCGACACACACGATGTCTACACGGGCCGCCGGGAAATACTTCAGGCCCGCAAGATCAAGCGCTTTTACCAGTACCTGACCCGCGCCAGCGAGGAGTCCCGCGGTCTCAACCGGGCGGACGTAGTGATCGGCATCCAGGAAAATGAATCGAAGTTTTTCCGGCAGCTCCTCGGCCCGGCCAGGCGCGTCATTACCGTGGGCCACACGGTCGATTTGCAGCCCGGTCCGTGCTCCCCAAAGCCCGACATCCTTTTTCTCGGGTCGCCCTACTCGGCAAATATCGATGGTGTCACCCACTTCATCGAAAAATGTTTTCCGCGCATTCGCGCCGCTGTGCCCAATGCGCGGCTTCTGCTTGCCGGATCGATCTGCCGGGTCTGGCGGCATGAAGCTGCCGGAATCGAGTTGATCGGGGAGGTGGACGATGTCAAGGAGGCCTATGCGCGGGCGGCCGTTGTGATCAACCCAGTGCTCGCCGGCACGGGGCTCAAGACCAAGACGATTGAGGCGCTCGCTTTTGGCCGTCCTCTGGTCACGACTTCATGCGGCGCTGAGGGCCTGCATGACGCGGCCGGGAGCGCCTTCTACCTGGCCGATGATCCTGTCGACTTTGCACTCGGCGTCATCGAGCTCCTGACCATCCCGGGGCTTGCGGACGACTACGCAAAGAACTCCATCAAATTTGTCCAAAAATGGAACAACGAACAACTGAAAGCCCTCATCGAGGTTCTACCCACTCATCATGAAAACCACGCCCCAGAAACCCACCGCGCTTATCTTTCACCGCAACTTGTTGCCGAAGTCGGAGACGTTCGTGGTGGCCCAGGCGAAAACCTTGCTCCAGTTTGATCCCTACTACGCCGGCATCCAGCATACGGGCGGTCTGGAATTGCCGCAGGATCGTTTGTGCACTCTCACCGGTCGCGGTTTATACGGCGCGGGCGCGGCGAGATGGTTTAAGCTGACGGGTTACTCTCCTCGTTTCCTTGCCAAATTACGCGGCATCAAACCCACGGTCGTGCATGCCCACTTTGAGGAATCGGGTTTGGCTGCGCTCCCGCTGACCAGGGAACTCGATATTCCCCTGATCACCACTTTTCACGGCTACGATGCCACCGCGGCTCCGCCTTCCTTCGGCCCGCGCCGGATACTTCATCAAGTTTATGCGCATCAGCGGAAAAACTTGCAGCACGAAGGCAGCCTCTTTATCGCCGTCTCCGAATTCATCCGCCGAAAGCTGATCAAGAGGGGCTATCCGCCGGAGCGGATCGCCACCGTGCCTATCGGCGTCGATGTGGACGTATTTAATGCTCGGAAGGAGGAACCGTCGAAACCGATGGTCCTTTTTGTCGGGCGCCTGGTGGAGAAAAAGGGAGTCGCCTACTTGCTGGAGGCGATGGTCGAAGTGGTCAAGAAGCACAAGGAAGCTCGCCTCGTCATTATCGGGGAAGGGCCGCTTAAACCTGAGCTGATCAAACAAGCCCGCTCCCTAAAGCTGCCCAACGTCACATTCATGGGGGCGTGCGATTCGGCCACGGTTCGCAAGCAAATGAATATCGCATCCATCCTGGCTGCACCCAGTGTCACGGCCGCGTCGGGAGACAGCGAAGGTCTTCCCATTGTGGTTTGCGAGGCGCAGGCAGTGGGCCTGCCGGTGATCGGCACCCGCCACGCGGGTATTCCAGAGATCGTGCGAAATGGGGAAACCGGATTTCTCGTTCCGGAGCGGAACGTTCATGAGCTGGCCCAAGGCATTTCATTTCTTCTCAGCCATCCGGAACGCCGGGAAATGATGGGCGAGGCGGCGCGGGCCAATGTCTGCTTTAACTTCAATCTGACGCTCCAGACCGCGAAGCTCGAAGATTTCTACCACCATGCCGTGCTTGAGCACGCGAGGTTGAGGGCGGCCGCATGATGACGCCCCACGGAGAACGGCTTCAAATTTTTGGGGCGCTGAGCACGTTGGGGCTCATGCTCCTTCTGATCTTTTGTCTCTCCGTGTATGTCGTCAGCCTCCCGGTCAAAGCCATGCTGATGCTGGCCACCGTCTGTCTCTTCCTCAATGGGGGAAAAACCTTCTCTTCCGGGGTGTTGCCGTTGATCGCCATTCCGCTTTACGGCACCGCTGTTTCCTGGGTTTTCCCTGCCTGGAGACCCGACATCTGGACCATATTGGAAAGACCCCTGTTCACCGTGCTCTGCGTGCTGATGGTTTCGGTTGTCTTGTCGCGTGCAGCAGGCTGGCGCTACCAGGTAATTGCTTTTGGCATTCTCCTGGTCTCCCTCGTCGGCGCGGTCGGAGACAGCCTCGGGTACGACATGCTCTCCTGGCTGCCGTTTTCCATGCCGGACGATCCCTACTTCGATCAAGTGACGAACTATGGAGTGGGCGCTTCGCGGATCCGCGGCTTTTTTCCTGAATCCGGCGTGCTGGGCGCGGTGACTCTCGGCGTAGCCACCAGCGTGGCTCTGGGGGCCTGGGTCCTTGCCTCACAACGGAGACGTCGCGGGGCCTCGGCGACGTTACTGGCCGCGCTCGCCTTGGGCGCAATCATGCTCGTGGTGACGCTGACAAAGTCGGGACTTGTCGTGGCGATGGCCGGGGTGACCGGCTTTTTTGCCGTGCTCGCCCTTGGCCGCAATCAAGCATGCCGAATGACCGCCCTCGCTGGGACCCTTTCGGCGGTTCTGGTCTTGGGTGCCTTGCTTTGTGCCCCCGGTGATCTCGGCAACTACTTCCGGACCGAGCTTGGCACTGCCTTAAACCTTCGCGCACAAACGGGCCAGGCGGGCGGCAGCGGTCTGGCCACGCGCGTCGAGTGCTGGAAGGTGGCGGCGTATTCCGTGCGCTATTATCCGCTGGGCGTCGGCGGATGGGGAGTCGATGAGGTGCTCAATCGCACGACCGCGATTTCCCCCACGCCGGAAATGCGGCTCTTTTTCAACCAGGACATGTATGGGTTAAAAAGCGCCCTGGCCAATCTGGTCGCTCAGACGGGAGTGGTCGGGATGTCGTTGCTGGGGTGCTGGCTCTGGTGGAATTTTCTCGCTCCGGCTTCGCGTTATCTGAAGTCAGGCACGCGGTCCGGCATCTTGCTGGCCGGCCTTTACGGCGCATCGGCCGGTCTCTCGGTGAGCTTTCTTTTCTCCTGCGAGCTCTATCCCTCTTACGCGCTTCTTCTGTTCTTCAAATTGCACGCTGACGCCATAGCGGTGCGCATGGGCGTGCAGAGGCAACGACTCCCGGTCGATGCCTTGGAGGACAGCCGATTACCGGAGGCGGCAACACTATGAAAATCGCGATCGTCAACGACAAGTATATCCATCATGAAGGTGGCGGGGCGCAGGAGTCAGTTCGCATTCTGGCCGAATCGATGGCCTCGCGCGGCCACCAGATTTCGGTGTGGGCGACCACCTACCGCCCCGACCAAAAGAAAACTCGCGAAGTTCACGCCAATGTGCGCGTGACGTTTATTCCTATCGCCAACGTCTACTGGCCGCATGGCCGGCGGCCTGGCCTACTCAAGCCGTTGTGGCATGCCATCGATGCCCACAACCAGATCATGGCCCGGCGGGTGGGACAACTTCTCGACGAGGAACAGCCCGATATCCTCCACACCAATATCCTGGCGGGATTTTCTCCGGCGATTTGGGCTGAGGCTGCACGGCGAAAAATCCCGGTGGTTCACACTTTGCGAGATTATTACCTGACCTGCCCCAAGGGTTCTCGCTTCAAGAATGGCGCCGAATGCAGTTCGCCCTGTGTTTCCTGCCGACTCTACAGCCTGCCAAAAAAACATGCGACCCGGCATGTGGATGCTCTCGTGTCCATCAGCCGCCACCTTGCCAGTAAGCATCTAGCCTGGTCGCCGATCCGGGAGGTTATTCATAACAGCTATCGGGCCGGGGGAACGCTGCCACCCAGGACGAGCAGCGGCGGCCTGCAGATCGGCTACCTGGGGCGGCTCTTTCAAACCAAGGGAATCGAGCTTCTCATCGACGCGGTACGACAGACAGATGCGGCGCAGCTCTTCATTGCCGGCAAGGGGGAGTCCGCGTACATGGAAACGCTTCGTCAGCGGGCGTCTTCCCGGGCTAGTTTTCTTGGCGCTGTCCAGCCGCGAAGTTTGTTCGAGAAGATCGATATCCTCGTCGTTCCTTCTCTCTGGCACGAACCGTTCGGTCGCGTGGCCATCGAAGCGATGGCATGGGGAATTCCCGTCATCGCCAGCCAGCGGGGCGGACTACCGGAGATTGTGCAACATGGCGTCAACGGCTGGATTTTTGAGCCAAATGAGCCCGGCAGCCTGGTCGATCGTTTACGCTCACTGACGCCAGAAACCTGCCATTCCCTCCGGGAGGCCTGCTTGGAGCGAGCCCAAGCCTTTCTACCCGAAGTCATCACCGGTCAATACGAACGGCTCTACGCCAACCTTCTCCTGCGCCGACAGCCCCAGACGAATTCCAAGCGGCTCGCCCTGTCGTCGCTTGCTGTCGTTCCCCCCGGCTACCCGGTGAATGTGTAAATTTATGCACGGACTATCCATTTTATTCATCGATCAGTTCCGCGACGTGGCCGGCGGGCAGGTCGTCTTGCAAGCCATGGTTAAAAATGCCCGGGATGAAGGCTTGGAAGTCGGTGTGCTGGCCCCCATGGGTGGTGGCCTGGAAGCAGCCCTCTCCTCGCGCTGGGGCTCGAATGTTGCACTTTATGACCTAAAGCAGCTCGATTTGGAGAATGGAGAAAAAGGCGTCCGCGATATCGTCCGGCTTATCGCCTACTGCGTCTACGTCTTGAGATTCTGGCGGCTGGCATCGCGTTATCAGGTAATCTACGTCAATGGTTGTCGAGTGGCCCCGGCCTTCATGCTGCTCTCGTTATTGTTGCCATGGAAGCGGTGGCTCTATCATGTGCACCTTTGCCACAGTCGCCTCGAGAAATTCGTCATCGCGCTGATTTCCCTACTGCCCAGCACGCATGAGATTGTCTTCGCCTCCAGCTTTATTGGGGAAGACTTCTTTCGCTCCATACCATGGTTGCGAAACAGCAGGCGCTTCGTGGTCCTGGAGAATTGCCTGAGCCCGGCCTTTGCAAATCTGCCTTTCGTCGATCGATTTTCTGAGGGACAGTCAAACCTGACCGTGGCGTTGATTGGGCGTGTTTCGCCGGAAAAAGGACACGCTGTGCTGCCCCGGCTGGCGCGGCATTTCCCATCCGTCCACTTTCTCATCATCGGACGCACCGTGCCCGCCCAGGCTTCTTTTCTGCATTCTCTTCTCGAGGAAAGGCTGCCGAATTTGATCTATCTCGGCGAAACATCGCACCTTCCAAAATTACTGGAAGAACAACATGTTCAGATTTCGATTGTGCCGTCGCGATGGCAGGAAGCGTTTGGGCTGACCTCGATTGAGAGTATGGCGGCCTCTTGCGTCACGCTGGTGTCCCACAACGGAATGCTCGCCTCCATCGCGAAACGGACCGGCGCGCCTTGCTTCGATGACGATGACCAGTTGGAGAAACTTCTCGAACAAATGGTCGAATCCAATCCCGTCAGTTTACGAAAACTGGCTCGAACCGAGTACGAAAGCGTTCACTCGCAATTTGGCACGAATATATTTAGCCGCCGGTTTATTTCCCTGGTTTGCGGCCTCTCGCCAGCCGCCGCCTAAAGTGGGAGTGGCTGAGCCGACCTTCGCATTTGCCACCTACATGGTTTCCACATGCCGAATACATAGACGCAAGAGAAGACGCTCCTCTTGGAAGCGCCTATTCGTTGGATGTGATCAAGCCCTTGATTCTTTTTGGACTAATGGTGCCCATTCTGGCCTCGGCCCAAGATGCCAGCCGAGAGGCTGCCCCGTTGCCTATGGTCCAGAAAACGGACGAACTGTGGCAGCCCATCCTTCCCCCCACGTCTGCCGACGCTGCCGATGCTCTCGATCAGCGAATCTATTCCCAATTTGCCAATGACGAACTCCATCTCGCGCGGGAACCCGACTCCTCCAAGTCCTACGCCCTGCTGCCGCATGGGGCTGTGACCAGCTATTACGACGACAACATCGCCCTGAGCCAGACCAATCGTCAGGGCGATTTCGCGCTGGCGGTGGAACCCGGGCTTGCCTTCGGACTTGGCGACCTGCAAGTCCAGGAGAACAATTTTGTCATCGCCGACTACACCGGTCGTCTGAACGCGTATCTGGATCACTCTTCTGCCGATGCCTATGAGCAATTCGCATCGGTTCGCGCCCAATTCATCCAGGCCAAATTAAAATTCAATACCAACTTCCGCTTTCTCGATCTCAACGATGTGGACATCGATTCGGGCTCGCGGACGTCGCGCCGCATCTATGATACGCTTCAAGTGGGTAACTATGAAATCAGCGAAAAGGACTTCATCGAGGCGCAGG
>Ga0302320_10015690_pt1 | contig 15535 bp, 14 predicted proteins | sample Bog_T0_3_FD_202130 | JGI IMG/M metagenome (GOLD analysis project Ga0302320, IMG submission 202130) | Peat permafrost microbial communities from Stordalen Mire near Abisko, Sweden - Bog_T0_3 | ecosystem: Environmental > Terrestrial > Soil > Wetlands > Peat | place: Sweden: Abisko, Stordalen Mire... | reverse complement strand
TCAGTTTGAAATAAAATAAATTCTCATAGTGCCTAATTTTGACCTTGATTTTTAATTTCGGGCGTAAGATAAAACATCACTAACTTAGAGGTAAATACACATGGCTGTTTTTGCTGTGCTTTCAAAAGAAAATAATTCAAAACTAGCAACTTTAATAAAAGAAATGTTTCCTAATGATTATTATGAATATTCTTCTAATCAATGGTTAATTTCTACTAAAGGGACAGCTAAAGAGGTATCCGATAAAATCGGAATCAGTAATAAAGCAAATGATTTATCTGCTGTAGTTTTTGCAACTTCCAGTTACTACGGATTAACAGAGACGACTCTATGGGACTGGATAAAAAATAAATTGGAAAATACCGATGGCTAGAACTACACAAAAAGAATCCATCCAAGATACACCTACTCGATTCGCAGAAACTACACCACCACCTTATCCTTCATCTGACCATAGTTTTACACTTCAAACAGTTATGGAAATGCAAAAGACCTTGGGACAATTAACTCAAACTGTTACGACCCTGACAGAAGAATCTAAAAAGTGTGGCGATATAATAGATAAGATTAGTCATAAAGTCTATGCGGCTGAAAAGGTTGTTGTCGTTGTTGGTATAATTTTGGGTACTTTAGGGAGTGCTGCTATTTATTTTTTAGTTGAAATATGGAAAACGGTCTCTCCTTTAATACAATTAAAACTTTCCCATTAATAACTTATTAACGAAACAATTTCTTCCAAACTCCACAAATGATCTGCAATACCCGCTTCCATTGCCGGAGTTACCCTTAAACTCTTATGTATCCGCGCAAAATTATAATACATGTAATGAATGGCAACGGAATAAAAAAGGTTTTCAACCTTTTTGCTGAATCCATTTGTAAGCCGCGTAAATCGGCGCATAGACATACGCATGGTAAGATTTTGCCGCTCAACAAAACTGGTAGAAATATATTTTTTATCGGGATTACCTGAAATGCGCTTTTTCTCTGCCCCTATACATTCAACAGGACTATATTTGCGCTGGTCATTGGTAGGTGTTGCTTCATATACCTTCACAAGCATTGCATAATCAGTGAACGGTAAGCTTGCCGCAATGGTAAATCAGGGCGGGGTGTTTATTAATATCGGAACTATGAAACCCGCAAATCCGCCGGAGGGTTTGCAAAAGAAATATGATGAGGAACGGCGATAATCAGGTGAATTTTCATGTTAGGTCCCAAAAGAATAAGGTATGATCGAACTATGACTGATTAGAAACGGAGATATTGCCGGAGCTATTTATATTGTGGATCGCGGTTAGCTGGATTACGCTCGTCTCTATAAGATCAATCCATCAGCCGTATATTTTGTAACGCAAGCCAAAAGCAACTTCAGCTTCAACGACTTTATTCGCAAAAGATAGACAAAGTAGCGGAACTCAAATACGACCGGGTCATTACTCTGCATGTCTATTACTCCAAGAAAGATTATCCGGAGAGACTCAGGCGAATAGCTTATTTGGAGCAGTAGTGATATAATACAAAAAATTAGCAAAAAAACTGATTCACAGATGAATTTAAGGCTCCATTCCAGGATCAAGGGAAATATTTTGCTCTTTAAAGCCATTTATGATACACGATGCATAGTTTCGACATGGTAGTTATGAAAGAAGGTGCACTTGTCCAGAAAAACAGGTATTGTCAAAGACACTCGATACTTACAGCATTCGGCTGGATTTGCCCATCCGGAAAGTCCGGAAAGGCTGACCGCAATTTATGAAATGCTGGACAACCCTTTGATGCACTGGAAATTCACTCACATAGAACCGCGTGAAGCCTCTCATAAAGAGATCGAGACTATCCATTCTCCTTCCTACATTGAATTTATTGCCAGTACCGCAGGGCAGCGCTGTGTATATCTCGATCCTGATACGGCAACCAGCCCGGAAACCTATGAAATAGCAAAATTAGCAGTTGGAGGCATTTGTAATGCCATCGATAGCGTTATCGAGGGCAAAGTAGACAACGCTTTTGCTTTTGTCCGGCCTCCAGGACACCACGCGGAAAAAGATACCGCCAAGGGTTTTTGTGTTTTCAATAATGTTGCCATCGGGGCAATGCATGCTATATTAAAACATGGTTTAAAAAGAATACTGATCGTGGACTGGGATTTACATCATGGCAACGGCACCCAGCATAGTTTTTACAACGATCCGCAGGTTTTATATTTTTCCACGCACCAGTATCCTTATTATCCGGGAACGGGAAGTTTGCAGGAAATCGGCCGGGGGCCGGGTGAAGGTTACACAATCAATGTTCCGTTACGGGAAGGCGCAGGAGATGCTTCCTTTGTAACAATATTCCGCAAAATTTTGGAACCAGTAGCTCTTGAGTATCAACCGGAATTAATTTTATTATCCGCCGGGTTCGATACTTATTTTCAAGATCCTTTAGGCGGTATGCGCGTAACACCGGAAGGATTTGCGGCCATGACACGCATATTGCTCAATATTGCCGATGCCTGCTGCCAGGGACGTCTTGTCGCCGTGCTGGAAGGCGGCTATCATGTTGCCGGATTAACCAGGTCGGTGAAGGCTGTTTTGGAAGAGATGCTGGATGAAACACATGTTTCGGAAGCAAGACTCTCTTCTCTTGAAAAAGAGGTGGATGAAGAAACCGGTCATTTAATTAATAATGTTATTTCCGGAATTCGTCCCTACTGGAAAGTGTTTTGAAGAAGGAGGATGTGCTTTGAAAATAAGTTCCCGGGAAGTTGAATATGTGGCAAATTTAGCGCGCCTGGAAGTGACGGAAGCGGAAAAAGAAAAATTTACCGCTCAGCTCAACGATATTCTGCTCTATATAGACAAGTTAAATGAATTGGATACCAAAGGCGTGGAGCCGATGAGCCATGCTATTTCCGTAACCAACGCTTTTCGCGAAGATAAAATATTAGATTCGATCGGCACGGAAAATTCATTAGCCAATGCGCCGGATGCGCGGGGCGAGTTCTTTCGAGTACCGAAAGTCATCGATTAGCGGCCTTGGAAAAAGTTCATCTACTGCGTTGCACTGCAACCTTCGTCATTGCGGCGTACGAAAAAAGTACGCCTCGTTCCTCAGGCTTTGCGCGCCTTGTATCTGAAGCTCTTAGTGCCCTTTAGGGTATTTTGCAAAGCCGTTAAAAAAATAAATAATGATTTGTTGAAGATGTTTTAAAAGGAAGGCTATGGAGTTACATCAATTAACCATTCATGAATTGCAGGAAAAAATTAAAAGCGGCGATGTGTCGGCAACGCAGATTACTCAATCCGTTTTTTCGCGAATTGACACCGTGGAAGAACGGGTGCATGCCTACATCCGCTTGCTGAAAGAAGAGGCTATGGCTGCCGCCGCAAAAGCCGATGAATCCATAAAAAAGGGCGACATAAAACCATTGACCGGAATTCCCATCGCGCTAAAAGATATTGTTTGCACCAAAGGCATCACCACAACATGCGGTTCGCACATCCTGCATAATTTTGTTCCACCTTACAATGCTACCGCTGTAGAAAAACTTCGCGCTGCCGGAGCCGTATTTGTCGGCAAGACTAACATGGATGAATTTGCCATGGGCTCTTCCACGGAAACTTCTTATTTCGGCCCTACCCGCAATCCCTGGGACTTGGAGCGAATACCCGGTGGTTCCAGCGGCGGTTCGGCAGCGGCGGTTGCCGCTGAGGAATGCATTGCTTCTATTGGTTCCGATACCGGTGGCTCCATCCGCCAACCGGCGGCGCTTTGCGGTATTGTCGGCATGAAGCCGACTTATGGCCGCGTATCGCGCTTTGGTCTGATTGCGTTTGCGTCCTCACTGGATCAAATTGGTCCTTTTACTAAAGATGTGGAAGACTGCGCCATTATGATGAATGTTCTGGCCGGTTATGATCCAAAAGAATCGACTTCCGTTTCGGCGGAAGTTCCCGATTACCGGCAATTTGCCGGACGGGATATTAAAGGCTGGAAAATAGGCATTCCCAAAGAATATTTTATTGAAGGCATTGATACCGAAGTTAACGCCGCAATTAAAAAAGCTATTGCGGTAATTGAACAAAGCGGCGGGCAATGTGTGGAAATTTCATTGCCGCATACTCAATACTGTCTGGCTGTTTATTATATTATCGCCCCGGCGGAAGCCTGCTCCAATCTGGCACGTTATGATGGCGTTAGATATGGCCTTAGAGCAACCGATGTTCGCGACCTTCTGGACATGTACAAAAAGACACGGATGCAGGGATTCGGCGCCGAAGTGAAAAGAAGAATCATGATTGGCACGTATGCTTTATCTGCCGGTTACTACGATGCTTATTATAAAAAAGCTTCCCAGGTGCGGGCGTTAATCAAGCGGGACTTTGAAGAAGCATTCAAAAATTGTGATGTGATCTTAACTCCCACCACGCCGACACCGGCTTTTAAAATCGGCGAGAAAACCGACGATCCGTTGCAAATGTATCTTTCCGATATATTCACCATATCGACTAATTTAGCGGGAATCCCCGGAATTTCCGTTCCCTGCGGATTTACTTCCGGCGGTCTGCCGATAGGGATGCAGTTTCTGGCCAGCCACTTCGAGGAAGGAAAATTAATTCAAATCGCCTCTGCTTATGAGAAAAACGCCAAAATTGAAAAGAGGAGGCCAAAGCTGTAATGGATATCTTTTGTCATTCCGTCGGAGGACGGAATCCAGATCATAAAAATACAACCGTCTCCTTTTTCTTCAGGAGGGCGGCATGAAGATAACAGAACCAAAGGTCAACGGGCAGGGAAAAACGAAGGGGTCAAGTCTACTCTTGGCTCATCTTACAAAAATAGAACTGGATACCGGCCTACGCCTGTATGACGATTAAAGACGCAAAGTACAAAGGAACGATAAGGATCCAAAGGAGTAGCGTTATAATGGAGTTTGAAACAGTCATCGGCCTGGAAGTCCATGCCCAAATGTTAACGGATACTAAAAGAAGATAATGAAGGGGTCAAGTCTTCTCTTGGCTTATATAAAAAAATAGATACCGGCCTCCACCGGTATGACGATTAAAGGAGATATACACTGTAATGGAGTTTGAAACAGTCATCGGGCTGGAAGTTCACGCCCAAATGTTAACGGACACAAAAATTTTCTGCGGCTGTTCCACCAAATTCGGCGGAGCGCCCAACAGCCATACATGCCCCGTTTGTCTGGGTATGCCGGGTGTTTTACCGGTATTAAATAAAAAAGTCGTCGAGTTCGCCATGAAAATGGCGCTGGCGACAAACTGCGAAATCAATAAATCCTGCGAATTTGCCCGGAAGAATTATTTTTATCCGGATCTGCCCAAAGGTTATCAGATATCCCAATACGCATATCCGCTGGCGGAGCATGGCCATATCCTGCTGGATGTTAACGGAGAGCAAACGAAAATCGGCATCACCAGAATTCACATGGAAGAAGACGCCGGCAAACTGATGCACGACGAGCATAACCCTTCAAGTTACGTCGACCTCAACCGCACCGGCGTTCCTCTGATCGAAATTGTCAGCGAGCCGGATATGCGTTCCTCCGAAGAAGCGGCCGATTATCTCAAGCGCCTGCATGAAATTCTGGTTTATCTGGAAATTTGCGACGGCAACATGGAGGAAGGATCCTTTCGTTGCGACGCCAACGTTTCCATTCGCCCCAAAGGGCAAAAGGAATTTGGCACCAGAGCGGAATTGAAAAATATGAATTCCTTCCGCAATGTGCAGCGTGCGCTGGAATATGAGATCAAGCGGCAGCAATACCTTGTGGAAAACGGCGGCACTGTTATTCAGGAAACACGCCTGTGGGACGACGCGCAAGGAGCCACAAATTCCATGCGTAGCAAGGAAGAAGCGCATGACTACCGTTATTTCCCCGATCCCGATTTAGTGCCGATTTTAGTTGATGAAACTTGGGTGGAAAAAATCAGGAAGGAATTGCCGGAATTGCCTCTGACCAAACGAGAAAGATTCATTAAAGATTATCAAATTCCCGCCTACGACGCGGGCGTACTGACGGCCGATAAAGCCCTGGCTAATTATTATGAAGAAGTAGTGAAGCTTTGCGCCAAGCCAAAGGCCGCCAGCAACTGGGTGATGGGGGACGTTTTAAAATTTTTAAATGAGGAAAAGCGCGACATCCGCCAATGCCCCATCACAGCTAAATCTCTGGCGGACATGATTCGACTGATTGAAGAGGGCACGATCAGCGGGAAAATGGCCAAAGAAATAGTTGAAGATATGTATAAAACCGGCAAATCGCCGCAGACGATTATTGAAGAAAAAGGTCTGGTGCAAATTACGGATGAAGGCGAGCTGATCAAAACAATCACCTCGATCATAGAAGCCAATCCGGGGCAGCTTGCGGATTATCGCGGCGGCAAGGAAAAGCTTTTCGGCTTTTTTGTCGGTCAGGCGATGAAGGCGACCAAAGGCAAAGCCAACCCGCAACTCGTCAACGAACTTCTCAAAAAGATGCTTGCCTGACAATGATTAAAACAATTATTTGGAAAAATAATACAGTAGTTTTAATTGACCAGAGAGCTCTGCCGCTTGCCGAAAGATATGTTGCCTGCAAATCCTATAAAGAAGTAATTTCCGCCATTAAAGATTTAACTGTGCGCGGCGCTCCGGCTATCGGTGTCGCCGCCGCTATGGCTGCGGCCTTGGGAGCACTGCACCTTCCTTCTTTATCACCAAAAATATTTCAGCGAAAATTATTTGCTATCTGCGACGAAATAGCTCAAGCGCGTCCCACGGCACGCAACCTCTTCTGGGCGCTGGAGCGCATGAAAAAATGTTTTGACCAGACAAAGCACTTAAGCCAACGAGCTTTGGTAGATAAACTTGTGCACGAAGCTAAACACATTTGTTCGGAGGATATAGAAATCAACCGCCAGATGGGGAAATATGGAAGTCCGCTTCTTGCCGATGGCGATAATATTTTGACTCATTGTAATGCGGGCGCATTGGCTACAGCCGGATACGGCACAGCGTTGGGTGTCATTCGCGCAGCCCATGAGCAGGGCAATAAACTGCATGTTTATGTGGATGAAACAAGGCCAGTCCTGCAGGGTGCACGACTTACCGCCTGGGAATTGAAAAAAGAAAAAATCCCCTTCACATTGATTACGGATAATATGGCCGGATTTCTCATGCAGCAGGGAAAGATCGATAAGATTATTGTGGGGGCCGATAGAATTGCCGCCAACGGCGACACAGCTAACAAAATCGGTACCTATTCTTTGGCTGTACTGGCTCAAGCACACCGCATTCCATTTTATGTGGCCGCTCCGCTTTCCACAATTGATGTTTCTTTAAAAACCGGCGCCGCCATTCCCATCGAAGAAAGAAAAAACGAAGAAGTAACTCATTTTAAGGGAATTCGCGGCGCGCCTGCGGGAACAAAAGTTTATAATCCGGCGTTTGATATAACGCCGGCTAAATATATTACAGCGATTATCACGGAAAAGGGAATCCTTACAAAACCATATCGCGCCTCCATTGCCCGTATGCATAAAGGGGAAAAACTTTCATGAAATTGTTTCTTTTTGATTTTGACGGTGTCCTTGTTGATTCATTGGATGTTTATGAAAAGACAGTGACTGGTTGCCTCCAGAAAATAAAACAGCCGTTAACGCGCGGCAGAGAAGAATTTCTGGAATTATTTGAGGGTAATTTTTATGAATCGCTGGTAAAAAGAGGTGTGGATTTAGATGAATTTATGAAAGCGTCAGTAAATATTCTGGCGGGGGTTGATTACAGCAAAATGAAGCCTTTCAGCGCGATGCTGCCGGTTCTTGATGAACTGAAAAATAATCATCCGCTTATCGTTATTTCCTCAAACGACAGCCCGACCATTCAAGAAGCTCTGCGCCTCTATAATTTTAATGGAATATTTAAGGAAATTCTCGGCTCTGATTTTATGTTCAGCAAAAAAGAAAAAATACTTTATGCCGCAAAAAAATATTCAGCCGCGCCAAACGATATTTATTACATCGGCGACACAACCGGCGATATCAAGGAAGGAAAGCAGGCCGGAATAAAAACTGTCGGTGTGACGTGGGGCTGGCACAGCAAAGAAAAAATGGCCGCGGCCAAACCGGATTACCTTTTCGATACTCCTCAAGAGTTGTTGCAGTTAAACGAGGGTTGAAAATTTACTCCATATAAGTATCCATAATTATCAATTGTTTAAATGTAAAATAATATCTCTTGTCAGGTCATGGGTTTTTCCTGTATAAAAAGTGCGTGAAACGTCTGGTGTGAGAGGTTTTTGAAGATGAAAAATATTCTGGATTACATCAGCACATGGTCTGTTCTCCAATGGATAGTTATTGTTCTCATCGCCGGTTTTATCGGCCAGTTCGGCAAAATGATGGCGGAGGCGATCACCAGCAAAATTCGTCTATGCCGCGTAAGAAAACAGCCATTATCAGATGTTGATGCAAAACCATCAGTTTTACCCTCCCCACCGCTTGCCGCGGCCGGAATTCCCGATAAAAAATATTTGAAAGCATTGGCAAAAGCCAGGAAAAAAGAAGCAAAGAAAATCAAATGAAGAAGCGGCAACTCATTAGCCAGCCTAGATGGAGAAGGCTTTCAGATGTGTTTCCAGCAGACGCTGTTTATCAAAATCTTTGAGTTTCAGGTATTTGGGAGTGGTACCGGCAAAAGCGCATTTCGGCACAAGACCGATCAATTCGGACTCCAAAATTTCAACGTCGCGCTTGGTCGCCAGCGTATCAACCAGATCATAAATAGACTTGAGCGGCGTTTCCTTACAATTAGTCAGATTTATCGATACCTGCGCAATGCCGCGGCTTTTCAAGATTACACCGATTGCCCGCACATGCGCCAAACCGCCGCCTTTCTCCCTGATTTGCGAAGCAATATTTTGCGCCAGACGTAAATCATCAGATATCAAATTAATGTTATAAGCAACCAACGGCTCGCGCGCGCCCACAACAGTAGCTCCGGCACGCGCGTTAAATTTTTGTTTACCCACATCGGGAGCATCTCCCGGATTAATCATTTTCTTCTCCAGAGCCTCGTATCCGCCGTGACGGACAGCCGCCAGTTCATTGCGCCCTGGAATCAGCGCCGCGTCACCATAGAAATATACAGGAACGCCGAATCGTTCGTATAACTGTTGACCGAAGAGGTGCGCTAAAGCAACTGCGTCTTTCATTTTCGCTTTAGCCAGCGGGATAAAGGGAACAACATCAACAGCCCCCAGACGCGGATGCACTCCGGCTTGTTTGCGCATATCAATAAGCTCCAGAGCTTTGCCCGAAGCAGCAAGCGCGGCTTCCAGCACATCTTCCGGCTTTCCCAAAAAAGTAAAGACACTGCGGTTATGATCAGTATCACCGCTGAAATCAACCAGCCGTATGCCGGGAAACGATTTAAAAACCTGCGCAATTGCCGCAATCTTTTTTCGATCGCATCCTTCACTGAAATTTGGCACGCATTCAATGATTTTCATTGTTTAAAATCCAATTTAATGAGACTCGCTGAAAACGAATGAAGTGAAGTTTAAAGCGTTAGTCGAATTATCCCACGTGTGAAGCTAAGTGGGACTATATATAATACCCCAAAGCTTGCTTTGTGGTTCATACCCGTGATTTTTTACACCTGATGAATTTTGACCGCCGGCAATTCAACACAAGTAAGCTTGCCCCCCAAAATGGCGCCGGTATCTATACCTATCTTATTCGGCATAATTAAAGGATAACTCAAAGGAGTATGGCCGAAAATAACCATTTTTCCGAAGTCATCCTCTACATCTATAAACTCGTGCCGTACCCATAACAAGTCATGCATTGTCTGTTCATGCAGCGGTAATCCCGGTTTTAGACCGGCATGAACAAATATGTAATCCTCAGTCTCATAATGCGGCAAAAGCGACTCAAAAAATTGCCGATGCTCCAACGGGATTTTAGCTTTTCTTTTTTTAGGATCATCCGAACGGGAAATTCCATAAGAATGAAGAGTAGCTATGCCGCCATTTTCCAAATACATATCTTCATCCACACCTTCCAGATAACGGATAAGCATGTATTCATGATTACCCAAAAGGCAGACAACCTTTTTATATTCCTTCTTCAACTGGATAACATAATCAACAACTTCTCGGCTGGAGTTGCCACGATCAATATAATCGCCGATGAAGATTAATGTGTCATTTTGTGGATCAGCGCCAATGCTCTGGACCAGTGCCTGGAGCTTTCTCAAGCAGCCGTGAATATCTCCTATGGCAAAAACTTTATTCATAAACATTGCCTAAATTGTTTGATCCCGCGACTTGGAATCCCCCGCTCCTGCCAGGAAAGGAATGTGCCGTATCCCGCGGGAGGTCGCGTTATTACAGGAAGCCTCCGGCTCCTGCCAAGGGGGCTTCACTAATTTAATCTAAAAGAGCTTTTGTGAAATCACGGCTGTCGAAAACGCGCAAATCGCCCAATCCTTCACCGACTCCGATATATCGAACAGGCAGGGCAAGCTCGTTGGCAATTCGTACAACTACACCACCTTTAGACGTTCCATCCAGTTTAGTCAAGGCAATACCGGTCGCACCGATGTCTTCTTTAAATATTTTTGCCTGGACAACGGCATTCTGGCCGGTTGTGGCATCGAGAACCAGCAATATCTCCTGCGCCACCCCCGGCAGTTCCTTATTGATAATTCTTTTTATCTTTTTTAGCTCTTCCATCAAATTTGTTCGAGTATGCAATCGACCGGCTGTATCCACAATAACAACACCGGAATAACCGGCTTTAATTTTTGCCACAGCATCAAACACAACGGCCGCCGGGTCGGCATTCATTTTTTGTTTAATAACCGGCGCGCCTGCCCGCGAGCCCCAGACTTCCAATTGTTCAATTGCCGCCGCCCGAAAAGTATCGGCGGCAACCAGCAAGACCTCGTGGCCGCTACTTTTCAATGAACTGGCTAATTTGCCAATGGTTGTTGTTTTGCCACTGCCATTGACCCCGATTGTCATGATAATAAAAGGCCGCCCCTTGGGAACGATCAGAGGTTTCTCTATTTTTTGCAAAATAGCAATCATTCGCTCCTGCAAAATATTTTTTATTTGCCCGGCATTCTGCAAATCATGACGGCTGACCCGCTTCTTGACATCATCAATTAAATCGTAAGTAAATTGAGGTCCCATATCAGCCGAAATCAGCAGTTCTTCGAGCTTGTCAAAAAGTTCTTTATCTATAACCTTTTTACTAAAAAGATCATTCAAATCCATCGTCAGAACATCACGCGTCTTGGCCAGTCCTGTCTTTAATTTTTCAAAAAAACTGTTCTTTCCCATAGAAACACCTTTCTTATACAATGACTAATTATACCATTTCGCTTTCAAAGGATAACGCGGCGGCAAGAAGGAAGCGACGAGGCGTATTTTACATACGTTGAGGAAGCCGACGACGCAGCCAACAAAGTTAGCCAAAGAAAGCGAATTAGTATTAATAACTATTTTTTGCTCAGAAGTAAAGAGATGCATTAGTTCAGATTTACAGAAACCAGCGACGAAATCCCCTGTTTTTGCATAGTCACGCCAAAGAGGGTCTCGGCAACTTCCATTGTGCTCTTGTTGTGCGTAATCATGATAACCTGAGACTTCTTGGCAACATCCTTAACCAATCGATTAAAGAGGTTGGTATTAGCGTCATCCAAAGCGGCATCAACTTCGTCTAAAACCAAAAAGGGAGTGGGACGATACAGCAAAATGGCGAAAATAAGAGCAACCGCCACCAAAGATTTTTCACCGCCGGAAAGCAAATTAACATTTTGCGTTCTTTTGCCGGGAACTTGAATGTCAATATCCACGCCTGTTTCCAGTAAATCATTTTCATCGGTCAGCAGAAGCTCTCCGCGGCCTCCCGGGAAAATCTGAGTGAATACTTCTTTAAAACAGGCATTGACCGCGGCAAAGGTTTCAGCAAATCTTGTGCGGGAAATTTTATTGATGCGTGTAATCGTTCTTTGCAAAACATTAAGTGAAGTATTTAAATCGGCTATTTGCGCCGATAAGAAAGTGTATCGCTTATCGAGTTCTTCATATTCATTAAGCGCGAGCAAATTTACTTCGCCGAATTCATCTATTGTTTGTTTATTCTTCTCCAATAAGGCAATGAGTTCGGTGAGTTTTTCTTCCTCAATTTTCGCAAATCCGGAGACCATGCCCTCCAAGTCAACATCGTGCTTTTCGGCGATTACTTTTTTCAAATTTTCGCCATTTAAGGCCGCTTCCCGACACTGAATTTCCATTTCATTTATCTGTTGGCGTAATTCATCAAGCTTCTTTTTTATTTCCCGGATTTCATTTTCTTTTATTTTCAGTTGTGCGTCTTCGCGATTTTGTCCCGCCTTTTTTTCTGCCAAAAGCGTTTCCTGCGCCGCAAAACTATCATAAAGTTCCTTGAGCGTCGTTTGCTCAGTTTCGATTGTCTGAGTTAATTCGACAATCTGCTTTTCGCAGGAAACAATTTCCTCACCTTTAATGTTATTCTCATTTTCTATAGCGCTGATATCATTTTGCAGTCGTGATATTGTCCGCAGATCGGCTTCTTTTTTCTCTTCCGAAGAAGCCATCTCTATTTTTTTACCTGTTAAATAGCGTTCCTGTTCATCAATTTCCACCCGCACCTGTTCTCTCTTTGCGTTAAAGATGAAAATGATTTCATTGATTTCTTTTTCTTCTTCATCTTTGTGTAAAATATCGGCGCTGAATTTTTGCAATCTTTCTTCGGCTTCGGTTTCTTCCGCCTTAATGTTTTGCCGGTTAAATTCCAAAACGGCAATTCTCTGCTTTAATCTGTTTGTCTCGTCGCCAAACCGTTCGTGATCTTTTTTTCTGCCGTTAATAGTAATTTCCAGCGAGTGGATTGTGGTTTTTATTTGAGCCAGTTCTTCTTCCCACTGGGCAATCATAGAAACAAGTTTCTTTTTTTGATCTGTTTTTTCTTCCAGATCTAAAATGAGCGCGGCTACTTCACTTTCCAGTTCACTGATCTCTCTTTTTGTCGCCAAAAGACTTTTTTCCACCACTGATCCGCTGCCACCGGTTAACACACCATGCGGGCTGATTATATCACCCTCCGGTGTGACAAAAGTTCCCCTGAAGCCATTTTTCTTCCAAAGAGAAATGCCATTTTCAATTGTCGGTATCAGTAAAACGTCGCCTAACAGGCAATCGGCAATTTGTTTAAAATCTTCATGGACTTTAACTTTTTGGAGTAATGGTTGGGCTTCCTGAAGGTGTTCATCGCTGTAAGTTTTCGCGTCATGGTTTCTCAAATCCACCGATACAAAGCTGCCCCGGCCCAATTGGTAGTTTTTCAGATAATCAATCGCGCGCACGCCGTCTTCCTGACTTTTAACCACCACGTATTGCAGTTTTTCTCCCAACACCGCTTCTACTGCCGCTTCATATTCGCGGGGAACATTTATATGGTCAGCAACAACTCCATAAAACTTATCACTGTGTTCCTTATTTTCAATGATCGTCTTAACACCTTCATTACACCACTTATATGCTTCTTGAAATTCTTTCAGGGAAGTCAACCGAGACGACTTGACGCTGGTTTCTTCCTTAATTTTAGCGATGATCTCTTCGGTTAATTGTAAATCTGATTTAGACCTCTCGACTTCATCTGATGCCGCCGCTCTTTTTTCTTCCAATTGAATGATTTCTTTTTCATCCTTCGTTAATCCTTCATTTACCGATTCCAACCTGCTTGTTAAATCAGCAAACATCTTTTTGTCTTCATCCAGTTCATGAGTTTCTCTTTCCTCGCGTTTTTTCAAATCCTCAATATTTTTGCTCAGACTAGAGACCATGTTTTTGAGCTTGGCTTTTTCCGTTACGACATCGATATATAAAATTTTCTTTTCTTCCAACTGATTATTTGCTTCTTTATCGGCATTGATCAGCTCTTGAACTTTTTGCCCAACTTCGTCATGTTCTATTTTAAGGGCGGCGATTTTATTTTCAGCTTCAGTCGCATTTTTTTGCAAATTTTCAATTTCGGCGATCAAATCCGTTTTCTTCGTCTGTAACATCTGAATTTCCGCTAAATCTTTTTGCTTGCGTTCGGAGGTATCATCCATTTGCAGACGGGCGAATTCGATGTTTTTCTCTTTAATGCTGATAGCGTTTTTAATCTCGTAGAGTTCCTGCTGGCTTTTGGCTATCAACTCTTCATTTTCCAAAAGCTTTGTTTTCAGCTCTTCCAAAGTTGATTCTTTGGCTTCGAGATTTGCGTGAATGCCAGCGTCCTGATTTTGCAGTTCCGCGCGCGCGGCCTGCAAAGAAGATTCTTTTTCGGCAAGTTCAACATAGCTTTGCAGGGCAATCATTAATTCCGCTTCTTTGCTTTGCTGCTTTATGTTTTTATATTGTTCCGCTCTCTTGGCTTGCCGGGAGATGGTATTGAGCTGAGATTTTACTTCCTTGATGATGTCGTTGAGCCGCAGCACATTTTGCTTTGTCGCTTCCATTTTACGAACTGCGGCATCCTTGCGGCTTTTGTATTTGGATACACCGGCGGCATCTTCAATAAACAATCTTCTATCTTCGGGCTTGGCCTCGACAAGATTCGCCACATGCCCCTGTTCAACCAGAGAATAGGTTCTGGCGCCAATACCGGTACCCATGAAGAATTCTTTTATATCAAGAAGCCGACAGGGAACTCTGTTGAGATAGTATTCATGATCTCCTTCACAGACAACCCTGCGGGAAATGGAAACTTCACTCAACTCGGAATAAGAACCCGGAAAGTTTTGACCATTGGCAACCAAAGTCATAGTAACTTCCGCCATACTTACCGGCGCGGAGTCTTGACTGCCGTTGAAAACAACGTCATCCATCTTTTTTCCGCGCAGAGCCTTGACCCGTTGCTCACCCATTACCCAACGGATCGCGTCAACGACATTGGACTTTCCGCAACCGTTGGGCCCGACAATCCCTGTGATGCCATTAGGGAAATCAAGAATAACCTTGTCGCGAAACGACTTAAAACCGGATATTTCCAATCTTTTTAAATTCATAAAAACATCTTTATTGTAATGGTATAAATTTTTAAAATTCTAACAAAAGATTTCCCCTTTGTAAAGAAAAAATACAACAAATTGTGTTATTGCCATAATTACACCACAATATGTAGTGCTTTGATCTTTTTGGCTTTTTCCGCAACCATCTTTATCAAAGGATAATTTATAGTCAGAAATATGCATAAAATATCAATTTTGAAGCAAAAAGCAGAAAACAAACACTGACGGCTTAAGCTATATTTTATTGGGGGAAGTTTGTACCACAATGTGAGCACAATGCAAATGTTTAGTTAAATGTTTATTTACCGGTGAGTTGTGCGCATTTTACCTAGTAGAGTAGAGAGCTGGCGTAGTTGCCAAATGGTTCTATCTCCAGCTCCCCCTCATCAAACCGGACGTTCGGTTTTCCCGAATACGGCTTTCCAATCATCTTCTTCCAGGGGCTTTCGCTTTCACT
>Ga0302320_10015689_pt1 | contig 15535 bp, 14 predicted proteins | sample Bog_T0_3_FD_202130 | JGI IMG/M metagenome (GOLD analysis project Ga0302320, IMG submission 202130) | Peat permafrost microbial communities from Stordalen Mire near Abisko, Sweden - Bog_T0_3 | ecosystem: Environmental > Terrestrial > Soil > Wetlands > Peat | place: Sweden: Abisko, Stordalen Mire... | reverse complement strand
CACCCAGGAAACACCGAAACTGGCGGCCCTGCAATCGTTCAAAAGCCCCGTGGCTACGGGCTCAAGTCACCCTACAGGCGGGTTTTTCACCCACTCAGTCGGGAGAAGACCCAATAACCTTAACGCACCATCTCTGCCCGACCCGATCTGAGATGAAGCGTGGCCCTAGGCCACTTCCCACTGCGCCCCGAACAGTTTGGCGTACGCCCCGCCCCGCCCCAGCAGCTCCTGATGCGTCCCCCGCTCCACGATCCGCCCCTGCTCGAAGACCAGCAGCAGGTCCGCGTTCTTCACCGTGCTGAGGCGGTGGGCGATGACGAAGGTGGTGCGCTGGGTGCGCAGGTTCTCCAAGGCTTGCTGAAAGGCCCGCTCGCTGTGGCTGTCCAGCGCGCTGGTGGCCTCGTCCAGGATCAGGATGCGCGGGTCCCGCAGCAGCGCGCGGGCGATGGCCAGGCGCTGCTTTTGCCCGCCGCTCAGCTTGACGCCGCGGTCGCCGACCTCGCTGTCCAGGCCTTGGGGCAGCTCGTGGATGAAATCCCAGGCGCAGGCCAGGCGGCAGGCCTTCTCCAGGTCGGCGGCGCTGGCATCGGGGCGGCCATACAGCACGTTGCTGCGGATGGTCCCCGCCAGTAGGATGCTCTCCTGCGCCACCACCGCCATCTGGCCGCGCACGCCCTTGGTCTGGTACTGCTCCAGCGGCACGTCATCCACCAGCACTTGGCCGGCGCTGGGCCGGTAGAAGCCCAGCAAAAGGCTGATGAAGGTGGTCTTGCCGGCGCCCGACGCGCCCACCAGCGCCACCGTCTGGCCCGGCGCCACCTGCACGCTGGCCCCCTGCAGGGCCGGCTGGCCCGCGGGGTAGTTGAATCGCACGTCGCGGAACTCCACCCGGCCGGCCAGGGGCTTGACCAATCCGTCCGCCCGCTCGGGCTCGATGTCAGGGTGGTCCAGCAGCTCGTAGACCTGGCCCAGGGCCACCTGGCCGCCGAAGAGCTGGTCGATGTTGTTGAGGATGGTGCCCAAGGGCTCGAAGACGTAGCCCAGCATGGCGTAGAAGGCCACCAGCTCGCCCAGCGTCAAGCGGCCCTGCACGTAGATCCATCCGCCCACCAGCAGCACCAGGGCGGTGCTGAAGCCCGTCAGCAGGCGCACCAGGCCCTGGAACAGCGCCGCGAAGGTCACCATCTGTACGCCATTGTGGCTCAGGCTCTGGGCCGTCTCGGCCATGGTGCGGGCCTCGCGGTCCTCGGTGGCGAAGGCGCGCACCAGGCGGATGGAATGCAGCAGCGACTGCACCTTGGCGCTGAAGCTGTTGAAGTCGTCCCGCCACAGGCTGATGCGGGCCTTGATGCGGGCCTTGAACCAGGCCTGCAAGCCCCAGAACGCCAGGGCCATCAACAGCAGCAAGGCCGTCAGCAGGCCGTTCTGCGTGCCCAGGATGATGATGGCGGCCACTCCCTGCAGCGCCGACACCAGCAGCACCGACACCATGAAGTTGGCCATCACGTCCACCTTCTCGGTGTCCTGGATGATGCGGCTGTGCAGCAGCCCCAGGTCCTCGTTGTCGTAAAAGCTGATGCTCAGCTGCTGCAGCTTCTGCACCACGTCGCCGCGGAGCTCCATGATCACCTGCTTGGTGGTCTTCAACACCAGGTACTTGCTGCTGACCAGCAGCAGCAGGTGCGCCACGTAGAGCCCCAGCACCAGGGCGCAATCCTGGGCCAGCCCGCCCAAGTCCTTGGCCGGCAGGCGCACGTCGATGATGCGCTTGAACAGCAGGGGCACCGGCAGCAGGATCAGGCCCAACCCGATGGACAGCAGCACCCCGGCCGCCAGGCCCGGCCACACCGGCTTGAAGCGCGCCAGCAGGCGCGCCTCTGGGCCACGCGGCTGGGCCGGGCCCGGGGTCATCGCTTGGCGCCGCTGCGGAAGAATCCCACCGTGTTGGCGATGCCCTTGTCCAGGCCGACCTTGGGCTCCCAGCCCAGCTCCCGCTTGGCCTTGGCGTAGCTGAGGTAGTTGGCCTGCACGTCGCCGGCGCGGTGGGGGCCGAAGCCGGCTTGGGCCGGCACGCCCACCGCCTTGGCGATGCTGGCGAAGAGCTGCTTCACCGTGGTCGGCTTGTTGGTGGCGATGTTGTAGGCCTGGCCGCCGCCCTTCTTCAGCAGCAGCAGGCTGGCCCGGGCCACGTCGCCCACGTAGACGTAGTCGCGCACGATGCTGCCGTCGCCGAAGATGGTGCAGGGCTCGCCCGCCAGCAGGCGCTTGGCGAAGATGGCCACCACGCCGGCCTCGCCGTGGGGCAGCTGGCGCGGGCCGTAGACGTTGCTGTAGCGCAGCACGCTGAAATCCACGCCATAGGTGAGCTTGTAGAAGCGCAGGTAGTCCTCGCCCACCGCCTTGGTGATGCCGTAGGGGCTCTCGGGCAGGATGGGGAACGATTCGTCGGCCGGCAGCGCCGTGGGGGCGCCGTAGACCGTGCCGCCCGAGCTGACGTGGATGAACTTCTTCAATCCGGTCAGGCGGCCGGCTTCCATCAGGTTGAGGACCCCCAGCACGTTGATGTCGGCGTCATGGATGGGGTCCTTCACGCTGTCGGGGACGCTCATCTGGGCGGCATGGCTGTTGACCACGTCGAACTTGACCTTCTTGAACAGCGCCAGCACCTTCTTGCGGTCGCGGATGTCGGCCTTCACGAAGGCAGCCTTGGCCGGCAGGTTGCTGCGCTTGCCGCCCGAAAGGTCGTCCAGGATCCACACCTTGTGCCCGGCGGCCAGGTAGCCGTCCGCCACGTGGGACCCGATGAAACCGGCGCCGCCGGTGACCAGGATCTTCATTAGGAACTCCAAAGCATTGGCTCAAGGGCGGGCCCCACGGGCCCCAAGATGCCCCAGTCGCGGTCAAAGGATAACATGCCCGTGAGGCCCTTTTCACCGGAAATGGCGGCCCCGGCGGCGGTTTGGAGGCCGACCCGCTTGCCAATCCGCCCCGTCCACGTTGAAATGGGGCCGCCATCACCCCCGGACTTTGGAGCCCCCATGCCTGCGACCGCCTTCACCCTGAAAGAGCTCGGCCCCCTCGGCGCCTGGGCAGGCAAGGCCTTTGGCGGGGCCGACCTGGGGCTCAGCGGCTGCGAGGTCTCATTCAACCGCTTCAATGCCGGCCAAACCACGCCCTTCGTCCACGCCCACAAGCTCAACGAGGAGGTCTACATCGTGGTGCAAGGCGGCGGGCTGTTCTACGTCGACGGCCAGGAGCTGCCCATCCAGGAAGGCAGCGTCGTGCGCTGCGCCCCCGCCGCCCAGCGCGCCCTGAAGGCCGGCGGCCAGGGCCTCACCTACCTCTGCATCCAGGCCCAGGCCGGCAGCCTGACCCAGGCCAGCCGCGGCGACGGCATCCGCTTCGAGCAGGTGCTGCCGTCATGGGCCCAAGCGCAGGCCTGAGCCGCAAAGCCGCCCCCAACCTTCTTCGAGGCTCCCGATGTCACAGACCCAATTGCTGCAAGGCCGCGTGGCCCTGGTCACCGGCGCCAGCCGCGGCATCGGCGCGGCCACGGCGATGATGCTGGCCCGCCATGGCGCCAAGGTGGGCGTGAACTACCACAAGAGCGAGGACGCCGCGCGCGCGGTGGTGAAAGCCATCGAGGCCGGCGGCGGCCAAGCCCTGGCCTTGAAGGCGGACGTCACCGACCCGGCCCAGGTGGCGGCGGCCGCAGCCCGGCTGGCCCAGGCCTTCGGCGCCATCGACACGCTGGTGATCAACGCCAACGCCCATTTCAAGATGGCGCCCTTCCTGCAGCAGGCCTGGGGCGACTTCGAGGCCAAGTGGTCGGCCGAGCTGAAGGGCGCCTTCTACCCCGCCCAGGCGGTCCTGCCGGGCATGATCCAGCGCGGCAAGGGCGTGATCATCGCCGTCAGCAGCGGCCTGTCGCGCCAGCCCGGCGAGGGCTTCAGCGCCCACAGCACCGCCAAATCCGGCCTGGACGGCCTGATGAAGAGCCTGGCCCTGGAGCTGGGGCCCCATGGCATCCGCGTCAACGTGGTCTCCCCCGGCCTGACGCTGACCGACGCCACCAGCTTCATGGACGAGGCCCGCAAGGCCGCCTCGGCCCAGCGCGTGCCCCTGCGCCGCAACGGCCTGCCCGACGACGTGGCCGGCGCCATCGTGCTGCTGGCCAGCGACCTGGCGGGCTTCGTCAGCGGGGCCTACCTGCCGGCCAGTGGCGGCAGCCTGATGCTTTAGGCCGGCTGCCCCGGGGCGCTCGCATCTGGAACCTCTTACCTAGGCCCCACCAAGCGCTTCCAGGGGTCGCGTTCCACTTATTGACGGAGAAAGCCCCAAAAGCCTGCAACGCCGGGCAAGGGCCTTTGGCATGGGCCTTGCTCTGACATCGGGTGTCCCCCTTGTGGAGCCCGACATGCAGGTCCTCATCATCGATGATTCGGTCACCGCCCGCTTGGCCGCCCGCTATGCCCTGGCGCCCCTGTTGCTCGGCGCCGAATTCCAGCAGGCCCACGGCGGCGTCCATGCCCAGTCCCTGTTCGCCATCCAGCCCCCGGACCTGGTGGTCGTGGACCCAGGGATGAAGGAGGGCCATGGCATGGAGTTCATCCGCTGGCTGCGCGGCCAATTGGAGCATCAGGACACGCCCATCCTGGTGCATACCGCCCAGGAGGACACCAGCCTGCGCCTGCGCTTGCTGGCCTATCAGCCCATCAGCTTCGTCACCAAGCCGGGCCGGGCGCGGGACTTCGCCGAGGCGCTGGAAGGCCTGGGTATGCCAGCAGGCTGCAGCGCGGCCTGAGCTGGCCTCCCTTCATCCTCAACATCCCGCGCCATCCTTGTTATCATCCCGCATGCCTTTGACCCCCGCCTTCCTTGATGAGTGCCGCCGCCTGCTGGGGCCCCAGCATGTGCTGACCACGCCCGCCGCCTTGTCGGCCTATGACAGCGATGGGCTGACCCAGCACCGCTTCCCGCCCGAGGCCGTGGTCCTGCCCGGCGGCGCGGACCAGCTGAAGGCCGTGCTGGCGTTGATGCGGGGGCAGGACGCGCCCTACACCCTGCGCGGCGCCGGCACGGGCCTGAGCGGCGGGGCGGTGGCGGTGCAGGGCGGCTTGGTCATCCACCTGTCGCGCCTCAAGCGGATCCTGTCCATCGACCCTTTGAACCTGGTGGCCGAGGTGGAGCCGGGCGTGGTGCACCAGGCCCTGAACAAGGCCTTGGAGCCGCATGGCCTGTTCTATCCGCCCGACCCGTCCAGCGGCTTCGCCAGCACCCTGGGCGGCAACGTGGCCGAGAACGCCGGCGGCATCCGCTGCTTCAAATACGGGGTCACGGCCCACTATGTCCTGGGCCTGGAGGTCATGACCCCGGCCGGTGACGTGGTGACCCTGGGCGGGCCGGCGGGCGGCCTGGGCCCCGCGCTGGGGCTGGATTGGAAGGCCCTGTTCTGCGGCTCCGAAGGTTTGCTGGGGGCCATCCTTAAAATTTGGGTCCGCGTGCGGCCCATCCCCGAGGCCACCCGCACCTTCCTAGCCACCTACAAGGGGCTGGACCAGGTCAGCGCCGCCATCGGCGCCCTGATCCAGCATCCGCTGATCCCCGTGGCCGCCGAACTGATGGACAAGCACTGCGTGCGCCTGGTCGAGAGCAGCCCCTTCCGTTGCGGCCTGGACCCGGACAGCTGGGCCCTGCTGGCTGAGATCAACGGGCCCCAGGCCTTGGTGGACGGCTATGCGCCCGAGATCGAGGCGCTGCTGAAGGCCCAGGGCGCCGACACGCTGCGCTCGACGTCCGACACGGTGGAGCGCCTGAAGCTGTGGAAGGCCCGCAAGGTCGGCGGCGGCCTGGTGGGCCAGGTCTCGCCGGATGTGATGATCCAGGACGCGGTGATCCCGCGCAACCGCCTGGCCGAGGTGCTCACCGAGATCTACGCCCAATCCGAGGCCTACGGCATCCCGGTCATCAACCTGTTCCACGCTGGCGACGGCAACCTGCATCCCAACTTCATGTTCGACAGCCGCGACCCCGCCCAGGTGGAGGCCGTGAAGCGGATGGGCAGCCACCTGATGGAGAAGGTCATCGAGGTCGGCGGTACGCTGTCGGGCGAGCATGGCATCGGCAGCGACAAGCTGGACTACCTGCCGCTGCTGTTCAGCCCCTTGGAGCTGGCGGCCCACCGCGCCGTGGCCGAGGCCTTCAATCCCGGCCACCAGATGAACCCCGGCAAGGTCCTGCCGCTGCGCCGCTTCAAGGCGCTGAAGCCGGAGGGCGACCATGCCGGCCTTTGAGCCCTATTTCGACCCCCAGGACTTGAGCGCCTGCGTGGCCGCGGGCACCACGGCGGCGGGCTTGAACGCCCAGGCCGCCGCGTATGACTGCTATTTCCCGCTGGAGCTGGACCCCCTCCAGCCCTTGGACGAGCTCTACCTGCGCCAGCGCGCCACGTCGCGCAGCTTCCGTTACGGGGCCGTGGGCGACAACGTGCTGGGCCTGCAGTGGCGCCTGCCCAACGGCGCCGTGCTGGGCCTGGGCGGGCGCGTGGTGAAGAACGTGGCCGGCTTCGACTTGGTGCGCTTCCTGGCCGCCAGCCAGGGCCGCCTGGGCCGGCCGCTGCGCCTGGTGCTGCGCCTGCGCCCCCGGGCCCGGGCCGAGCGCGTGGTGGCGCTGAAGGCCGGCTTCCCCGCCCTTAAAGCCCTCGCCCGCAGCATCCGCGCGAGCAGCTGGGCCCATGCCCTGGACGCCGCCGACCTGGTGGTCAGCCCCCTGGGCGGAGCCCTGAACCTGGCCTTCCGCGCCCGCCCCGACCTGCTGGCCGCCTTCGACGCGCAGGCGCTGGCCTGGGCCCGCGCGCATGGCGCCACGCTGGAGGCCCTGCCCGACCTGCCCGCCCCCGCGCTGACGCCTTGGGCCCAGCTGCAGGCCCCCTTGGACCAGATGGTGGACGAAGCCCAGGCCTGGGCCCATGCCCATGGCGGGCGCGTGCATGGCTTCCTGGGCCAGGGCCTGCTGCAGCTGAACCATCCCGGCGACCCGGCCCGGGCGCTGGCCAGCCTGCCCGCCTTGCACGCGCGCATGGGCGCGCTGGGCGGGCAGGTGGAGCATGCCTCGCTGCCGCCCGACCCGGACGCGCCGCAGGCCCGCTGGGAGGCCGAGCTGCTGCGCCGCTTGGACGCGCTGACGTGAGCGGGCTGCCGGAGAAAGCGCCTGGCGGCGCGCCCAGTTTCGAGGCGCTGATGGCGCGGGAGGCGCCCAAGCTGCTGGGCTGCGTGCATTGCGGCCTGTGCCTGGACGAATGCCCCACCTATCGCAACAGCGGTGAGGAAGCCAACAGCCCCCGCGGCCGCCTGGCCCTGTGGCGCGCCGAATGGGAGGGCCGCCTGACGCCGGGCCCTGAGACCGACCACTACACCGACCTGTGCGTGGGCTGCCTGGGCTGCGTCAGCGCCTGCCCGTCCAACGTGCCCTATGGCGACCTGTTGATGGAGCGCCGCGCCGAGCAGGCCGCCCGCCGGGCCGGCCCCGACTGGCGCGTGCGCCTGCTGGCGCCGCTGCTGCGCCACCTGGGCCTTTTCAACCTGCTGGCCCTGCCGCTGCGCTGGGCCCGCCGCCAAGGCTGGCGCGTGCACCGCCTGATGCCGCCCGGGCGGCCGCCGGTCATCCAGGGCACCCGCGCCTATGCCGCCCATGTCAACGCGCTGCTGATGCCGCGAGGCCCCAAGGTGGCCCTGCTCACCGGCTGCCTGATGGACGCGGCCTTCCGCGAGGTCAACGCCGCCACCGTGCGCGTGCTGGCGGTGAACGGCTTCCAGGTGGACGTGCCGGCCGACCAGGGCTGCTGCGGCGCGGTGGCCGAGCACGGCGGGCAGGCGGCCGAGAAGGCGGCTTTGGACGCGGCCAACCGCCGCGCCTTCGCCGGGGCGGACGTGGTGCTGACCAACAGCAGCGGCTGCGGCCTGAGCTTGAAGCACGCGGTGGGGGGCAAGCAGCGGGATGTGATCGACTTCCTGGATTCGGCGGGCCTGAAGGGCGGGGCGGGCCTCGGCTGGACCGACGTGCTCTACGACTTCCCCTGCCACGCCTACCACGGCTTGGGGCTCAAGACCCCGCCGGCGGCGCTGTTCAAGGCCGCCGGGCTGGAGGGCCGCTGGCGGCTGGCGCCCGACGCGGACCGTTGCTGCGGCAGCGGCGGCGCCTACGCCGAGACCCAGGCCCAGAGCAGCCTGGCCATCCTCGACGAGAAGCGCGCGCTCCTGGGCGACCTGGCCGGCCGCGCCACCCTGGTGACGGGCAACCATGTCTGCATGATGCAATGGAGCCAGATACGGGGGCTCAAGGTCCTGCATGCGGTGCAGGTCCTGGACGAGAGCTACCGTCAGGCGGGTTATTACAAGGCGTTGTGAAGGTGAAGCGGGGAGCCTAGCTCCCGGCGAATTGGAGGCCGACAAAGGTCTTCTTGTTCAGCGCGGCGAAGACCTGGTTCCACTTCGCCCGCTCGGCTTGGCCGATGGCCAGGCTCTCCATGGTGACCCACTCCGACTTCAGGTCCACCCGGTCCACCTCTTCGAACGACATGCTCCCCACCGGGTCGATGCGTGACAGCAGACGGAAGCGCTGCGGCGACTTGCGCGCATGCGACACCGCCGTGCTATAGAAGCGGTCCTGCCCATCGGCCACCACGCGCCCATCCGGCGACTCGGCGCTATCGAATATACGAACGTCCAATCCCATGCATCCCCCCAGCAATAAATCTCCCCTGCCCATGGAAAAGGCCGTCCCTGATCACCATCAGCATGGCCCTCTTGGGGCCCCTTGGCGATAGGAATCGTGGGTGGTATCAAAATCAAAAATATCCGTATTAAAATAATATGATTATTTAGTCATTTTTGTTGACCAGCGTCGCGGCATCCGCTATCCTGCTTTCACGGCGAGGATTTCCACACCAAATTGCCCCGGCCGTCCATGGACCCCCTGCCACAGCCAGGCGTCCCGGAGAACAGGGAGCTAAAGCGGTCGAGACGAAGAGTCTGCTCCAGTCCCGACGCCGAACCGGTCGGGGCTTTTTTTATGCCCTGGCGCCATGATGGAGGGGCCATGCCCGACGAACCGCGATCCAAAGCTCCGACCCTGGCGGACTACGCCGCCGAGCTGGATTTCAAGGATTTCGAGAAGCAAGGCTGGGAGCAGGCCGCCCGGCCCTACCACAAGGGCTTCGCCAGCCTGACCCCGCTCACCGCCCAGGCCCTGGTGCGCGAGGCCGCGGTCAGCCCCGGCCAGCGCGTGCTGGACGTGGCCACCGGGCCCGGCTACGCCGCCGCCGCCGCATCCCTGCGGGGCGCCCGCGTGCTGGGCATCGACATCGCCGAAGCGGTCGTGGCCCTGGCCAAGACCCAGGCTCCGGGCTTGGAATTCCGCCTGGGCGACGCCGAAGCCCTGGAGCTGCCCGACCACAGTTTCGACGCCGTGCTGATGAACTTCGTGCTGATGCATTTAGGCGACCCCGACAAGGCCCTGCGAGAGGCTTACCGCGTGCTCAAACCCGGCGGGCGCCTGGCCTACTCGGCCTGGGCCAAGGGGGCCGAAGCCGTGGGGTTCCAGCTGGCGCGCCAAGCCGTGGCGCTGCATGGCAATGCCGAGGTCCGACTGCCGCCGGGGCCGGACTTCTTCCGCTTCGCCGACATCGGCGAGAACCTGCGCAGCCTGGCCGCCGCCGGCTTCCCCGACGTGCGCAGCGAGGTGTTCCAGCAGTTCTGGCGCCTGAGCGAGCCCGACGAACTGTTCCAGACCTTCATCCACGGCACGGTGCGCACCGGCGCCCTGCTGCGGGCGCAGGACCCCGCCGCCCTGCTGAAGATCCGCGCCCATCTGGCGGCCGACGTGACCCGCTACAAGGTCGGTCAGGAGTACCTGCTGCCCATGGCGGCCCTGGTCACCGTGGGGGTCAAGCCATGAGCGCGGGCTTCCAACAAGGCATCACGCGGGTCTACTTGGCGGGCCTGCACGGCTCGGAGCCCGGGCACTGGCAGTCGCGCTGGCACGCCCAAGACCCCGGCTCGGTGTGGATCCAGCACCGCGACTGGGAGCGCCCCGACCTGGGCGCGTGGCTGGCCGACGTGGACGACGCCCTGGCCGGCCGGCCCGGCCCCAAGCTGCTGGTCGCCCACAGCCTGGGCTGCTACCTTGCCGCCGCCTGGGCCTCCATGCTGCGGCCCAGGGGCTTGCTGGGGGCTTTCTTGGTGGCCCCGCCCGACCTGTCCCAGCCGGGCCTGGCCGGCGTCGCCCGCGGCTTTGAGGCCGGCACCAGCCTGCCCTTGGCCTGCCACGGGGCCCTGGTGGCCAGCCAGGACGACCCCTGGGCCGGCTTCGAGGTCAGCCGCAGGCTGGCGAGCCGCTGGCGCCTGCAGCTGATCGACGCCGGGGCGGCCGGCCACATCAATCTGGCCTCCGGGCTGGGCGATTGGCCCCAGGGCCGGGCCGCCCTGGCCGGATTTGAGGCGGGTTTTTGCGTGCCCAGCCGCTCGGCGGCTTGACCCCGGGATGAGCCCGGGTTAATCTCCACGCCTGCCGGACCTTGGATACGCCCCACAGGGCCATCCCCCAAGCCCGGCAAAACTTATGCAAGCGACGAGGAGTCCACTCCAGTCCTGCGCTGCCATCCGGCGGTCGGGGCTCTTTTTTTTGCCCGGCCGGCCCCCTGGGACCCGCCTTGCCCCAAGAACTGCCCAGCGCCCAAAGCCAGAGCCGCCGTCAAGGCCAACCCCACTGGGAGCTGGCCCAGGTGGTGTCGCAATTGCGCCACAGCCGCGAGGTGGCCCACAACATCCGCCAGGGCGGCCGCCTGCGCGACCTGCCCTCGCGCGACGAGGTCCACCAGGTGCTGGAGGGCCTCTTCGCCGCCCTGTTCCCCACCCATTACGGGCGCCCGGACCTGACCGACGAGAGCATCGACTACTTCGTCGGCTCCACCCTGCATGCCACCTTGAACCTGCTGCACGAGCAGGTGCGCCGCGAGCTGAGCTTCAGCCACGAGGCCGCCGAGCCCGATGACGCCGCCATCGGCCGCCAGGCCGAGGCCATCACCCGCGGCTTCGCCGCCGCCCTGCCGGGCATCCGCGCCCTGCTGGCCAGCGACCTGCAAGCCGCCTACCAGGGCGACCCGGCCGCCAGCAGCCTCAGCGAGATCCTGCTGGCCTACCCCGGCATGACCGCCGTGATCGAGCACCGCCTGGCCCACGCCCTCTACGCGCTGGGCGCGCCGCTGCTGGCCCGCCTGATCAGCAACCATGCCCACGCCCTCACCGGCATCGACATCCATCCTGGCGCCAAGGTCGGCGGCAGCTTCTTCATCGACCATGGCACCGGGGTGGTGATCGGCCAGACCGCGGTGCTGGGCAAGAATGTCAGGCTTTACCAGGCCGTGACGCTGGGGGCCAAGCGCTTCCCCCTCGACGACCAGGGCGCCCTGATCAAGGGCATCCCTCGCCACCCCATCGTCGAGGACGACGTGGTGGTCTACGCCGGCGCCACCATCCTGGGGCGCATCACCATCGGCCGCGGCTCCACCATCGGCGGCAACGTCTGGCTGACCGACAGCGTGCCCCCCGGCAGCGTGGTGACCCAGGCCCGCAGCTCCACCGACGGCAAGGCCGCCCCGGCCCCCGCCGCCTGACTCAGAAGAAAACGGCTCATCCACCTTTTCAGCCCCACCTGAACCCAGAGAGGAAGACCCCATGGCCAGCCCCAACCAGCCCCAGACCGCCCTCGGCGACGTCGCCGCCCGCCAACTGGCGAACGCCACCAAGACCGTCCCCCAGTTCGACCTGATCAGCCCCCGCTGGCTGACCCACCTGCTGCAATGGGTGCCCGTGGAAGCCGGCATCTACCGACTGAACAAGGTCAAGCAGGACGCCAACGTGGCCGTGGACTGCTCGGACCGCGACGAGCGCGAGCTGCCCCAGACCTACGTGCCCTACGTGGAGAACCCGCGCGAGTACCTGCTGAGCTCGGTCAACAGCGTGCTGGACGTGCACACCCGCGTCAGCGACCTGTACAGCAAGCCCTACAACCAGATCAGCGAGCAGCTGCGCCTGACCATTGAGACCATCAAGGAGCGCCAGGAGAGCGAGCTGATCAACAACAAGGACTATGGCCTGCTGAGCAACATCGCCCCCAGCCAGAAGATCAGCACCCGCACGGGCGCGCCCACCCCGGACGACCTGGATGAGCTGCTGACCAAGGTGTGGAAGGAGCCCGGCTTCTTCCTGCTGCACCCCAACGCCATCGCCGCCTTCGGCCGCGAGTGCACGCGCCGCGGCGTGCCGCCCCCCACGGTGGGCCTCTTCGGCAGCCAGTTCCTGACCTGGCGCGGCGTGCCGCTGATCCCCAGCAACAAGGTCAACATCGACAACGGCAAGTCATGCATCCTTCTCATCCGCACCGGCGAGAGCCGCCAGGGCGTGGTGGGCCTCTACCAGCCCGACCTGCCGGGCCAGCAGAGCCCCGGCCTGAGCGTCCGCTTCATGGGCATCAACCGCAAGGCCATCGCCAGCTACCTGGTGAGCCTCTACTGCTCCCTGGCCGTGCTGACCGACGACGCCGTGGCCGTGCTCGAGAACGTCGAGACGGGCAAGTACTATGAGTACAAGTAGCACCAACGGCCCGCTGGACCTGGACGCGCTGAACCAGCTGGCCAACCAGCTCTTCCAAAGCTCCGGCGGCGACGGCCTGCCGGGCCTGGGCACTGGCGCGCCCGGCCTGGCGGCTCCCTCCAACGACCCCATCCCGGCGGACGGGTCTTTGCACGCGCCGTCGGCGGGTCCCAGCGGGGGCGCCTCCCTGGGCGCCTTCGAGCAGCCGCAGTTCATCGGCCAGACCCCGGTGGCTCCTGCCGCCAGCATGGCCCCCAACCCGGGGTCTGGCGGCGGCCCTGTCGCGCCTGCCGCCGGGTTGGCCTCGAACCCGGGCTCGGGGGGCGGCCACGTCCCGCCCGCCCACGCCCCCGTCGTCCCCGATTGGGGCGGCTGGCCCCCGCAGCAGAGCTACAGCGATTCGCCCCTGGGCAGCAGCCTGGGCGCGGCGCTGCTGATCGAGCTGCCGGACCCGTCCGCCTTGGGGCTGCCCACGCCCGAGAGCCTGAACGCCCCGTCGCCCCTGGCGCCGGCTTCGGCGGCCTCGCCGGGCCGGGGCTTCTATTTCCTGGATCAGGCCCCCTTGGGGCGCCCCGGCCTGCAGGCTCCCGGCCGCAGCGAACAGCCCCTGGCCGGCGGCTTGAACCCGGTGCGCCCGCCCTTCGACTTCAACCAGGTGCGGCGCGACTTCCCCATCCTGTCCGAGCGCGTGAACGGGCGGCCGCTGGTGTGGCTGGACAACGCCGCCACCACCCAGAAGCCGCGCAGCGTGATCGACCGGCTGAAGCGCTACTACGAGACCGAGAACAGCAACATCCACCGCGCCGCCCACACCCTGGCCGCCCGGGCCACCGACGCCTACGAGGAATCCCGCGAGAAGGTGGCGCGCTTCCTGGGCGCGGCGTCACCCGAGGAGATCGTGTTCGTGCGCGGCGCCACCGAGGCCATCAACCTGGTGGCCCAGAGCTGGGGCCGCGCCAACGTGGGCGCCGGCGACGAGATCGTGGTCAGCCAGCTGGAGCACCACGCCAACATCGTGCCCTGGCAGCAGCTGGACGCCGAGAAGGGCGCCAGCCTCAAGGTCATCCCGGTCGACGACGACGGCCAGGTCATCCTGAGCGAGGCCGCCAAGCTCATCGGCCCGCGCACCCGCATCGTGGCGGTCACCCAGGTCAGCAACGCCCTGGGCACCATCGTGCCGGTGCAGGCCATCGCCGCCCTGGCGCACGCGGCCGGCGCCAAGGTGCTGATCGACGGCGCCCAGGCGGTGTCGCACCTGCGCGTGGACGTGCGCAGCCTGGACGCCGATTTCTACGTGTTCTCGGGCCACAAGGTCTTCGGGCCCACGGGCATCGGCGTGCTCTACGGCAAGAAGGCCCTGCTTGATTCCATGCCGCCCTGGCAGGGCGGCGGCAACATGATCAAGGACGTGACCTTCGAGAAGACCGAGTACCATCCCGCCCCCGGCCGCTTCGAGGCCGGCACCGGCAACATCGGCGACGCCATCGGCCTGGGCGCGGCGCTGGACTACATCAACCGCTTCGGCATCGAGGCGCTGGGCGCGTACGAGCACAACCTGCTGGAGTACGCCACCCGGCTGCTCAAGCCCATCCCCGGCGTGCGCCTGATCGGCACGGCGCGGGAGAAGGCCAGCGTGCTGTCCTTCGTGCTGGAAGGCTACAAGACCGAGGAGGTCGGGGGCGCCCTGGCCAAGGAGGGCATCGCGGTGCGCAGCGGCCATCACTGCGCCCAGCCCATCCTGCGCCGCTTCGGGCTGGAGAGCACCGTGCGGCCGTCGCTGGCCTTCTACAACCACTGCGGGGATGTGGACGCCCTGATCACGGTGGTGCGGAAGCTGGCGTCGTCCAAGCGGCCGGACCGCTGAGCCAAAGAGACATCCCCAAAAAGAAGAAGGGCGGCCCCCATCAGGCCGCCCTTCTTCTTTTTCCGCCTTCGCTTCAAGGTTTCAATGGCACTCTGACCCGCCCAATTGCACCTCAAAGGGCTTGTCGCTGCCGTGGTCCAGCCAGGCGTCCTCGCCATCGCTGAAGCCCGCCCCCAGGCGCGCTTCCAGCCCGCCCTTGGGCTGGGCGCTGAGCCAGTCCCCGAAGGGGGTGGTGGCGGCTTCCGCTTTCCAGGCCGCCGTCAGCTTCTCCAGGGCCGGGCGCACGCGCCGCGCCGGCAGGGTCAGCAAGGCAGGGCCGAAGCTCAGGCCGCTGTCGCCCAAGGGCAGGCCGGCCCGCAGCACATAACAGGGCTGGCGGCCCTGGGGCGTGCTCTTCACGGTGCCTTGCAATCCCAAGGGCGCCACCAGGTGCTGGCTGCAACCGTTCTGGCAGCCGGAGATGCGCAGCTCGGACGGCAGCGTGAACCCTTGCAGGGCTTTGCCCAGTGCCTTGCTGTTCACCAAGCCGCGGTTGCAGGTGTCGGGCCCGGCGCAGACCACCAGGCGCAGGTCGGCGGGCTGCTCGGCGGCGGGCAGGCCCAGCGCCAAGGCGGCTTTCAACAGGTGCGGCAGCGCGTCGGGCGCCAGGCCGGGCACGAAGAGCCGCTGGTCGAAGCTGATGCGCAGGTCCTGGGCGCCCGCGGCGGCCAAGGCCTTGCCCAGCCCCTGCAGCTGAGCCGGCGTCAGGTCGCCCACCGGCGCTTCGATCCAGGCGGCCACCGTGCCGGGCGCGGCCACGGGCGCGGCGGCGGGCAGCTCGTCGGCCTTGCCGGCCAGGCGCTCGTGGATGGCCGCGCGGACCGTTTCCAGGCCCTGGGCCCGCAGGATGAACTTGAAGCGGTTGCTCAGCGGCTTGTCCTTCGGCGCCACCGTGGCGAAGTACTCCATGGCCGCCTCGGCGTAGCTGAAGGCCTTCTCAGCGGGGATGAAGCGCTCGATCTCGAAGCCGTTCTGGGGGCTG
>Ga0302320_10015688_pt1 | contig 15536 bp, 13 predicted proteins | sample Bog_T0_3_FD_202130 | JGI IMG/M metagenome (GOLD analysis project Ga0302320, IMG submission 202130) | Peat permafrost microbial communities from Stordalen Mire near Abisko, Sweden - Bog_T0_3 | ecosystem: Environmental > Terrestrial > Soil > Wetlands > Peat | place: Sweden: Abisko, Stordalen Mire... | reverse complement strand
GCCACCAGACGGTCGCGATCCTGTTGCGTCATGAGAAGTGTTCCTGCTTCCACCTCTCCACGCTGCACCTGTCAATAGGACATTTCTACTTTGCACGATTAGGACATTATCATTTTGCGCCGACAAACTATTTGCGGTCCTTGACAATGCCATCTACCGCCTCCGACATCTCGATGTTATTCCTCTCCAGCAGTGTTCCCGTCGCCTGCCCGTACTGAATTAGCGTTTTGGCATATGTGGCGCGGGCTCGGACGACACGACCTTCGGCGATAGCCACATTGCGTTGTGCGGTGATGACGTCTTCCAGCATGACTGAAGCGGGGGTGTATCTGCGCTGGTGCATTTTGAGCACCTCCTGGGCGAGACTCGCCAGTTTCAGGGCGGCCTCAAACTGGTCTCGGGACTGCGCGACGGCGCTGACCGCTTTGTTGACATCCCAAACAGCCTGGTTCCTGGCATCTTGCAGTTTCATTTGCAGCCGCCGTTGTTCTAACTGCGCGCGTGCGGCGTCGCCTTGCGCAGTGCGATTGCGTATGGGCACGTCGAGCCTGACGCCATAGGAATAGTTGGGGAAGTCGTCGTGCGAGATATTGGTCAAGGTTGGGCCCAGCGACCCAGCGAGTCCCGCTGCGTAGTAAGACGCATAGACGTCGAGCGAGGGCAACAGCGAATTGTGAATTGACTGAATCACGATCTGCTGATTGAGAAGGTTCAACTCCACCTGCTCGATCTCCGGCCGCCGCTTGGCGGCTTCCTTCAGGGCGTCGGCCAGCGAGGGCACGTCGGTGGTGCGCGGCTCAGGCAGTCTGTCGGTGGGAACGACGTCCACTGCGGCCAATTGCTCATTGAAGCTTCGGGAGATTTTCGACTTGAGCGACTGGGCGTCCTGGGAGAACGTATTGCGGGCTGCCAGCAAATCCTGCTGCCGTAAAGCGACTTCCTCCTCACTGCGCAGCACGTTATACTCCGCGGTGGGTGAGGTCTTCGCTTGCGCTTGGTTGTCCGTTAGCAGCTTCTGCGCATACACCAAACCTCCTTCTGCAACGCGGATGTTGTCCTGGTCGGCAAGCAGTTCGTAATAGGCGCTCTGCACGGCTGCCACTGCAAGCATTACGTCCTGGTGGAAGACGCTGGCGGAGTACTTTACATCGTTACGGGCAATGCGAATAAATCTGTTGTTGGATTTGGCGCCAAAGCCGCGCAACAAGTGCTGGCTCACGCCCACGAAGACATCGGAAACATACTCGGGATTGAAGATGCTAGTCCTGGTATTGGAACTGAGACTTGAGCTACTCCCAGACACGAAAACGGATGTGCCGGTGAGAAAGCCCTGGCTGTAGCCTGTGGAAACCGCCGTCTGATGAGTGATGTCCACGGGCACACCGCTAACCACCGTGTAGTTCAGAGGCGTCAGGGCGTTGCTCCAGCCATAGCTAACATGCAGAGTGGGATCACAGCAGGGTGAAGAGTCCACTTTGTCAATGCCACCTCCCAACAGTCCTCCCGCGCCACTCGGACCGACGCCGCCAGCACTCCCGACACCTCCTCCCAGACTGCCGGAAAAAATGGTAGTTGACTGATAGGCCCCGGCCACGCCCCGGGTCGCGCCGCCGCCCTTTGCGCGCAGCAGATCGGTTTGGGCGATGGGTATGTCATAGCGCGCTATTGCGATATCGAGATTATTTTCCAAAGCCAGCGCGATGGCGTCGCTGAGTGTCAGCAGCAGTTTGCCATCGACTATCAGGTTTTCGAGCCGTCGCCCGTTCGTCAGGCGCGGTTCGCCCACCAAGGGCATCTTGTAGGGCGAGAAAACCTTGGGAAAGCTGTGGCTTTTTGAAAAGTCGAGGTGGGTCGCTTCGGCGGCGACCGGGTTCGGCGGAGCTTCCTGACAGGCGGCGGACCATGGAAAAAACAAGACAAGGACTGGAACCGCCGCCAGCCACTGGCAAACTGGCGCTTTTCTTATTATGCTCACTGCGGCCACCAGATTTCACCGCCCGTTATGCTCCGGGTGAGCGGGAGCAAACACGCCTCTGGCCTTACGCCAGTCTCTCGGTGCCTCTCTATTGCAAACTTTACGCTGAAGAATGTCAAAATCCCGTCAAAAATGTCAAATTCGGAAAACGATCACGAAGAAACGACTCTGATGCTAACCTGACCCGGCGCGAAGCCAACGTGCACCGTAATGAGGGAAAGAGCCGCCCGCCAGCATCGGGTTGAGACATTGAAGACATCAGCACAATCGCGGACAGCCCCGCTGCCTTCTGGGACCTGGCGTCCAGAGCCATCCGCGACAAGCCGAAGTTTTACGGACCACCGCCATCCTTAGGTCGGTCCGCCAAAACGGGCGTTGATCTGGTTTCAGGGTCGTTGATGTCGCCCGCTCGCATGATCCGTCACTATTTTTGCGTTGCTGCTTTATGCGTTTTGTTCGCAGCGCCCTTCGGTCCAGCGTCAACGTCCGTCACGTCAAACCGATACCCATCCTCGACGCTCTTCAAAGCTTGGTTCGCTTCATAAAACTTGCCGGCGTCGATAAGTTGATCCGCCTTCTTGATTCCAGCCATGGTCTTATCCACGGGCGCCACTTCCGACACGAAGCCAACGTCGATGTTAGCCAGCTTGAGGGTCTCCATAGCATGCTTGTGATCGCCTTCCTTGAACTGTTTATTGGCTTTTGCGACGCCAGCGGACTTTTCAGGTGTATCAATGTAGTCCTCGCTCAGTGTCATTGAACCGTCCACCGGAATCCAGGTTGTCGGCGTGGTACTCGCCGCTGTGCCCGATTTAGGCTGAGCCTTGCCCGCTGGGACCCTCAGATCTGATTCCGCCTTCGTGAAGACGGTATCATCTCTCTGAGCCTTCTCGAAAGCTGTCTCTGCTTCATTGGTAAATGTCTTGGCGAGGCCAGGCTGGCCGTTGAATATGGCGAGGCGGGCCTGACTGATATCGCGAATGGCCGCATATCCATCTTTCGACAGCTTTGTCGCATCTTGATCCGCCTTAGTTTGCGCGGAAACCTTACTTTGCGCGCATGCTGTAAATCCACAGGACGCAACCACGAGAACTGCAACGGCGTAAGTACTGATCTTTTTCATGACAAATCAACTTTCTTTTTTCAAGTTCTAGACTCGTGAACGTTCCTCGCTCTGCCACCATTGGTATTGCGGAGGTTTCGCGCCTTAGGGCGAAGCAGTTTGGGGGCCATCGCTGCATCACAACCTTGGGCCGATACGCATGTGGTTGATTCTAGGTCACTCAGACCAAATTAGGTCATGGTTGACGGAAAGCCACTGTAAGAAGAGGGTTCTTCGGACACTGACCGCCTTTAGTCATGTGGTCGAATGCGGTCATGTCTTGGGCTGAATTGACCAGGCGCCCTTCGGTTCCATCCTCGGGAGTCGCTGCGATTTTTGATTGATCCAGCCGGCGGGAGACGCTCTATGTTTGCCGAGCCGCTTCTTTGACGCCCTTTTGACGAGGATTCCTCTACCTTTGAAGTCCCTGAAGACTCTATGAAAAGATGGCCCGGAAATTCATCCCCGCTCGGCGCGACCTGGGACGGCGCGGGCGTTAACTTCGCGCTCTTTTCCGAACGCGCCACCAAGGTCGAGTCGTGCCTGTTTGTATCGCCGGAAGGCGTGAGCCATGGTTCAGTGAGTTTTCTCCACAACCACAAAAGTTACATCGTCAGTTTGCGGCATGTCCTGCGTGAAATCCTGAATGGCCTTTAACAACTTTTGTTCGACGGCGCGACTTCCCGACGGCGCCACCTCCGCAATGATTTTCAAGAGTCTTTCCTCACCGAACATTTCCCGGTGCGGACCTTCCGCGTCAGTCAGTCCGTCAGAATAAATCACCAGCATGTCCGCTCTCTCCATGTGGAGCGGCCGGCATTGATACGCGGCGAAATCGAACATGCCGAGCGCATATGTGTCCGGCCCCAACTCTTTCAGCTTGGTCTACGCGTTTACCGAGAATTTCATCTTGCCTCTCTCGCACGATGAAGTGGTCTAGGGCAAACGCTCGATGATTAGCAAGATGGCGGGCGACGAGTGGCGCAAGTTCGCGAACCTGCGCCTTCTATATGGATATATGTGGGGTCATCCTGGAAAGAAACTCAATTTCATGGGCGGCGAATTTGGCCAATGGATCGAATGGAACCACGATGGTAGCCTCGATTGGCAATTGTTGGAGCAGCCGCTGCATTCAGGCTTACGTCGCTGGGTGCGGGATTTGAATACGTTTTACCGCGCTCAACCGTCACTGTACGAAGTGGATTTCCAAGCTCCTGGATTCGAATGGGTCGACTGCGGCGATGGTGAGCAAAGTGTCATCTCTTTCCTAAGGCATGCAGGCATCGCCGACGGATTGACGGGTTCTGCCGGTCTGGTTTGTCGATCCTGATGTAAGCAAGAGGCGTGCCGCTGCCGATCAGGCGGGCCAGACCCTGGAAGTCGGTATGCGGTACGCTCATGACGCCAGTGACTGGAATATCGGCGGGTTCTTGCAGAACGCGGATATCGTTACGCGGAAAAGAATGCGCGCCGAGATCGTGAACTACTTGGCCGGCGACGCTTGCATTTCAAACAAACCTACCGTTGTTCTAGACATAATTTGACCTTTTTCTACTCCCGCCTGAAACTCCTCTGCCGATTTTCTGAGATTCACGAGCGCGGCGAAACTGACTGGATCAAGACTGGCGCCACCCACAAGAAACCCGTCGATCTCCGTCTGCGCCATGAGACTCTCGGCGTTGCCGGGCTTGACACTGCCGCCATATATAACGCGGACTTTATTCGCCGCTTCTGCGCCGAATCGCTCTTTGACTTGACCGCGGATGAGCCGATGGGCGACGGCGGCCACTTCCGGCGTGGCCGTTTCGCCCGCGCCAATGGCCCAGATGGGTTCATAGGCGATAATAATTTTCGCGAACCGCTCCGCCGAAAGCGGCGCAATACCGTTGCTAAACTGCTCCTTTAACACCGCCTCCACGTCCTTTTTGTCGCGTTCTCCGATGCAGACTATCGGGATGAGTCCGGCGTCTAAAGCAGCCACTGTTTTCTTCAACACGCTCGCGTCCGTTTCTCCAAAATAGCGGCGCCTTTCGCTATGTCCGACGATCACATGCGAACAGCCGGATGCCTTGATCATTGGGCCGGAAACTTCGCCGGTGAAGGCACCCTCCGTCTCCCAGTAGAGATTTTGGGCGCCAATGTGGATCGTGGTTTGTTCGGAGGCGCTGACTGCGATTGGGATATCCAGAAATGATGGGCAGATCACGATCTCGCAGTAGCCGAAATCCTTTACGAGTGATCGAAATCGCTCGAAGAAGGACTGGGTGCCAGCGGGATCTTTGTGCAATTTCCAGTTCGCGCCCATCACAGGCAGGCGCATGATGGATTGCGAGCTAGCCGGTTCGTTGATCTCTAGTGATGAATTCACTGCTTTACTGTAATGGAAATATCGTCAATATAACGTCAAAAGAAATTGAAAACGCCATCAGCGCGGAAGGCCACCCGCGTGCATCAACTTCTAAAGATGATCCCGCATCGCGGGGCATCCCCAAAGGAGTATTTCCATGAGCAAAGACAACCATGTAGTTGAAGCACATACTGCCGCGGCGCAGGAACATGAGACGACAGCCAAGAGCCACCGTGCTGCAGCAGAATATTGCAGCAAGGGACATCACGAAGCTTGTCAGCAGCACGCCAAAGAAGCTTTGGATCATTCTACAAAGGCGCAAGCGTCATCAAAGCTGGCGCATGAGAAGTCGGCACATCCGGCCGTTGCGGTTGGCGCAAAATAACTAAAATTGGCAAGCCCTTCTTTTTTGTTGAGGGGCTTGCCACTTGAACAGGCGCAGGATCGTAAAACGGTCATATGCCGTCACTTGACCAGATTTGACCAAAGTCTGCACCAAAGTAGTTCTACGACCTCAATCAATAAAAGGAAACAACATGAAAAGTCTCAAACCGGCGTTCGCTCTAATGGCGACTGTCTCTCTCGGGTCGCTGCTAGGATGCTCAAGTACCGCATCAAAAGTTCCCGATCTTAACACCACGCTCCGTACATCACTTGATCAAGCGGGCCTCAAAGACGTGACGTCGAACCAGGACGCTGAAAAGGGCGTTATTACTTTAGGCGGACACGTTCCTGCAGAAAGCGATAAAGCGCAGGCGGAAAATCTTGCCAAGTCAGTGGCAGGCAGCGAAGTGGTGGCGAATCAAATTGCGGTGATTCCTCCGGGCCAACCGGATGTGAAGACCGTAGATCTAGACATTGACAAGGGGATTAGCGGAAACCTGAATGCCGCGCTGATTCAAGCGAAGCTTGATGACAACGTGAAGTTTACGGTTAAGAATGGGGTGGTGACTCTGACTGGCAACGTTGAGTCTAAATCTAAGCGAACAGAGGGTCAGCAAGCCGCCGCCGCGATTCAAAATGTGAGTCAGGTAGTCAACGAACTACAAGTGAAGAATCAGAAAGCGACGTCCTCGAACTGAAAGCCAAGACCGCGGCAACTTGAAGTTCCCGCGGTCCCGCTTCCGAATCGACGCAAGAATTCGATGAACGAAACCATTCTGCTTCTCGCATCCGACCAAGGTATCCGAAGTGTAATTGAAAAAGCACTTGAATCAGCGGGTTACTCCGTGTTCACCGCAGCGGATGTGGGAGCGGCGGCGGATTTGGTGAAGGAGTACAAATTCGACCTGCTCATTGTCCGTCCCTATACGGCGAATGTTTCCGGGCATGATGCCGCGATGTACCTACGCCTCAGGAGCCCCGGAATTCCGGTTCTCATCGTGGCTGGCCTGCTAGACGATGTTGACCTAGAAACTCGCGAGGCTGTTCAGGAATTCGAGATATTTCCAAAGCCTTTTACTACTTTCGAATTGCTCAGTCGAGTGAAAGAAGTTTTACTGCTCCACCCGCATCTATCAAACGCTTAGCACCGGAATCCGAGACTCGCGAATAATCGCATAGCCGTTGCCGTTATCTCCCAAGTGGCCGCGGACGGGGCTGTGTCCAATTACCAACAAATCAGCTTTCGTCTGTTCCGCCGCCTGATTCAATAGGTGTAAGACGTTGCCGCTATCTATGATCACTTCGGCTTTAGTCCCGACACTTTGTTGCAGCCTAGCCATTTCTTTCGTCGCATAACCGACGATCGTTTCCTTCCACGTGGGGTCGACGCGCAATCCTCCCGGACCATAGATCCCGACGCTATCAGTTATGTGAACGAGGGTAAGAGCCGCGCCTATGGAAGTTGCCAATTGGGCCGCCAGCGCTGCCGTCCGGTAACTGTGGTGGCTAAGATCTACTGAGCAGAGAACGTTTCGCACGGTGAACTCTCCCACCGCCGGGTCTTCCAAATGAACTCCTGTCCATACCGGGCAATCGCTTTCATGCAGCACCTTGGCGGTTACAGAGCCTACCAGAAAACGATGGAAGGCGCCAAAGCCGCGCGTTGCCATCATGATGAGATCGACGTTCTTGTTTAACGCCGTGTTGGCAATTTCAACGGCTGGGTTGCCGTGGAGCAGCAGACGTGTGGCAGCAATCCCAGCTAGTTCCGGAAGGGGGGTCTGGTCCAAATCACAGTGAGCCTGATAGACGACACGGGAAGTCAGATCGTGCGGATTGATCTTATCTCCGACCTCGAAAATACCGGCGGGAAAGTTGAGTGGTTCAACCACATGCAGGAGAACGATCTCCGCTTGTAAGCGGCTTGCCAGCCACGCGGCCTGAGGCAAAATGTGCTTGGACAAATCTGTGAAAACAATAGGGACAAGAATTCTACGAACGGCAAGATGATCGAGCGGTTCACGCTTTGCCATCTTCGTCACCGTTGCCACAAAATCTGCGGGGCTTCCAGCGGAATAGCGGCACCCGGGAAGCAGGGTATCGCGCGCGCTGTGTAGTCGGCGGCTGGCCGAGTTTTGGGCAAATCCAACCCATATCTCTGAATGCCGGGAGTTCCCGGCAATGGACTCAGTCGCTTCATCTCCCGCTGTAGGGGAAGGGCTCCGTTGACTCTGTCCGCATAAAGCTCCACGCGCACTGAATTCAGATCCAACCCGCCGGCAAAGACCTCCACTTCAAAGGAGTTTATGTCGCCTTTGGCTTCAATTTTCATTTCGCCGAATCGCAGCTTTCTCCAATGTTCCTGCAGAGATTGTTGCCAATCGGCCACGCGCTTCCCCGCCGCGCCTTTGTCGGCCGCGCGCGCTCGATAAGCCGCTGCCGCCGGAATATAGTGTTTCTCAGCGTATTCGCACACGGCGCGACTGGCGGAAAAGCGCGGTGTTAGCTGAGCCATACTCTCGCGCATTCGGCCTACCCAAGCGATCGGGATTCCTTCTGCGTTCCGGTTATAGAACTGGGGAATCACTTCACGCTCCAGCAAGCGATAGAGCGCTTCGGCCTCGGCACAATCCCAGGCAAGGTCTGCACCGTGTTCCTTGCCATCTCCCAAGGCCCAACCAACTTCGGGAGTGTAAGCCTCCACCCACCAGCCGTCGAGCTCCGATAGATTAATTCCACCGTTTACTAAAACCTTCATCCCGCTAGTGCCACATGCTTCCCAAGGACGGCGCGGCGTGTTGATCCAGACATCCACTCCCTGCACAAGGTGCTCCGTGAGAAGCATGTCATAGTCGGCCAGGAAAACAGCATGCGGACGGACTTCCGGCCGCCGGATAAATTGCACCCATTTCTTGATTAAGTCTTGCCCTGCAACGTCTGCCGGGTGAGCCTTGCCGGCGATGATAAGTTGCACTGGATGCTCAACATTACTCAAGATTCGCAGTAGACGCTGTGGGTCGTGCAGCAGCAGGTCCGGTCTCTTATAGGCGGCAAAACGGCGGGCAAACCCCAGTGTCAGAATGTCGGGATTAAAGAGATGCTTGGCAGCTTCGACGCTCTGGGGCGACGAACCGGCAACCGCGAGTTGCTGAGACAAGCGCTGGCGGGCATATTCGACTAACGCTTTGCTCGTAGCACTTCTGAATTGCCAGAGCTTTGAATCGGAAACGCGGCGAATATCCCGCTCGAGATTCTTTGCTGTTCCGAGCCAGCGATCCTTCCCGCAAGCTTCTGTCCAAAGGCTGTCGGCTGCGGCGGAGTCCCAGGTGGGCACGTGCACGCCATTGGTCACAGATCCAATGGGGATTTCCTCCTCCGGCCAACGCGGGAAGAGAGGCTGAAAGATATGCCGGCTCACTTTGCCATGCAGTTCACTCACGCCACTGACGGCTCCGCACCCTCGAATAGCCAAATACGCCATATTGAATGGCTCTGAAGAATCTTCAGCATTCTGGCGGCCCAGAGCGAGCAGGTCATGCAGCGAAATGCCGAGTTTATCCTGTGCATATCCACCCAGGTATTGCTGGATCAGGGCCGGGTCGAAGCGATCAAAACCAGCGGCGACCGCAGTGTGAGTTGTGAAAAGATTTCCTACTCGAGTCGCGGCCATGGCCACGTTAAATGGCTGGCCCGTTGCTTCCATAAAGCTGCGAGCACGCTCCAAGACCGCAAAAGCCGCATGCCCTTCATTCAAGTGACAGACTTCGGGACTTAACCCAAGCGTATTGAGAAGACGCCATCCGCCAATACCGAGCAGCATTTCCTGCGCCAAACGCAGCTCAGGCCCGCCCCCGTATAGCTCACTGGTAATGCCTCGATGCGCTGGAAAGTTAGCCGCGTCATTGCTGTCGAGCAAGTAAAGTTTCGTTCTGCCCACTTGGACTTGCCAAGTGCGGAGCCACACGGAGTATCCGGGCAGCGCAATCTCCAAACGCAACCACTCGCCGTTCGGCTGGCGCAGAGGCGTGATGGGCAACTGCCCGGGATCGTTATACGGGTACAGTGCTTGCTGCCCGCCGTCCTTGTCGATCACTTGGCGAAAATATCCCTGCTGGTACAGCAATCCCACACCGAAAACGGGCACACCAAGATCGCTGGCTGCTTTCAGTTGATCTCCGGCCACATTGCCAAGTCCACCCGAATAAATGGGCAGCGCTTCGCTCAACATAAACTCCATGCTGAAATAAGCAGCACAGGTAAGCGACGTGTTCTGGTAGTTCTTTTGAAACCACGCGGGCGCCGCTAACGATTCGCGCCGGGTTTCAGCAAGTTCGTCAATTTTTTTGCGGAAAGCGGGATCGGTCAATAGCCCTTTGATCTTGTCGCGGGAAGTAGTTTGCAATACGACCCATGGGTTCTGCGTAATCTCCCAAAGTTCGGGATCGAGCTGCCGCCAAACTTCGTCCGTCGCATGATTCCACGACCAACGCAAATTGAGGGCCAAGTGGGCCAGGGAATCAAACCCATCAATGTTACTCAGTTCGCTATTGATCACGTTCTACCTATTCTGAATCGAAAGATGTCAAAATGCCGTCAAAAAGCGCTGCGGTAGCACCGTGGGTTTTTCAGTACAATCTTAGGTAGTCGTACTGCGATGGCACGCTACAGGAGACTCATTGCAGTCACTTTGATGACATCCCCAGTCAATTCGCCCGTCACAATTACGTACAACTGGTCTCTCCTACGCGATCGGGGGAGCAGTTCTCGTACGTGGGCATTGCCAACTGCGTCCAACCGGTAAAATCTCTTGTTGTCGGTAATCAGCCCATAAACCTGCCGCTTGTAGTTGTTCTGCAAAGAGCAGTTGCTATGGTTCTTGAACGTCTGTTCGGCGCCATCCTTAACAATTTTCTTTACGCAATTCCAATCGGCCAGGTAGCCCTGTATTTGTGCGGCGCCCAGTGGAAGCACTGCCGCCATCAACCAAAGTGCTGCAAGTCGCCTAAACATTTCGATCGCCTCCATCAAATTGGATGCTTTTTCCGCTGAAAATTGAAAAAGAATTTAAAATGACCAAGCCGAATGGTCACAATAGAAAGTATGGGATCCACGCTTCCATCCGATACCAAGGGTCCGGAGGCGCCGCTACTATCGGCGTGCCGGCGCTGGTTGTCTCAGGACGAAGCTGTTGATCACGACGCCCAAGGGCGGGGCGTCCACCCGTGGTATCTGGTCATGTGGTTGACGGGTGTCGACTATTTTTCTACTCTGGGATACCAACCTGGCATCGCTTTGCTGGCAGCCGGCTCGATCTCTCCAATCGCAACTGCTGTTCTTGTAGGAGTAACTCTTCTCTGTGCTCTGCCCGTTTATTTCCAAGTCGCGGGCCGCTCCTACGCCGGACTGGGTTCGATTGCCATGCTGGAACACCTCTTGCCTGGCTGGTGGGGCAAGCTGATGGTGCTGGTTCTGCTGGGATTTGCAGCGACGGATTTCGTCATCACCATGACCTTGTCCGCTTCCGACGCAGCGTTGCACGCAACGAAAAATCCATATCTGCATCCGTTTCTCGGCGATGCGAGCCTGGGGGTAACCGTTGTTCTGCTTGTGCTGCTGGCCGCTGTCTTTCTCAAAGGTTTCAAGGAAGCAATCAGTCTGGCAACCGCCGTTTGCATTCCTTACCTGCTGCTCAATGTCGCGGTGCTCACTCGTGCATTTTTCGAAGTGGTCTCGCATCCCAGCGTGTTGCCGCACTGGCGGGATGCGCTTAAGGCACAGGGGGATTGGCATCAGATCGCGCTGGCGGCGGCGATTCTCTTCCCAAGGTTGGCGCTCGGCTTGAGCGGCTTCGAAACCGGCGTCTCCGTGATGCCGCTGATTGCTGGCGATGAAACGGCTAACCCGCCGCGCGGGCGCATCCGCAACACCCGCAAGCTCCTCGCAACCGCGGCGCTCATCATGAGTATTCTTCTACTCGCTTCAAGTTTCATCTCGGTACTGCTGATTCCCAAAGAAGCGTACCGGGAAGGCGGTCCGGCGAACGGTCGAGCCATAGCCTACCTGGCGCATAAGTATCTAGGCAATATTTTTGGTTCGCTCTACGACGTCTCCACTATTCTTGTCCTGTGGTTCGCGGGCGCTTCAGCGATGGCCGGCCTGCTCTATCTAGTGCCGCGCTACCTGCCGCGTGTTGGCCTGGCGCCGGAATGGGTAGCCTCTACGCGTCCGCTGGTGCTGCTGCTTTTCGGCTCAAATGTTGTGGTAACCCTGATCTTCCGGGCGAACGTCGATGCCCAAGGCGGCGCGTATGCTACCGGTGTTCTCGTCTTGATGTTTTCCGCCGCTGCTGCGGCATCTATCACACTTTGGAAGGAACGCTCTTACGCCCTCAGCGTCTATTGTTGGGGAGTAGTCTTGGTTTTTGCCTATACTACTTTGACGAATGTCACTGAACGTCCGGACGGCATCGTCATTGCGAGTTGCTTCATCATCCTTATCCTGATTGTGAGCGGAATTAGCCGCTACTGGCGGGCCAAAGAGCTGCGCGTAGGAGCGTGCCTTTTCTCGGACACTGAATCAGAGCGTCTGTGGAAGGTAATCGCCGGGCAAAACGTGAATATGGCGCCGGTACCGAGTCTCGACCCGGAACTCCGCGCCGCCCGGGCCGGAAGAATACGCCAATACTACAAAGTCGAGGGTGCGCTGGCTTTCGTCCACATCACTCTTCTCGACAATCGCAGCGAGTTTCTGTCGCCGCTCCGAATTTCGGTCCGGCAGGAGGGTGAACAGTATCTTGTGGAAGCTTCCCAAGCCGTCGCCACCGCGAACGCCATCGCCTATCTTAGCCAGGAACTGCGGCCGGCTGCGATTTATCTTGTGCTGAGCGGGCAGAATTTGATGCGGCAATCTTTTCGCTACTTTCTGCTGGGCGAAGGTGAAACGGCCCTGATGGTTTACACGATCTTGCAACATCTTTGGAAGGCCGCGAAAGCGCCCCGGGAGCATCCACGCCTCTTCCTTGTGAGCGACTGATCGTCTAGGGCTTGCACATTTTTGACGATGCTTCTCCGCGCAGCGGTCTGAAGCGGAAGCTACTGGCGAGTGGGACGCTAGACGCCGGGAAATCGATCATCTCTCAGCCACGGGGGTCACTTCGAATCTGTCGATCTTCGATCTGGCTCGGCCAGCGTCAGTGATTCACAAACGCCAAGTTGTCGCTCACAATGTACACTGTTATCGCCAAAAACATCAGCACCAACGCGACCCAGAAACGCCAATCGTGGTGCGCTCGCTTCCAGTAGGGAAGAGCGTTAACTGACTCTCGGTGCGGGTGGTGACTCTGCTTACTCTCACTCACAAAATATATTTATCCTCGTCTTTATGTTGCGTTATTCGTTCTAAATTACACACTCGCCAAGACCGATGTCTCTTCCATCGCGGCGCTGTATTCACCGCGGCGCGCCGCCCGATTACACTGCGCACGGTGATAAAGAGCGTCTTGCGCCGCCGGCACGTTGGCCTCGTCGCCTTTCCATATTTCTAGCGCCGGCTGCTGGATGGCGCGGGCGAAGGAAAATGCCAGAGCCCAAGGCAAAGATGGCTTGGATCTGGCATTCATGGCGTTTAAACGCGCCGAGGCCAGCTCACAGGATTGACCCCCCGACAAGAACGCAATCGCCGGAACTGCGGCAGGAACGGCTCGCAATAGGCACCTCACGGTTGCGTCCGCAACCTCGTTCACCGATTCCTGCTTGGGACAAGCCAGTCCCGGAAGCACCATGTTGGCCTTCAAAATCATCCCTTCAAGCATCACCCTTTGTGTGTAGAGATGGCTGAAAACAGTCCGCAAGACGCTCGTGGTCGTTTCGCGGCAACGCTCCAAGGAATGATCGCCCTCCATCAACACCTCTGGCTCAACCACCGGTACCAGCCCTGCTTCCTGGCACAACCCGGCATAGCGAGCCAGCGCCTGCGCGTTGGCTTCAATGCAACCAAGGCTGGGAATTCCAGGTCCGATGGCGATCACCGCGCGCCACTTGGCGAAGCGCGCACCCATCTGAAAATATTCTTTGAGGCGGTCGCGCAATCCGTCAAGCCCTTCGGTGATCTTCTCCCCGGGATGAGCCGCCAGATCTTTCGCTCCAGTATCGACTTTGATGCCGGGAATGATTCCCGCATCTAAAAGTACTTTGATAAACGGCGTACCATCCTTTTTATGTTGGCGGATCGTTTCGTCATAAAGTATCGCGCCACTGATGCATTCGCCAAGATGGCGCGTAGTTACAATCAACTCCCGATAGGCGCGCCTGGTCTCCACATTTTGCGGGATGCCCAATTTCGCAAAGCGCTTGTTGCACGTTGGATTGCTTTCATCCATTGCCAGCAGGCCTTTGTCGTTAGCCACCATGCTGCGGGCGGCATCAATCAGTTGTTGCTCGTTCATTTTGAATTCTTCCTTTAAGGACTTGTTTCAAGCTGTTTTCTTTACGGCGGCGGATTTAAGAATGCGGTCTACCGAGCGGGCAATCATCAGTTCCTCGTCGGTATGAATCACTCGAACAGTCACCCGGCCTCCATGCGCGGAAACGATTCCGGCCGTCTCCATGTTGCGCAATTCATTCAAGTCCACGCCAAGGAAACCGAGGCCCTCGCAGATCCGTGCGCGAACCTGGGGCGCGTTTTCGCCAATACCGCCGGCGAAAACCAAAGTGTCCAATCCGCCGAGCGCGGCGGCGAACGCGCCTATCCACTTTTTTGCCTGATAGCAGAACAACGCCACTGCTTCTGCCGCGCGCGCGTCATGCGCTTCCGCGCTGAGTAAGTCTCGCATGTCGGAACTAGTCTCCGAAACGCCCAGCAGACCTGACTTGCGGTTCACCATTTCGTAAAACTGACTTATCGTAAGCTGCTCGGTTCGCGCCAGATACGGCGCCACGCCCGGGTCTAAATCGCCGCTGCGAGTGCTCATCACCAATCCAGCCGTCGGAGTGAAAGCCATGCTGGTGTCAATGCTCCTCCCGTTGCATACGGCCGCCATGCTCGCGCCATTTCCTAAATGAGCCAGAATTACCCGGCCATTCTTCGCCGCAGGGTCGCCAAGTCTCACAAGTTCTTCCATCAGATACTCATAAGACAAGCCGTGGAAACCGTAGCGCTGCACTCCCTTCGCCTCATAGCGGCGTGGAATGGGAAGCATCTTGGCAACTCGCGGCATATTCTGGTGAAATGCAGTGTCGAAGCAAGCGATCTGAGGAAGCTTGGGATGCCGTTCGCGAAACGCTTCAATCAGTTCGATCTCGAAGGGCAAATGTTCCGGATCATATGGGCTGATGCTATGCAGTTCTTCCAACAATTCTTGGCTAACCAGTTCAGGCGCCGTATGCTGCATGCCGTGTACCACGCGATGTCCAACCCCCTGAACCGGTTGAAGGGCGTTCTGCTTCTCGAGCCAATCAATCAGGAACAGGACTGCCGATTTGTGGTCGGAGGCACTGAGGTTGAGACTGTTTTGCCGGTTGCCGTCAGGGTCGTTGAAGGTTAGGTTTGTCCCACTCAAGCCGATTCGATCAACCTGTCCGTAAAGCATTCGCTTCAGTGGTTCGCCCTCCTGGTAAAGCGCGAACTTGATGCTCGACGATCCGCCGTTGATGCTGAGGATTCGCGGAATAGCCGGCTTCATGGATGCCTCATGCGTCACACCGTAATCCCAGTAAAGCGAGTTTTGCGCA